>Ga0180431_10006254_pt1 | contig 14201 bp, 14 predicted proteins | sample SS_ome_11_FD_132459 | JGI IMG/M metagenome (GOLD analysis project Ga0180431, IMG submission 132459) | Hypersaline lake sediment archaeal communities from the Salton Sea, California, USA - SS_1_MS_1 metaG | ecosystem: Environmental > Aquatic > Non-marine Saline and Alkaline > Hypersaline >... | reverse complement strand
GATGCCGTCCAGGGCGTTGGCACTGGCGCGGTTCAGTCCGCGGATCTGCGCACGCAGTTTCTCGCTGATCGAGAGGCCGGCCGCGTCGTCGGCGGCACGGTTGATGCGCAGTCCGCTGGACAGCCGCTCCAGCGATTTGGATATTGCCATGCCGGTGATCGACAGATTCCGGTTGGCATTAATCGCCAGCGGGTTGTTGTAGATCCTAAAAACGCTCATCTACACATTCCTCCTTGAACGTGTGTGTCGAATACAACTGTGGCTAAGGCAGATGGGAGCGAAACAGTGAGCTAACCTCCGTGTTCACCTCCTTCCCTGGATTGCTCCCGCAGACTAAGACTACCAGAGTTGGGCCCGACTGGCACCGCCGGACGGTTAAGCTTGGGTTAAATCAAGATAAGACAGCTAAAGAATAAGGAAGTGCTGCCGACTGCTCCCGGTCCCTCTCGGGTGCGCAGTGGCTAGGCGGTACCCTTCTCGCGCTCCACCTTCTTGAGCAACACGGGGACTTCCGCGATCCAGATGTTGACGATCGGCAGGATCTCATGCTCGATCAAATCGGCCAACAACAACGTATCGTTGTCGCGCTGGGCCTGCTCAACACTCATCAGCTTCTGGCGGAGATTCTCGATGCTGGCGAAGGTCTTCAGCTCCGGTGCTTCCTCCGCGCCGAGGTCGCCAAGGTCGGACTCCGGCGAGCCATCGTCGGTGGCGCCTTCCGGTGCCAGCCTGAACGATGGATCGCGGCGGCTGAAGATGATGTCCACCGGATCGATCAGCCCCACGTACCAGGTGATGATGTCGACGCAGACGCTGAACTCCACCAGGCCATCCTTGACGTTTCCCGCCCGCAGGTTGCCGGCCGCCGACATCAGGTCCTCGGCGAGGCTGGGCAGTAGCTGGGTGGCGTCCGTCAGCCCCTCGGCCGCGAGGTCCACCGGACGTGCGGAGTAGAACTCGATGAGTTCGATCTGGCCGAGCGACTCGCTCAGCAGCCGGCGCTCGCCCTCCTCGTCCAGTTCCTCGCCGTCGATCACGATGCGCTTGATCACGTGGCCGGCGGGCAGGCCCTGGGTCTCCACGAACTGAAGCAGATCAGCGAGCGTGTGCACGTCCTCGGGCGTCGGTAGTGGCTTGAGGTTGAGGCTGACCTTCATGGTGCTTCATAGTATGTCATACGGGGCGGGCCGGCAACTCGGGGCACGGCGGACGGGCGCGCGGACCTATAATATTCGGGTGGCGGTGGATTTCGACCAACTGCGGCTGCATCGGATGCGGCTTGAGGACCTCGATCAGCTGATGGAAATCGAGGACTACAGCTTCCCGACCCCCTGGAAGCGATCGATGTACGAGCACGACCTGACGCAGAACGCCCACAGTCGCTTCTTCGTCGTCCGGCACGCCGGCACGGAGGAACTGGTGGCCTACGCGGGCAGCTGGTTCATCGTGGACGAGGCCCACATTGGTACGATCGCCACGAAGCGCGAGTATCGTGGCGCCCGCCTGGCCGAGCAGCTGGTGGCCTACACCGCGCTCCAGGGACTGAACGAAGGGATGACCTATATCATCCTGGAAGTGCGGGTCAACAACGAGCCGGCGATCAGGCTCTACGAGCGTCTGGGCTTCGAGCGCGTCGGCCTGCGCCGCGCCTACTACACCGATACGGGTGAGGACGCGATCCTGATGACCTCTACGGAACTGGAATCACTGGCGGCAAGACTGCTGATCGAGGAGGGCGAATGACGCTGAAGGGCGACGCGATGCTGAGGACGTTGTTGCTGACGGGCCTGGTGCTGGGAGCGCTGGCGCTGCCCGCCGCCGCGCAGACCGACTGGGAGGAGGTCGCCGACGAGTACGCCGAGCAGCAGCAAGCGGATAACCCGGCCTGGGAGGAGTACGCCTTCGACCTGGAGTACGTCGACGGCGTCGGGGAGCTCAGCTTTGAGGAGATCGCCCGCGGGCAGCAGCCGTTCGTGGTGTTCTTCTGGCTGACGGACTGCCCGCTCTGCCACTTGCAGCTGCCCTATGTCCAGCAGCTGCACAACGTGGTCACCGATAACGAACTGGGCCTGCGCGTGGTCTCCATCAACGTGGACCACGACCCCCGGGAATGCCGCCAGTACATCGAGGACAAACAGCCGACCTTCGAACTGCTGATCGATCCGCGGGCGCGCGCCACCAACGATGCCTATCACGTGGGCGATCTGGGTTGCCCCCTGACCTACGTCTTCGATGAGCGCGGCGAACTGGTGGACTACCTGACGGGTTTCCGCAGCCGGCTGCCAACGGGCGTGCTCGAGATGCTGGACATCGAACTGCCGCCCGAGCTGCGCGCCGACTGACGGGCCGGATCAGAGCTCGATGTAGCCTTCGTCGAGCAGCCTGTTCAGCGCTTCGACAACCCACACGGGCACCCACTCACCGGTTGCCTCCCACTTCACGCAGGTCAGCGGCTCGCCGAAGCTGGTGAAGTAGACCCGCGTGTCGCCGTCCGGGATGTAGCCGATCCACCAGTAGACGTGGGGCGCATCGGGATCGCCACTGTTGGTGGCGCTCGACAGACTGTAGTCGTCGGCGACGAAGTCCGGATGCGCGCGGACTTCTTCAACGGTCAGGCCATCGAAGGGGCTGGCCAGCGCAGTAGTACCCCACAACAGCACCAGCACCAGGGCTCCGGCTAGTACTCGCAGCAACATCACCCTTCCTCCTTAGCGTACAGAGGGATTATAGCAAACCGTAACTGGGTCAGCCCGCCACGCGGCTATAATCCCTGGCGATGGGGCGCGAGGTTAAACGACCGCAGGTGGCGCTGATCGGCCGGCCGAACGTGGGCAAGTCCACGCTGTTCAACCGGCTGACCGGCTCGCGCCAGGCGATCACCGACGAGCTGCCGGGCGTCACCCGCGACCGTCTCTACGGCGTCTGCGAGTGGGACGGCTATGAGCTGACGGTGATCGACTGCGGCGGGATCGGCCCCGAGAGCGAGGACCCCCTCTGGGAGCCGGTGGCGGACAACGCCCGCCAGGCGATGAAAGCCGCCGACCTGGTGCTGCTGATCACGGACCAGCGCACCGGCATGACCCTCAGCGACGACGCCGTGGTCCGGGAGCTGCGCAGACTCGATACACCCGTGATCGTGGCGGTCAACAAGGTGGACGACGAGGTTCACGAGGCCGACGCCTGGCAGTTCTTCGGCCTGGGCTTCAAAGACGTTGTATTCATCAGCGCGCTCAGCGGCCGGATGATCGGCGACCTGCTGGATCTGATCGTCAGCAGGCTGGACTGGGAGAAGTGGCCCGAGGCCACGCCCGCCTGGGCCGCCCAGCGCTATGGCGACGCGCCGGATGAGAGCGAGGCAGCCGCGGCCGCCACCGGCGCTGACGCTCCACTGCCCGAGGGCATTGACGAGGACTATCCCTTTGCCTGGGCCCGGGAGAGCCGGCCGCGTTTCATCCCGGATGAGAGCTGGAAGGAAGAAGCCATCCAGTTGGTTTTTGTCGGCAGGCAGAACGTGGGCAAGAGCAGCCTGACGAATGCCCTCCTCAGAGAGAGCCGCGCCCTGGTCAGCGAGCTGGCGGGCACCACCCGCGATCCGATCTGGGCGGCGTTCGAACATCAGGGCCAGCGCTACGAGGTGCTGGACACCGCGGGCATCAAGCGCATCAGCCGCCTCAAGGAGGACGTGGACTACTACAGCCTGATCCGCGCCGAGAAGGGTCTCCGAACCAGCGAGGTGGCGCTGCTGACGCTGGACGCCGGCGAGGGCATCATGGAGCAGGACAAGCGGGTGGCGGCCAAGATCGCCGAGTTCGCCCGCGCCGTCGTGATCGCAGTCAACAAGGCCGACCTGCTGCTCGAGGGGGAGGCGGCCCGGCGGGCCTATGAGGACTACGTGCGCGGCGAGCTCAGGCGGCTCAGCTGGGCGGAAGTGGTGCTGACCAGCGCGACGGAGGCCCGGGGGCTGCCGGCCCTGCTCAGGGCAGTGAACGCCGCCCGCGAGAGCTTCCACCGTCGGATCGACAACGAGGCGCTGCAGCTGGTGCTGGAGGAGGCGATTGCTTTGAGCCCGCCGCCCGTGGTCAAGAACCGCGAGCTGCGCTTCTTCGACTTCCGCCAGATCGGCAACTGCCCGCCGACGTTCCTGATTGAAGTAAACGAGAAGAAGATCATGCGCCAGGCCTACAAGCGCTACCTCTACAACACCATCCGCAAGCACTTCGAGCTCGCCGGCACGCACATCGAGGTGGTGTACTACACGCGGATGAAGAAGCGCGGGCGGCAGTAGCCTGCTGGGAGACGCTAGTCCTCCTCACCCAGTAGCGCAGGCGGCGAACTGCGAAGTGCGCGTAGGGGCCGGTCTAAGACCGGCCCTCACGGTGGGTCCGTCGCTACCGGCTACCAACTTCGATTGCGCCCGTCGCGCCCATGATCCGCGCTTGAGGGCGGGTCTTAGACCCGCCCCTACGAATCGAATGGCAGGCGGGACGCCTGGGGCCCGGTCACATCCTCGGCGGCTTCGCGCGCTTCCGTGGCGTCCATACTGACGTCGAGGACTTTCTTGTCCAGCCCGCTGCCGAGCTGCATGATGTAGAAGTCGGGCACGCTGTCGGAGTAGGGACGCTCGTCGAAGTCCGTGATGCTGCCCCCGTAGTCACCCTCCGGTGCGTTAGGCCCGACCCAGGGATTGCGCTCCTGACCCAGCGTCAGATAGCCGCTGCGGAACAGATGCGGGGTGCCTTTCACGCTCACCGAGTTATCGAGCGGCAGCCCTTTGGTCCGCACGGAGCCGAAGGCCAGCAGATCGTAACCGCCCACTTCGGTGTTGACCGCATCGGCAGAATCATCCAGCATGGCGACGAATTCAGGACCAACGTCGGCGGGAATCCAGGAACCGGGACTGCCGACCTTGGCAGCTCGCAGATGCCCGGCGTTGGTGATCCCATCCTTCCAGCGCGGGTGATAGTAGAAGCTGCCCGGGAAGTCCAGCCGCAAGTCCGGCGAGCCGTCGGCGTCCAGCATCAGCTGCGGCAGCTCGCCGAAGGGGCCGAGGTTGAACATCAGCTTGCCTTCGTACCCGCCGTAGCAGGCGTAGGCACAGGCGCCGGGATCGCCTAGCGCATCCACGCTGAAACGCCGCCGCGCACCCTTGCTGGCGAAGGGATTACTCGGGTAGTTGACCAGGTAGCCACCTGTCTGCAGCGGATCGCCGAGCGTCCCCACAAGATTCCCGACTCCAGAGGTGATACTGGCCTCTGCAGCTAGCTCCTCCCAACTGAAGCTGTGGTAGTCCCGGCCGGCACCGTCGATGTAGAACCGATCGTAGGGCAAATGCAGTGGCCTTTCCCAGCAGGCGGCACCTTCGCGGAATGAGCCCGGATTGTGGAAGTTGACGGTGCCGATGTTGAGCAGGGAGTCGCCGCCATAGAGGTGCGAAGGATAGGCACCCCCATGGTCGACGGCATAGCGTTCCAGCGCCAGCTGGATGGCATGCACGCTCTGCTTCACTTCAGCCTCTTTGGCCTTACCGGGTATGCCGCGAGGAGGCAGCAGCTGGACGACAACGAACAGGAGCACCAGTATTGCGATAGTCGTCCCCAGGGCGCCCCTCTCGCATCCCGAGAGCCCGCCACCCGGCCCAGGCTTGGCGGGATCTGCGCGCTGTGGCTCTGGCGCGGGTGTCGTACTGGCGCCTGCGTCAGGCCCCTGATCCCCCCGGTGTGTATCCATGCTCGGGCCCCCTTAGCCCGGGAAATCGCCACTACCGTAAGAGACGCCGCTGGCAGGTTCGATGTTACGGACTGCCGATGACCTCGGGGGGGCACGAAACCGGCAGAGGTCCGGAGTTCCTGGTCGACGTAGGGGCCGGTCTAGGACCGGCCCTCACGGTGGGTCCGTCTCGACCTGTTACCAACCTCGATTGCGCCCATCGCGCCGATGATCCGGTGCCTGAGGGCGGGGCTGAGCCCCGCCCCTACGAATCGGATGGCCGGCGGGACGCCTGCCCTACTGCCGCGCCTCCTCGATCAGCTTCAGGTGGCACAGGGCCGGGCCGTGCTCCATGTCGTCCCAGAGGTGCAGGCTGTTGCCCATGCAGTCCTGCCAGTGGGGGCAGTTGGCGCAGTCGCCCTGGCGGGTCCAGCGCCGGTCGCGGAATTCCCTGAACTCACTCTCCCAGATCTCGCTGAAGCGCCGCTCACGGATGTTGCCCTGGGTGAAGCTGCGATGGACGGACGGGCAGGGCCCCACGCTGCCGTCGGCGAGGATGCTGGCGGCGTGGATGCCGGCGAAGCAGAAGAACTGCAGCTCGCGGACCTCGCGCTCGAAGGGCTCGCCCAGGAAGCCTTCCTCGTCCAGCGTGACGGTCAGCGGCGCGTGCCCGTCTCTGCGTTTGGCGCGAATCCACTCAAGCAGCTTCAGCCAGCTCCGGGAGTCCAGCAGCAGCTCGGGATGATGCTTGCAGCGGCCGATCGGCGCCAGCGGTAGAATCCGCCACTGGTCGAGGTTCAGCGTCAGCATGAAGTCGTAGACGCGGTCGATGTCGCTGAGCATCTCGCGCGTCGGGCAGCTGATGACCTCCACGATCTCGAAGTGGCCGGAGTCCTTGAGCCGGCGCACGGCGTCCACCGTCGGCTCGAAAGTGCGCCTGCCGCGCAGGAACACGTGATGCTGCTTGAGCCCGTCCAGTGACACCGAGACGCTGCCCATGCCGGCTTTCCAGGCCAGGTCGATGGCCTTGTCCGTCATCAGCAGGCCGTTGGTCACCATCCCCCAGCGCATCTTGTGCTGGGCGAAGTGCGCGCAGACCTCGAAGACATCGGGCCTGAGCAGCGGCTCGCCGCCCGTGACGGCCACCGTGATCTTGCGGGGGTCGAAGTCCTCGATGATGGTGTCGAATGCGGCCTTGATCTCGGCGGTTGTGAGCTCGTTCGGCAGCGCGGTGCTGGGCCCGCAGCTGGTGCCGCAGTGGCGGCAGCTCAGGTTACAGGCGGTGGTGGTCTCCCAGAACAGGTACGTCAGCTCGTGCAGCCCCGCCGCCCCGCGGGTGTAAGCGCGCCAGCAGTGGCGCTGGAAGGACTTCAGCAGCGGATGCGTCACGACGAAGCGTCCTCCGCCGCCAGCACCGTCAGCGGCGCGGCGTGCACTGCTTCCGTCACGTAGTTGTCCGTCCAGTACAGATGCGCCGCCACCGGCAGGTTCTGCTGCGGCCCATAGTCCTCAAGCCACTCCCGCTCACCAGTCCAGACACCATCAGCCGCGACCTCGTCAGCTTCGACGCCGTAGTCATTGAGCCAGACGCCGAGCGTCGGCGTTTCACATCCGATCAGCGGCGCGCTTTGCTCATCGCCGATGATCGCGTAGACGTCCGCGCCGTAGCCGTCGAACGATTTGCTGGTCGTCGCAATGAACCGCAGCGTATCGCCCACCCTGATCGGACTGGCCGGCTGGTAGGTGAAATCTGCGATCTGGACCGCAGGATCGTGCTCGACCGGGGGCGGCCCGTACAGCGGCGTAATCACCGGCGGGCTGCAGCCGGTGAGCGCCGCCAGCAGGCCAAGCGCCAGCAGGCCGAGATGTTTCAACGCTGCCAGTATCGCTGCTCCTCCCCCGCCGGTAGGAGTCTGACGAGCACACCGAGCAGCCGCTGGGTGTTCCAACACAAGACCCTACCGCCGGGCCAGCCGGGTCCCCGTCGATTCAGCGCGAAGAGACGAGGTGTCCCACACCTGTATCCTACACCTGGACCCCGCGACCGGCGGATACCAGTTGGCGGTGATTATTGGGGTGCCAGTGCGGTGCCACGCAGCTGCTTCCAGGCACGGTAGGCGGGGCTTCAGCCCCGCGATTCGAGTTTCGGCTGGTCAAAGCCTACAACTGCCCGGCAGTGGAGGTCAGGGGGCTGAAGCCCCCTGCTACCGGGGTGACACGCAGTTAGGCCTGGGTCACTCCCGGTGGCGGGCGGCCAGCTCCAGCCGGGCGTAGTACTTGCTGCCGGCGGCATCGCGATAGAGGTCCACCAGGCCGGCGCGGACCAGCTCCTCCTGCAGCAGCAGCTCGGCGCCGCTCGCCTGCTCCAGCCAGACCCAGCCGAGCGTCCGGCCGTACTTGTCCTTTGGCTTGGTCGGCTCCGGCTCGAGGCGGATCGCGTCGGCCCCCTCCAGCAGCTCGGCACAGCTCAGCGCGGCGCGGAAGCTGGCGGCGGTGCCCAGCTCCGGCGCGTCGATGCCGATCAGCCGCACCTTCAGCTGCTCGCCGCGCCAGGCCTGAACGCGGATGGTATCGCCATCGACCACCCGCACCAGGCTGACGTAGGGCGAGTCACTGGGCGGTCCGGCTTGCCAGTAGCAGGCGCGGTAGGAGAGCAGCCCGCCGCCGACGATCACTACGACGACGACTACCCGCAGCCAGACCAGCCAGCGCGGCGGCGGCTTGCGCTTCGTCTTGAAGGTGTCCTTCCTGACCATCCCTACTCCCTCTCGGCGCGCCACTCAGCACCGGCCAGCGCCCTCTCGTACTCCCAGCAGGCCAGGCGGTGGCCGTCGGCGCCGTGCCAGTCCGGGTAGTCCTCGCGGCAGCGCTCGGTGGCCAGCGGGCAGCGTGGATGGAAGCGGCAGCCGGCGGGGAACTGCCCCGGCCGCGGCGGGGCGCCCGGAATGGTCACGAGTTCGCCGCCGTCCGAGGCCAGCGAAGGCAGGCTGCTGAGCAGCCCCTGGCTGTAGGGATGGCGCGGCCGGGCGAAGAACTCGCTGACCGGCGCTTCCTCGACGATCCGGCCGGCGTACATCACCAGCACCCGGCTGCACAGCTGCGCCACCACCCCCAGGTCGTGGGTGATGAACAGGATCGACAGCCCCCGCTCGTCGCGCAGCTGCTTTAGCTCGGCCAGGATCTGCGCCTGGATCGTCACGTCCAGCGCGGTGGTCGGCTCATCGGCGATCAGCAGCCGGGGCTCGCCCGCCAGCGCCATCGCCAGCAGCGCCCGCTGCCTGAGGCCGCCGGACAACTGGTGTGGGTACTGACGCGCGCGCTGCTCGGGCTGGGGTACACCGACCAGTTCCAGCAGCTGAACCGTCCGCCGCCGCGCCTCGCGTCCGCGCAGAGAGCGGTGCCGTCCAAGCGCTTCGCCGATCTGGTAGTCGACCCGCAGCAGCGGATTGAGCGCGCTCAGGGGATCCTGGAAAACCATCGCGATCTGGCCGCCGCGGATACCGGTCAGCTCCCCCTCGCCGAGGGCCAGCAGGTCGCGCTCAGGCTGACCGTCGGGCGCCCAGCGCGCCCGGCCCGCGATCCGCGCGCCCGGCAGCGAGCGGGTCAGGCCCAGCAGGGTCAGCGCGCTGAGCGACTTGCCGCAGCCGCTCTCCCCGACCAGCCCGACGCACTCGCCGGCGTCGACGGCGAAGTCCACCCCGTCGACCGGCGTGATGCGGCCCGCCTCGCCCGGCAGGCTCAGGCTCAGCCCACTGACTGTAAGCAGGCGCGGCACGGACGGATTATACGGCCTACTGCATTGGTAGAATGGCTGTGATGAGCGGACGGGCCGGAGTCTTGGCGCTGCAGGGCGATTTCGCCGCCCATATGCGCGTGCTCGCCCAACTGGGGGCGGAGCCCGTCGAGATTCGCCGGCCGGCCCAGCTCAAGGGGATCTCGGCGCTGCTGATGCCGGGCGGCGAATCGACGACGATGTCGCTGCTGCTCGACAGCTCCGGGCTGCGCCAGCCGCTCATCGAGCTGATCGGCGGCGGGCTGCCTATCCTGGCCACCTGCGCCGGGGCGATCCTGCTGGCCCGGCAGCTGCGTCACGACAACGGCAGCATCCGGGTCCATACCCTGGGCCTGCTGGACGCGACCGTCGACCGCAACGCCTACGGCCGCCAGGTGGACAGCTTCGAGTCCGCGCTGCGCGTCGACTGGGCGGCGCTGGGAGCCGATCAGAACGGCGGCGACTTCCACGGGGTCTTCATCCGCGCCCCGCAGATCAGTGCGCCCGGTCCGGCGGTCGCGCCCGTCGCCTGGCACGACGACGAGGTGGTGGCCGTCCGCCAGGGCAACATCGTCGCCGCCGCATTCCATCCCGAACTGAGCGGGGACGCGCGCCTGCATCAGGCGGTGCTGGCGATGGGCTGACGGCAACTTGCGGCAGCGTTGAGCCGCGCGCGCCGGTGGTAGAATACGTGTACTTTCATCTATCCGGATAAGAGGATATTTGCCCGCAGCCATGCGCTGTGCGCTCGATCTCTCGGGGCCGGATAAGGGCAGCTATAAATGGGCAATACGGACCTAGCGATCGGCATTGCCGGCTCCGGCGGTGATGGTGTCATTCTCCTGGGCGAACTGCTGAGCAAATCGGTCGCGCGCGTCGGACTCAACGTGGTGCTCAGCAAGAGCTTCGGGCCGCAGATTCGCGGCGGCGAGAGCTCCAGCCGCATCCGCGTCTCGGACACGCCGCTGAGCTACACCGGCGACAAGATCGACGCGCTGATGATCTTCCACTGGGCGGATCTGGCGCGCTTCCGCAGCGAGCTGGTGCTCAAGCAAAACGCCGTGATCATCGTCGACGAGGCCGACGAGACGCCCGAGAGCGAGATTCCGATTCCGGCGCACTACAAGGCCCGGGTCAAGCGCGTGCCTTTCGAGCAGATCGCCGTCGACACGGTCAAGACCAGGCTGGCCAAGAACATGGTGATGGCCGGCGTCGTCTGCGAGCTGTTCAACTGGCCCGAGGACGGGATCGACGACTACATCACCACTCGTTTCTCCAAGAAGAGCGCCGAACTGGTGGCGGACAACATCAAGGCGGTCGAGGCCGGCCGTGCCTACGTGCGGGATCACTTCACCGACGTGATCACGCTCAAGCTGGAGTACGAGCGCCAGGAGCCGCAGATCTTCATCAGCGGCAACGACGCCTTCGGCTTCGGCGCGCTGTGCGCCGGCTGCCGCTTCATGGCGGGCTACCCGATCACGCCGGCCAGCGAGGTGCTGGAGTTCATGGCCCGCGAGCTGCCGCGCTTCGACGGCGTCTGCGTGCAGGCCGAGGACGAGATCAGCGCGATGTGCATGACGCTCGGCGCCAGCTTCGGCGGCACCAAGTCGATGACCGTCACCAGCGGGCCCGGCCTCTCGCTCAAGCAGGAGGCGATCGGCCTGGCCGTCCTGGCCGAGCTGCCGGTGGTGATCGGCGACACGCAGCGCGGCGGACCGTCGACCGGCCTGCCGACGCGCACGGAGCAGAGCGACCTCAACATCGCGATCTACGGCGGCCACGGCGACTGCCCGCGGGTGGTGCTGGCCGCCACCGACGTCCGCGAGTGCTACGAGCTGGCCCACACCGCCTTCGAGATCGCCGAGCGCTACCAGACGCCGGTGATCGTGCTGCTCGACCAGTACCTCGGCCACTCGCTGATGACCGTCGAAGGCATCGATATCCGCCACAAGGATCCCAAGGAGGATCGCAAGTGGTTCGTTGCCAATTACCGTCCCGAGCTGTGGGACGACGGCCACGGCCCGATCGAGAAGTACCGGGGCAAGACGATCGACTGGCGCAGCTGCCCGACGCCCGAGGAGCTCGAGCGCGGCGACTACCATCGCTACTACCTGACGGACAACGGCGTCTCGCCAATGACGGTGCCGGGGATGCCGGGCGGCGAATACACCGGCGTCGGCATCGAGCACACCCAGACCGGCATGCCCAGCAGCAGCCACGTCGATCACCAGGCCCAGAGCGAGAAGCGTTACCGCAAGTTCACCGAGATCGCCGAGAAGTACGTGCTGTTCAACCGCAGCTGCGACCAGGAGGAGCCCAAGCTGGGCATCCTGACCTGGGGCAGCACCTTCGGCGTCTGCGAGGAGATCTGCGCGCTGCTCAACCGCGCCAATCTGGCGGCCGAGGTGATCGCGCCGACGATCCTCTACCCACTGCCCTACCGGCAGATCCAGGAGTGGATGAACGGGCTGGACCAGCTGATCACCGTCGAGACCAACTACGGTGACCAGTTCTACCACTACATCAAGGCGTTCCTCGATCTGCCCGAGAAATCGTTCCACTACAGCCGCGCCGGAGGAATCCCGATGCGGCTCAGCGAGGTAGTTAACTTCATCCTGTACAACATCGACCTGCCGCCGGACTTCGACATGGAGCTGGTGCAGGAACGCCTGAACTGGTAGGCAAGGAGCAGACATGGCAGTAGCAACCAAGGAACCGGCCGCCGAGGTCAAGGGGTTCCGCAATGACCTGAAGCCGATCTGGTGCCCCGGCTGCGGCGACTTCGGCGTGCTGGGCGCGCTGACCAAGGCGCTGGACGGCTTGGGCCGCACCACCCATGACACGGCGGTGATCAGCGGGATCGGCTGCTCCTCGCGGCTGCCGGGCTACATGAACTGCTACGGCTTCAACACCATCCACGGGCGCGCGATTCCGATCGCGACCGGCCTCAAGCTGGGCCGCCCGGAGATTACGGTGGTGGTCACCGGCGGCGACGGCGACGGCTTCGCGATCGGCGGCAACCACCTGATGCACGCCGTGCGCCGTAACATCGACATCACCTACATCATGATGGACAACGGCATCTACGGCCTGACCAAGGGCCAGGTCTCGCCGACGACGCCGCTGGGCTACAAGACCAAGACCACCGCCTACGGCGCCTACGAGAAGCCGATCGCCCCGCTGGAAGTGATGCTGGCCTACGGCTGCACCTTCGTCGCCCAGGCCTACAGCGCCGACATCAAGCGGATGCAGGAACTGATCACCGAGGCGATCGAGTACCCCGGCTTCAGCTTCGTCAACGTGATCAGCCCCTGCGTGACCTACCGCGGCGGGCAGGAGCAGTACAAGGCGCTCAAGGCGCTGCTGGTGCGGATCGAGGAGAACGGCCACGAGGTCCACGACTGGGACAAGGCCCACCGCATCGCGCGTGACAAGGAGCACCTCAACGTCGGGGTGCTCTACAAGGAGCGGCGCGAGACCTACCAGGAGACCCAGGAGGACCTCAGGCACCGCGCGCCACACGCCGAGGCGGTCGCCGTCGAGGACATCGCCGCCAAGTACCGGTAGGCCGTGCCGCTACCGCCCGAGCTGGTAGTGCAGCACGCCGACGAAGTAGTCGCGGAAGTGGCCCAGCTGCCCGGCATCCGGATCCTGCTCGTAGATTTCTGCGAAGTACTCCAGGCTCAGGGCCGCCAGCAGGTAGAACTGGCGCTCGCTCAGCCCCAGGTGGCCCGGCGCCGGCCCGTCGTAGGCGCTGTCATCGAAGTAGCGCACGTCGCCCTCCAGCCCGCCCTGGGTAATCAGCTCCTGCACCAGCGCGTCGCGCACCTTGGGCTTGGCGAAGGCGCCCTCGTACTTGGTGAAGTTGTTGATCCAGTTGTCGATCTCGCGGAAGGGCTCGTCGGGCGTCTGGAGTGGCCACACCAGCCGGTTGTGCAGGCCCGTCTCCGACTCGCCTTTCAGCGCGTTCCACTGCGGCGGGAAGTGCAGCAGCACGGCGCTCAGCCAGGCCTTGTGGTCGGCGTGGCGGCTTAAGGAAAACCACTCGGCGTCGTAGACGCACCAGAAGCTGTACAGCGCGCCGATGTCCGCGCTCGGTGCCATTTCGCCGGCGAGCACGCCGTCGAGGTAGCGGCTGTGGCTGACGCTGGTGGGCTCAAGCGTCTGGTAGCCGTCGAGAAACCACTCCGGTATCGGCGGCGGGACCATCGCCACCTGCCGCTCGCCGTAGACGGGCAGCGTGTCCAGCACGCCGAGCACGATCGCGGCCAGCTCCTCGCGCGTGGCATCCGGCCGCGGCATGGTGCCCGTCAGCTCGTGAAGCGCCTCGCGGACGTACTCCTCGTGGTGCTCCTGATCGAAGTAGCTCCTGCCCGCCACGCCCCGGCTCAGCGGCCCCTCCCACTCGAAGGCCTGGGCCAGCGCGGCCGTCGCCGTGAGGATCAAACTCAGTGTGGCCAGTGCTCCCAGCAGATAACGCATCGCCTTTCTCCCATGTCTTAGTAACTTCGCTAGCATCATACCTGAGGGCGGGCATCGACGCCCCGCCGGAAATGAGATGCGGCGGCGAGATTCGGTGTTCGACCGTCCCCTAGTAGGCGCGGATCTTATCCGCGCATTGCATCAGGGCCGCGCATAAGATGCGCGGCTACCCGGCAGTGGTAGGCGGGGTTTCAACCCCGCGATTCAGCGATCAGGGGGCTGAAGCCCCCTGCTACCGGGG
>Ga0180431_10006253_pt1 | contig 14201 bp, 11 predicted proteins | sample SS_ome_11_FD_132459 | JGI IMG/M metagenome (GOLD analysis project Ga0180431, IMG submission 132459) | Hypersaline lake sediment archaeal communities from the Salton Sea, California, USA - SS_1_MS_1 metaG | ecosystem: Environmental > Aquatic > Non-marine Saline and Alkaline > Hypersaline >... | reverse complement strand
GATAGAATGATTATGGAGTTAATAATTGACGAGGAAGGGTATTTTTGTGAAGGTGTAGTTCCAAAAAAATGGCAATTCTTCATGGAATTTGGAAAAATAATGTTAACAAAGGAAAAATTATCGCTCATCAAGCAATCAAATATTAGTCTAACTGAAGTAGGATCTTCGGTGGATGATTTCAACGAAGGCTTTATTATTCCTTTAGATAACATTAAAAAAGCGTATAGCATAAAAGAAAAAAAAATTTATATGGTGAAAGTTGAGACCAGGGACAATCTTCTTTTTTCGATTACAATGGCAAATGAAAAGAGTATTGGAAAGAAAAAAAGTGAAATACTTAGCAAAAAAATAAACACCACAATCTTGAGTTCTGTTGAAATTGGAGATGAAACGATTATTTGCCAATATTGTAATCATGAGACAAACGCTTTTTCAAAGTTCTGTGAAAATTGTGGAACTAAACTAAACTAAATTAGTGCTTTTTCGATTCAAAAAAAGAAACTGAAAAAGAACTGATCAAAAACCAATTACTCTTAGCTTAGTTTTTATTCTTTTTATCCTCTAATAATTTAATAGGGAGTAATGCTAAATTCTCTTAACAATTAATAAACTTTTCAATAATAAAATAAAGTTCTGCTGATGAGAAAATGAATGTGTTTGAACTAGAAAATCAATACTGGAGATTTAGCATTAATAAAAATGAATTAAATTTTCAATATGAACTTCAAAGTAAGATAAATAATGTCATTTATGCTGATAAAGATTATCATTATAGCATCTTGACATCTGGTAAAAGAGGATCTCGTTACGTTTATTTGGCACATGTAGGAGCAGAAAACAAGGCAAGGAAGATAACATCGAGAAATATACATCAAGAAGGGGAAAATGTCTTAATAGTAGAAGGATCGTTTGAGGGTACGGATATCCATATCACCCAAAAATTTGTATTAAAAAAAGAAAGCAAGTGGTTGGATGAACAAATTACTATTACGAATCTCGGGAAAAAAAAAGTTAGATTAGGATATATAAATCTAGGTTTTAAGAAAACACTCTTTAGGCAAAATTTTGGATGGAACGAGCATTTAGATGAATATATCTTGACGGCCATACCTGCTCGTCAATATTTTGGATATGAAGAGAATAGAAAACAAGAATTTTTTACTGCAAATGACCTCATGTTTTGTGCATGGATTGATAAATCAGTAGAAATGCCAGGTTTTTGCGCCGAAGGCTGGTTATGGGGGAATTCGCAGGGAGGTTTACTCACGTGCAACTATAATCCCTCACAAATGGAGTATTCTCGATTTCAAAGACTTCCAAAAACATTACCCGGAAGGGGTGCTGAAAATGTTGATGTATTATTTGGAGGCGTTTCCCTTTACGACGGTAATCCTGAAGGCGCAACACTCCTCGAGCCGAATCAGGGTTATAGCTTTGGTGTAACAAGGTATGCCGTGTATAAAGGAGATTATAAAGAGGGATATTATCTTTACCGGAGACACCTTGAGGAACATGGCCATAAATTCAAACTCGATTACGATCCTCCGGTTCATTGGAACGAATTATACAATTTGGGTTGGGCTTCAGAAAAGACGGGATTTTTTGTGGATAGCACGGACTTCGAAGTATATACTCTAGAACAACTTTATGGAGAAGCTGAGCTAGCTCGAGATATTGGTGCTGAATGCTTGTATTTGGATCCTGGATGGAACATAGCCTTAGGCTCTTCCATTTGGAACGAGGAACGCTTTGGCCCCTTAAAGGAATTTTCAAGGGTAATTCACGAAAAATACGGTTTAAAATTAGCCCTGCATCTCATGATGAATTTTGAAGGAGAAAATGAATCCGATGAGTTTTACTTAAGGAGCAAAAAGGGAATAAGAGTTATCCAAGATCCTTATATGAACATATATTGTTTGTGCGCAAATGATTTCTGGGTGAAAGAAAAAACGCGAAGGATACTAGAACTGGCAAAAGAAGGAACAGACTTTTTCATGTTCGATTTTACCGCACTTTCAATGTTCATGGTGGACGATCTCGGCTGTTTTAGTAAGAAACATGGACATGAGGTGCCCATGCAAAGAAAAACGCACGCAGAAAATATTTTTAAAGTCATCCAAAATGTTAAGAAGAAATTTCCCAATATCCTCATAGAAGCGCACGATAGGGGAGTACAACCACGACATCCATTATATTATCAGCACAACCTTCCCCATAGTTTTGACGAGAATTGGGGTTTTGAATGCATGTGGAATCCACTGCAAGATTTATTATCTAATAGGGCAACACAGCTGTTTGAATACAATATGGCTTATTCAATCCCTTTATACCTGCATATAAATGAGAATAGTGATAACGAAAACATGGTACAATTCTGGTGGTACGCTTCTCTTGTGAGACATTTGGGAATCGGAGGATTGAGCGATAAAGAGAGCGCAAAATACAAGGCGTTAAAAGAGGCGATGAATCTCTATAAAAAATTAAAGCCCCTTTTTACACGTGGAACATTTTACGGAGTTACCAAAGATATTCACCTTCACGTGGACGATATCAATAAGACAGGAGTACTTACGGCGTATAATCTGAGTAGCCGGAAACGACTTATAAATATTCAAATAAACCTTTTAAGATATGGTGTGGATGTCACCACAGCAGAGATATATAATGGCACAAATCAGGTGATTTCTACCATAAATTTAACCAAGGAATCGAACGACATCTGTCAATTTGAAGTAGAGATCCCTCCTTTATCACCGATAATCGCAATCCTCAAATAAATACTTAGAGGACTGGAATTAAGATATTCGTGAGATAAAATAATCCGAAAACAGACATTTTTTTAAATTGTCCATTATTTTTTTTATTCGATCATGAAGGAATCAAATTACATCTCCATTGCAGAAGCTCTGAAAATGGGTGCTACTAGCGTAAATTTAAGAGGTTGGGTGTATAGGGAAAGAAAATCGAATAAATTCGTGTTTATCGTGTTAAGAGACGAAACAGATATCATTCAATGCGTGGTAGCTAAAAGTAAGAATCTAGAAATATTTGAAAAAGCTGAAAAATTGACAATTGAATCGTCAATCAAAATATCAGGCGAATTGAAAGAGGATGAAAGGGCTCCTACTGGGTATGAGATATCCGTTTCTGATTTGGAAGTAATTCAAATAGCCGATCCATTTCCAATCACGGAACATCAATCACCTGAACTTTTATACGATAATCGGCATCTATGGATAAGATCAAGGAGATTAAACGCAGTTTTAAAAATTCGCCACACGATCGTTGGCGCCATTCATAAATTTTTTAGAAATAATGATTATTACGAATTTGACGCTCCAATTTTCCAACCAAGCCAATCTGAAGGGGGAGCTACGTTATTTGAAGTCAAGTACTTTACAGATAAGATGTACTTGAGCCAGACGTGGCAATTATACGCCGAAGCGGGAATCTTCTCTCTAGGGAAAATTTACAACATGGGTCCAACATTTAGAGCAGAAAAGTCGAAAACTTCAAGGCATTTATCAGAGTTCTGGATGGCTGAAATGGAAGCAGCGTGGATGAAACTTGATGAGGTTACTGAAGTTGCAAAAGACGAAATAAGGTTCATACTACAAGAAGTCTTGGAGAATAACAAGAAAGAACTTGAAATCTTAGAAAGGGATATTAAACTACTGGAAGGATACGTGGAGGCCGAATATCCAACCATCAAGTATGCAGAAGCTCTAGATATTCTTAATAATAAATACCAAATGAACGTCCCCTGGGGAAAGGATTTAAGAACTAACGAAGAAGCTAAGATTGCTGACCACTTTAAAGTTCCCGTCGTTGTCACGCACTATCCTACCGAAATCATGGGTTTTTACAAACCACCTAGCGAAGAAAATCCAAAAGAAGCGTTATGCTTTGACATGTTAGCCCCCGAAGGATACTGTGAAATCATTGGTGGCTCAGAAAGGAGCTTGTCAGTTGAAGATATGTCAAATAGACTAAAAGCAGACGGGGAGGATCCGAATAACTATAAATGGTATTTTGAGTTGAGAAATTATGGAAGCGTCCCTCACTCTGGGTACGGACTGGGTGTTGAACGAGTTGTATCGTGGATTTGTGGGCTAGATAACATTAAAGATGCCATTCCCTTTCCCAGAACAATGTTGCGTAAGGCACCGTGATCGGCATATTGACGAAATCAAATTTTATTCTGTATTAAATTATTCATTAATAACCCGTTAAAAAAAGAGAAAAAAATATAATTATTATTTACCGCCCGCAATGTGCGGAAGGACCACAACTTCGCTCTCAGGAGTAATCTTCGTGTCAGGATCGGCTTTCTTTCCGTCAACGAGAATACCAAAATATTTTCCTTCTAAATTCAATTCTTTTAAAAGGTCTGCAACCGTCATGGTTTTTTCTGGAGTGAAAGTTTCATAAATTCCAGTTTCTAATAGCTCGCTTATTTGTTTCAACTTAGTCAAACCTCTTAGTATTGTTGCTATTAATAATATTATATTAATTTAATTTAAATTTATTTCTTTCTAAAAATAAATAGATTCCCTAAATGCTAAAAAGAACGACGAAATTCACACCTTTTGGCGGTTTATGGAACGAATTTCGCTCCTATTTAAAGTTTTCGTAAAAAACAATGAATTTTTATGTTAAAATATATTTTTTTTACGTGATAGTCATAGTGAAGAGTTGATCATAAGATTCTTGAAGAGGATGGATACGAAGATTACATTGAATTTCTAGAACAATTAAGGGATTCAGTTCGTAGTCTACCAAAAATCAAAAATTTTAACGAGAAGAAGAAATTAAAACAAACTATCATTTCAGACGCAATCACGTTTTCGAAAGAAATTGCGGAATCCGGTGAGCTCTTTGAGACGGGAGAATTCCTATATTCTGCAGCAGAAATCGTGGAATATTTAGATTTTGAGCAAGCACAAAAATTATACAAGCAAAATATTCGAGTCTGGGAAAGGCAAATCGACGCGTATAAACTTCAAGCTAAAATACGCGAAATTGCCGAGATTTACTTGAAAATTGCCGAGATCTATAAGATAAAATTCCAGGATTTTGAGTTAGAAAAACAAGCGGTGTTAAATAGTATCCAATATTTGGATAAAGAAAGCAAGCTTCAAGAGGAATTCAACGAAGTGAGGAAGTATACAATAATCCAGCAAAATATTGCCGATTTATACCTCAGAATTCTTGATTACAAGAAAGCCATTCTATATTACTCGAAAGTGATCGATGTTGGAAAAACATGCAATTATTATGACATGCTATCATTTTCTTATCAACAAATTGCAGGATGTTACGAAGAATTAGACGACTTTCCTAAGGCAAAAGAAGTGATATTGGATGGAATGGAGTTTTTTTCAGATGCATTTCAAGAATTGGACGACAAGAACGATAATCTAGGGTTAGCTCAAATTTCGCAGATATTAAAGAACCTCTACGGAATAATAAACGATAAAGACAAATTTGTAGCTTACTCAAAAAAAGAAGCAGGGGCATATATTAACTTAGCAGAGAATTTGGAAAAAAATGAAGCGAATTTCAGTAAAATTTCCCGATACTATCGCGGTGCTGGATTATGCTATCAAGAAATCGTCAATAATTTAATTGAATCTGCATCTTGCTTTGTCTTGGCGGGAAATTATGCAGAAAAATCCGAAGATTATGGAGACGCTGCCATAAATTTCATAGATGCAGGGGACGTTTTTAAGGAATTAAATAACCTCGAGATGGCCTACAAGCATTTCATTAAGGCTGGTGATAATCTTTGGAAATTGGACGATGTTAATCAATCTACAGAATGTTATTTAAACGCTTATGATATAGCCGTTGAAGGTGATTTGGAGTTTAACCGGTATGGAATTTTTAATCAAATAGTAAGGGGTTTAAATAAAGTAGCAAAAGAAGGATTAAAAAGCAAGCAATTTTTCACGGCTGCCACGCTGATTTTGGAGAGCGTGAAGTTTTACGAGAAGCTAGACTCCGCCGACGATTTATTGTTGAGGGAAATGGTTAAAAATGTCTATAGGTATTATTATCGGGCAGCAAACTTGAAGAAAGTGGGATACTCGCACATCGTTCATTCGTATATTATCGCGTCGTTATCAAGCATCCTCATAGGGCAGAACGAAAAAGCTTTAGGAATCATGTCAGAAATTGAATCTGATGGAAAAACCATTAACGACTACAAAAAAATGATTAACATGATAATTGACTGGGTTTCTAAAGGAAAAGAAGTGAGATTGGCCAATTTTCCCTACAATCTTAGGAGGTTAATTACTGGCTCCGAAGATATCCTCTATTTATTGAACTTGTTTAAAAAATTAAAAGCTTGAATAAAGCACATGAGCCTAAAAAACGAAGATATCATCTTGAGTTTCGATTTAGATTTCACGCTATTAATTAATAAAGAGGGAATTCTAAAATCATTTAAATACGCGTTAAAAAAGCACGATCTTCCAGAAATTGAAGAGAAAATCCTTGTAAAAACGATTGGCGTGCCTTTAAATCAAACATTTAGTGAGTTGGTGCCTGATATTGAACCATCGATTCTAACTTCGGCATTTAGGGAGTATTACGGAAGCGAGGGTATTTACCAAGTTAAGCTCATCCCTGGTGTAAGGGAGAAGCTGAACGAATTAAAAAACGAATCTTATACATTAGGCGTTATAACTTCAAAAAAGCAGGAAATGGCAATAAAACTGTTGAAATATCTGAAATTGGACGATCTATTCGATTACATCTTTGGTGAAAACAACGATATAAAAAGCAAGCTCGACCCTAAATTGAAAGAATTGCTTTTTGACATGTATCCTCTACACCAATTCGTTATTATAGGAGATCACCCAAAAGACATGAAACTTTCTGAGATGCTGAATTGTCCCTTCATCGGTGTGTTAACCGGTACTACTGAGGCCGAACAATTAAGAAGAAATGAGAAAAGAAAGCACATAATTCTGAATAGTGTTGCTGAAATTACACTTGAAAAGATACACTCGCTTTTTTAAAGTAAAAAGAAGAACATTGCTATAAGAAGAAGAGCATTGTTGTTAAAAGATTCATTTTTTATTACACTTTCAATGCCTCGGCTCTAATTTTAAGGATTTAATACTCACGATTATTAATCGTTATATCAAAATTATTAAATACTATCAAATAAAATATATCAAAAGAGGACACAATTGTAAAAACATAATCATTATGGATACTACCACAAAATCTTCTATTCAAGTTCAAGAAGAGAGAGCTGAATTAGTTGATAGATTAAAAAAGGAAGCCATCCTTCAAAATATCGGGAGATTGTTGTATATATTCATGATAATATTTTCGAAAAAAGAAGTTTTAAAAAAATTAGGAAAAAGAGAAGGCCAAGAAGTCCAAATGAATTTTCCAGCCTTAAGTCCCCCTTTAGAAAATCCTTGTATTACATTTATTCTTTCCGAGCATCCCTCTGATCCCTATATGGGCCCTGCTAAAAACCCCGTTTTAACTATAACTTATAATGTTGAAATAGAAGAATTATTTACCACGCTTAATACCATGGTAACAAAAAAAACTCTCTTTGGACTCATAATCTCCATGATTAAAGATTTGTTCAATAAAAAAATAAAGACTAAAGGTTCTCTTAGAGTATCTCTTTTATTCTCTAAACTTTTTTTAATTGGGGATAATGAGATGTATGATGGGGACGATTAAATATTGGGTGGAGCAATTGAGCGAGCATAAAATAATACCTTATGAAATTCTTTACGAAACTTTAAGCAACTCGAATGATCTAATTTTTTCAGCATTTCCAGATCAAGAGATGCTTGTTTTAAAAAGTTTTGTAAGAGTAATTAAAGAAACCATGGAAAGGAATGTTAATCATTCTTTGGAAGGGTTGCCAATAGTAGGACATCATTTTTCCTTCCCAATGGAGCTTTTTATTGGATGCTTTGATATAGTACCTATTTGTTTTGAGGGTGTTTCTTACTTGCTTGCAGCGTTATTGACTCTTGGTTCTGAACCATATTATGATATAGCAGAGAATTTTGGACACCCCTATCATACATGCACTTCCCAGAAAGGTGTTATTGGAATGACCTTAAATAATTTATTTGAGTTTGATGCAATCATAACTCCTACAGCCCCATGTGATAATACAATGGCAAGTTATCCATTTTTTAAATGGTGGAATAATACCCCTCTAATTATAGGAGACATGCCTACACCTCACGATCCAAGGAGCACTCATTATTTCAAGGAAGAAATGATGCAAATGGTTAATGAATTAGGAAATATTATTGGCCAAGAACCAGATTATGAAAATCTTAGAAAAATCATAGCACATCACAATCAGGCTTTAGAATATCAAGCTGAAATAAACGAATTAAAAAAAGCCAAACCCTGTCCTTTTGAATCTCTTCTATGTCCTGCTATAGCAGGGTCAGTACCCCTCTTGCATGGAAAAGAATTGGCTCAATTTTTTAAGGAAGTTTTGGAGATAGGAAAAAAAAGGCTTAAATCGGGAAAAAGACCATGGGGGGAGGAAAAGATTCGAAGCGTGTGGCCATACATGAGTGTTCTTTTTGATATTGCAATGTGTGAATGGATGGACAGAGAGTTAGGCATGAGCGTGCTTTTTGACATGTTTTCATATTCTTTTTTCGATTCAATTGATATCGAAAGTGATTTGGACACGATATTCATGGGATTGTCTAACCAAGCTTTAAATTATCCTATGACGAGGCAGTCTGCTACTTTCGCTGATCCTTTTATTAACGATAGCGTGTTTCTAGCTAAAGAATATGATGCGAATTGTGCGATATTTACTTCTCATCTCGGCTGTAAGCAATCCGTTTCACTGATCCAAATAATCCGAGAGAGCCTAAGGGAACAATGTGGAATTCCAATGCTAACTATTGATCTTGATGTAGGAGATAAAAGATTTACATCGGCTCAGACAATCAGAAAGGAAATTGAGAACTTTGTTACAGCATTAAATCTATAAATAATATTAAAAAATGTAAGAAAAAATGATGAAAAATTGAGTATAATTAACCAACCACAAGATCTTCTTGGATTAGCTATTAAGAATGTACTAGAACCAATACTAGAAGATGAAAAAATCCTTAAGAAAATTGAAGAATTTAATAAAGTTGTCGTCATGGAATTAACGGGACTATACCCAATAACTATAACTTTTAATAAAGGTTTAATTAGTATCGATTACGGAGAAAAGCCAAAATATGATTTAAAACTAATAGTTTCTGTTGATGCGTTTACAGGAATGGCGGAAGGCAAGGGAGGTTTAATCTCATCGTTCTTGAAGGGTAAAATAAAAGTAAAAAAAATGCATCGCATATTTACGTTGCTTAAGTTTAAGAGCATTTTTTTTCCCGCCATCGAGAAAGCAACTGAAAACCCAATATTAGAAAATCTACATAATTTGCTTTAAAGAGGATTAGAAATGACCGATGTTATAAAAAGAGATATTTTTGAATATGTAGAAAAAGAAACAGCTTTAAATGAATTGGAAAAGATATTTGGAAAGGCCAATGTGTCTGATAAACCACACGATCTTTACCCATATTCTTACGACATGACAGAAAGCCCTCATCACATGCCAGATATGATAGTAATACCCGAAAATGTAGACCAAATATCACGATTTGTAAAATATTGCGACCAATATAGAATCCCCATTATCCCATATGTAAGTGGAAACAATGTTGGAGGATTAACCATACCAGAATATGGAGGGATAATGTGTGACATGGGAAAGAAAATGAATAAAATCATAAAAATTAACGAATCTCTAATGTACGCTATATTAGAGCCGGGAGTCACGTTCGGACAATTAGACGCATACCTTAAAAACCATACAAATCTGAAATACGGTCTTGCATATGCTCCTCCATACGCTAGCGTTGTAGCAAATTCACTTTTATCTGGATTAACCAATTTAAGCTGTTGCTATGGCGGTATGTCCGATTGGCTTAATGGTTTAGAAGCCGTTATACATACTGGTGAAGTCGTACGAACCGGATCTTGTTTTATCTCAAAAGAATATAGAGAAGACAATTGGTTTGTAAGGTATCCTATTCCAGATTTAATCGGCTTGTTTATGTGTTGGCAAGGAATGACTGGAATTGTAACCAAAGCAGCCGTGCAACTTTGGCCAAGGAAAAAATACAACACGGCATTAGTTGCAATTGTTTATGGTTCCGAGGCGTGTGCTGAACTTATTAGAGAATTTGGTCGTACAGAATGTTGCGAAGATGTCTCTGCTGTGCCTCCAGATGTTGTGAAAATGACCTTTGGTATTGAATACCCAGAAAAACAGCCAGAAGAACCAGATTGGGCAATTATTATATCAATGTCTGGAAACTCTGAGGAGTTATTGAGAGCAAAAGTAAATTATGTGAAGAAAATTTTTGAGGAGATTAAGAAAAAAAACAATTATAGGATATTTTTGTCGAATTTTGGTCCATTTGTAAATGTCTTAGGAAAAGAATTTGCGATATATTACGACTTACCTAATATAATTACTCCACTTTACGAATGGGACGGATGTACATGGATTGGATCTTACGCCAATCCAGACAATTTAGGTCCACTCATGGAAAAATGCTATAATTTGTTTAAGAAATACGAAATTGGCCCTATAATTTACATGAAAAGCATGAAAGCAAGCCATTACGCAGTTTTTCGCCCTATCGTCAGGTATCATAAAGGGAGAGAAGAAGAAAAAGTAAAGGAATTACAACACGAATTCTTAGAAGTCATGCTTGAATATCAATGTGTACCTTATAAAACTCCTCGATGGATAACGGAAATTGTTAGAAAAAGATGCGATCAAACCTGGATAAAATTACTTGAAAATGTTAAAAAAATGATGGATCCAAACGGGATTTTTAATCCTGGTAAATGGTGTCTTTAAAAGCTGAATTGTCCATCCATCGACCTGCCAACGGGTATTATTTTGATAGAGTTTGTAATGAGAAGCGTTTGTCGAAAACATGTGAATGTAAATAGTGTTTAAGAAATAATTATTGAAGAAATTCAATCTTTATTTTAAAAAATAAAAGAAAAAAATAAAAATAATGTTTTAATCTCCCCTTTCCGCATACTCTTTCATAAACTTCTCAGGATCCCATTGAGTGTCCATGTATTTAGAGATTCCAGAACTATCTCGTGGACCAACTATAACAACACAATCTGCTTCATCCTCTAAGGCTCCACTCAATCGTGCTGACATTCCCGGAATGATGAGGATTCGATGCTTTACTTTATCGAAAACCTTAAACTCGTTAGCCGCCTCTGCTATTGACCCAGCGTTAAACTGACCTCCAGCAACAGCGCTCTCTATGCCTATCCCTTCAGAATCGACAACTAAAAGCCAACAATTGATGTTAGCACCTTGTAAATCTTGCTCTACTGGGATCTTAGTCATCCTGTAGTTGCTCGTAACGAATATAGGGGCCATATCTCCTGGTTCTCCAATTTTGTATGCTCCCGGATCAACAGCTGGATAAATTCTTGGATCTGCGAAAATAGTTTGGCTCAAAGTCAGTAACGCCATTAACGCCCAAATTTCGTCTTTCTTTTGGCCCGTGTGAAGAACGATAAGAGAGGTGTCAATTGCTAGCATTATAGCACCCATGATGATCTCTTGGTATTGATGCTTCCATAAATCACCCTCAATATTCGTTTGACTCCAATATGCCGCTGGAACGCCCATCACTGGCCATCCTGCGTTTGAGTCCTCTTTTTCGATACCTGCGATCCTTAATTGCATTATCTTATCGTAAGTCACGGATTGAGCCCCCGGCCCGAATAACGTGCCAGGATCTAAAACGATTTCCTTGACCCCCAATTTTTGTAAGGTGGCACTTAAAGATAATAACTCATCTATATCAACTGAGCTTACAGCAACTGGTAAATTATTTTGTACTGCAAACATGCCTACTTTCTCCCAATTCTCTTTATTAGCTGCGTATAAAAGGGGCTTTTTATCTTTTATTTCGCTTGCAGCAGCTGTTAGAATATCCGCGTTTAAACAACATAACATAATAGGAAGATCCGTCATTCCTACGACTGCTTTAGCAGTTGATTTAAAAGTTTCCGCATCACCAGATACACATCGTAAGGCGATACCGCTTATTGTAAGCGTGTCTCCCATCCTTTCGATTTTCACTTCGTTTAAATATTTAACCGTTTCTTCTAAATCGTTGTCAACACCATCCGCAACTTCGATAATAATCCCCGTTTTATTGTAATAGGTTAATTGATGCCTCATCAAAACCTCTTCGCCGCCAATTATGCATTTTCGATCGCCTACTCCTATAATTACTGGTCTCTGTGGAGGGCTGGTCATCACTCTTAGTTTATTTAGCTTTTTTGGAGTATCTTTCAAGTGAGTGCAATCGTCTAACGTGATTTTTCTTTCTAACAAATCCGTAGCGAACGCCATGCATGTATCGTAACCGCATTCCTTACAATTTGACTTGTCGAGAAGTGCATATATGTCCAATGGACTTGCTCTACCCATTTTTTTCACTAGTATTATATTTTTAAATTGTTCTAATGAGAGAGATAATTGTAATTAGCATTAAAAATTTATTTTTTTACATGATATTACTAAAAAAATATTTACGATTTAAGGCAAGACTAGATTTTCGAAAAAATAAAAAATCCTAAATAATTTGAATATTCAATGACAGATAGATCGTACGACTTCGAACGATTCGATTCGCTTTTTTATCCTAAACATATAGCGTTTATAGGTGCTTCCGAGAATTCAGCGCTGGGATCGATGCTCTTTCTTCCCGCTTTTAAAGATTCTCTATGGGAGGATACATTCTATCCGGTAAATCCTAAGCGCGAAAAAGTTTTGCACTGGAAGAGCTATTCATCAGTATTAGACATCCCATATCCTGTTGACACGGCGTATGTGTCTTTAAAAACAAAATTTATCCCTCAAGTAATGAGAGAATGTGTGGAAAAAAAAGTAAGATGGGTAATTATCTTTGCCTCCGGATTTTCTGAAACGGGTAATCCCGAAGGAAAGAAGCTCGAGCAGGAAGTATGTGAAATAATAAAGGATACTGAAACGAGAGTAGTGGGACCTAATTGTTTAGGGCCTTTTAACGGTTCAACTGGCATGACATTCGCTTTTAATGCAGTGAAAGGTCTTGAAGGATCAATTTCTTTTATGTCTCAATCGGGAGGCCATTTGAATCAATTATTAGATGTCGGTTATAAAAGAGATATTAGATTTAGGTACGGAATATCGTTTGGAAATCAAATAGATATCAATTGCTTGGAAATGATGAGGCATTATTATTACGATCCAAAAACAGAAATAATTGTTGCGTATTTAGAATCGTTTGGTTCCGCTAATGGTCATGAAGTTTTCTTGGAGCTAAAGAAAATCGCTAAGGAGAAACCTGTGATTATTTGGAAGGGCGGACACACTGAGGACGGTTCGCGAGCAGCATTTTCTCATACAGGGGCAATAGCTTCCAATGCCCGATTGTGGGAATCGTTATCCAAGCAAACTGGGGCAATAATAACTAAAGACAACGAGGAATGGTGGAACACCATGAAAACTTTCGAACTTTTATATCCCAGATACATGCCAAACGGGAGGAATGTAGGTATTATAACTCCTGGGGGAGGCTCTTCTGTCAATATGACTGATTTGTTTGCTTCACACGATCTTCGCGTGCCTACTCTCACTCAAGAATCTCAAGAAGAGATTTCCCGGATTTTACCGGATGTAAATGTGATTGTTGAAAATCCCATTGACTTAGGGGCTTCAGGATTTGTACTAGATATGTTTCTAGAATGCGTGAAAGTAGTCGTTGAAGACCCTAATATCGATATCATTGTTATTCCCTTGTGGTCCAATCATATATACCACTATGTATTTAAACGAATGACCGAGATTCAGAAGAGCACGTCCAAACCCTTTGTTTTTTGCTTACCGTCGATGGCTGATGATGAGGTCCTATCGACTAAATTCGCAAAATGTAAGAAAGTACTGCACAAAAATAGATCGCTATATTTCTTAACTTTAAGAGACGCCGGAATCGCGTTGAGTAAATATTGCGATTATATTGAATTTTTAAAATCTCGAGATTTAATAAAGAAATAAGAAAAAATTGATTGTTTTTTATTTAGTAAAATTCAGACCT
>Ga0180431_10006252_pt1 | contig 14201 bp, 13 predicted proteins | sample SS_ome_11_FD_132459 | JGI IMG/M metagenome (GOLD analysis project Ga0180431, IMG submission 132459) | Hypersaline lake sediment archaeal communities from the Salton Sea, California, USA - SS_1_MS_1 metaG | ecosystem: Environmental > Aquatic > Non-marine Saline and Alkaline > Hypersaline >... | reverse complement strand
CGCCAGCAGCATCATCACGGTGGTCACCAGCACCATGATGGTCGAGATCGAGGCGATCGTCGGGTCGATCTGGTCGCGCAGCGCGTTGAACATGTTGCGCGTCAGCGTCGGGTTGTCGCCGCCAGAGATGAACATCGCCACCACGACCTCGTCGAACGAGGTCAGGAAGGCCAGCAACGCGCCGGTGATCACGGCAAAGCGGATCTGCGGCAGGGTCACGGTCAGGAACGCCTTCCAGCGCGGCGCGCCGAGGCTGCGGGCGGCTTCCTCCTGCGCCATGTCGTAGCCCTTCAGCGCCGCACCGGTGACGATCACCACAAGCGGCAGCGCCAGCACCGTGTGGGCCAGCACCAGCCCGGTGATCGTGTACAGGATCTTGAGCTGGACATAGGCATAGAACGCCCCGATCGCGACCAGCACCAGCGGCACCATCATCGGCGTGATCATCAGCACGAAGGCCGCACGCACGAAGCGGATCTTCGAGGCATGAAGGCCGTAGGCCGCCAGCACCCCGACCGGGGTGGCGACGATCATCGTCAGGAACGCGACCTTGAACGAGGTCCGGGTGGCCAGCATCCATTCGGCCGAGCCGAAGTAGTGCTGGTACCAGCGGGTCGACCAGACCTCGGGCGGGAACTCGAGATACTGGCTGTCGGAAAAGGACATCGGCACCACGATCAGCGTCGGCACCACCAAAAGCACCATGACGATCACCGCGAAGACGTAAAGCCACAGCCGCTGGCCATGCGTGACCTGCGTCTCTGTCGCCGGTGCGGTCAGCCAGCGCAGCATCAGTGCCCCCCGCCGCCGGTCATCTGTTCCAGCCGCAGGAACCGCGAGGCCAGCCAGAGGATCGCGAAGGTCATCACCAGCAGCACCACGCCCAGCGCGCTGGCCGCGCCCCAGTTCACGAACAGCTCGATGTTCGAGACGATCTGCATCGACACCATGATCACCTTGCCGCCGCCCAGAACCGCCGGGGTGACGAAGAAGCCAAGGCACAGGATGAACACCATCAGCGACCCGGCGAAAAGCCCCGGCAGGGTAAGCGGGAAGAACACCGTCCAGAAGGCGCGCACCGGGCCGGCGCCAAGGTTCGACGCGGCCTTCATGTAGTCGCGGCTGATCGCCCGCATCGCCCCGTAGACCGGCAGGATCAGGAACGGCAGCATGATATGCACCATCCCGATCAGGTTGCCGGTCATGTTGTGGACCATTTTCAGCGGTTCCTCCCACAGCCCCAGCGCGATCGCCCAGTCGTTCACCAGCCCCTGCTTCTGCAGCAGCACCAGCCAGGCGTAGGTTCGCACCAGAAGCGAGGTCCAGAACGGCAACAGCACCGTGATCAGGCACAGGTTGGCCAGCCGGTTCGGCAGCTGCGAGATGAAATAGGCCAGCGGATAGCCGATCAGGATGCACAGCCCGGTGGTCAGGAAGCTGACCTCGAAGGTCGTGCGGAAGATCCGGGCGTAGGACTTGCGCTTGAGCATCCGCTCGTAGTTTTCCAGCGAAAACCTGCCGTCGGCGCCGATGAACGACACATAGAACAGCCAGCCGACCGGGATCACGAGGATCACGAGGATCAGCAGGATCGCCGGCGAGGACAGACCGAACAGCTTCAGCCGTTCCAGCCGTTCGTCGCGCCGCAGCCCCGCCTCGTTGATCCGCGCCGCGCCCATCTCAGTCCTCGCTGCCGTCGATCAGCACGGTATCCTCGGGTGCAAGGCTCAGCGTCAGGGCATCGCCGACGCGCGGCAGCGCGACGACGTTCTCGCCCCGCATCGCCCCGCGCAGCGCGATCGTGTTGCCATCGGCCAGCCGCGCGTTCAGCAGGAAGCTGTCGCCCTGGTAGACCACATCGGTCGCCGTCGCGACGAAGTTGTTGGCGCCCTCGCGCGGTCCTTCCGGCGACAGGACGATCCGTTCCGGCCGGATCATCAGCAGCAGGCTGTCGGCGGCGGGCGGCGGCGCGGTGAACCGCAGCGCGCTGTCGCCATAGCTGATCCGGTCGCCCCGCCGGGTGACCCTGAGGAAGGTGGAATCCCCGATGAAATCCGCGACGAAGCGGTTCGCCGGCCGTTCGTAAAGGTCGCGCGGCGTGGCCAGTTGCATGATCCGGCCGTGGTTCACCACCGCGATCCGGTCCGACATCGTCAGCGCCTCGCGCTGGTCGTGGGTGACGTAGACGGTCGTCATCCCCAGTTTCTCGTGCAGGTGCCGCAGTTCGATCTGCATCTGGTCGCGCAGCTTCTTGTCGAGCGCCGACAGCGGCTCGTCCATCAGCAGGATGCGCGGTTCGAAGACGATGGCGCGGGCCACGGCGACGCGCTGTTTCTGCCCGCCGGACAACTGGTCGATCCGGCGCGCGCCGAACCCGCCAAGCTGCACCGTCTCCAGCGCCCGTTCGACACGCGCGTCCAGGTCCGGTTTCGGCACCCTGCGCAGCCGCAGCGGGTAGCCCACGTTGCCCGCGACCGTCATGTGCGGAAACAGCGCGTAGCTTTGAAAGGTCATGCCGACATCGCGCAGGTGCGGCGGCGTGCGGATCACCTCGCGGTCGCCGAACTTCAGGCTGCCGCAATCGGGCCGCGTGAACCCGGCCAGCACCATCAGAAGCGTCGTCTTGCCCGATCCCGACGGGCCCAGAAGGGTCAGGAACTCGCCGCTCTCGACCTCGATCGACACGTCGTCGAGGGCGTGGACCGACCCGTAGGTCTTGGTGACGTTCCGAACCGAGATGGGCAGCGCGTCGCCGGGTTGGGTGCTCACGTCGGACCTCTCCGCCAGATGTCTCGAAAGCCGGGCGGGCGCCGTTTCGCCCGCCCGGTTCGCAATGCGCCGGGGTTCAGGTTACTCGGTCAGCATCTCCTGGTACATCTCGGCGGCGATGGTTTCCCACTTCGCGTACCAGTCCAGCGAGACCGGCAGCTGCAGCGCCGCATTGTCCGGCGAGGACGGCAGCCCCGCCGCGACCTCGGCGGTGATCTCGCCGGTGTCGTAGGCGGCCTTGTTGGTCGGACCGTAGGTGATGTATTTCGGCAGATCGTCCTGGTATTCGGGCTTCGAGATCTCGGCAAGGAACGCCATCGCCGTGTCCTTGTTGGGCGCGCCCTTCGGGATCGCGAAGCAGTCGTAGTCCAGCAGCGCCTGGTTGAAGCTGTAGGCCACCATCGCGCCATCGGCCGCGGCGTTGTCGAACCGGCCGTTCCAGCCGGTCGTCATGTCGACCTCGCCATCCTTCATCAGCTGCGCATGCTGGGCGCCCGAGGTCCAGAATACCGCGATATGCGGCTTGAGTTCGCGGATCTTGTCGATCGCCCGCTCGATCCCTTCCTCGGAATCGAGCACCGTGTAGACGTCTTCCATCGCCACGCCGTCGGCCATCAGCGCGCCCTCGAGCGCACCGGCGACCGTGCCGCGATAGGCCCGGCTGCCGGGGAACTTCTCGACATCGAAGAAGTCTGCCCAGCTTTGCGGCCCGTCCTCGCCGTAGGTGTCGGTGTTCCAGGCATAGACGGTCGAGAACACATCGCCGCCCACGCAATGGTCGGTGTAAAGCCCCGGGTAGAAGCTGGACACGTCGATCACGTCGTAATCCAGCGGTTCCAGCAGCCCCTCGGCCGCCGCGCGGGCAGCAGAGCCCGAGCCGCTGGCGACGATATCCAGCGTGACCTGCCCCGACGAGACCTGCAGCCGCACGTCCGACATGCCGCCATAGGTTTCCTGCTTGACCTCGACCCCCGTCGCCGCGGCGGCGGGTTCGAACAGGGCCTTGCTTTGCGCCTCCTGGTAGGAACCGCCCCAGGAGGCGATCGTCACGGTCTGGTCCGCCGCGAAGGCCGGCGCGGCGGCGACCGAGCCCAGCAGGGTCAATACGATGGTCTTGTTCACAACATGTCCTCCCTTGTTGGTTCTGAAGCCGGCCACACGGGTTCTTGTTGAAGGCTTCGCGCCCGGAGACACACGGCTGGCCAGGATAGTGGCCGCCCCGCCGGGCATTAAGAAATTTCGATTTCTAAACACTCGTTTCGCCGCCCTTATACCGGCCCGGCGCCGGCCGTGCCGGATACCGAGCGACGCCGGGCCCGGCGGTGCTGCCAGTCGTCCCGCCAGCGATACCAGGCGACGGCGGCGGGCAGGAACCAGGGCCGGCCGGAATAGAACGGCCGGGTCGGGAACGGCAGGTCGTCGAAGGCCGTGCGGCCCTCGGCCAGTCCCAGCACCTTCTGGCCGGCGCGCATGCCGAGGTAGCTGGCCATCGACACGCCGGAACCGCAGTAGCCAAGCGCGTAATGGATGCCCTCGTGCACCCCGGCATGCGCCAGTTCGTCGAAACTGTAGGCGACCGTCCCGCTCCAGGCATGGGTGATGGCGTGGTCGCGCAGGTCGGGAAACACCCGGCACATCGCCGCGTACAGGCGCGGGGCGCTGATCGCCGGATCGGTCTCGCCGGCCGAGACCCGGCCGCCGAAGGCGATCCGCTTCCTGTCGGGCGTGGTGCGGTAGTAGTAGACCACCTTGCAGGTATCGCTGGCGATCCGCCCGGTCGGGAACAGCCGGTCGATCAGCGCCGGCGGCAGTTCCTCGGTCACGATGATGTAGCTGCCGATCGGGATCACGCGCCGCCTGAGCCACGGCACGAGGCCGGTGGTGTAGCCGTTGGTCGCGACGATGACATCCCGCGCCCTGACGCTGCCCCGCGGGGTGGTCACATCGAAACCGCCGCCCGCGGCTTCGATCGACAGCGCCGGGCAATGCCCGGTCACCCGCGCGCCCGCGCCGCGCGCGCGCTCCAGCAGCGCCCGGTGATATCTCGCCGGCTGCAACGCGCAATGCCTGGGAAAGACCACGCCGCCGAAATAGGCCTCCGTCCCCAGTTCGCGGCGCTGTTCGGCGGCCGGCACGACGAAGCTTTCGATTGCCTCCTGCCGGCGCATCGTCTGGGCGTCGCGGGCGAGTTGTTCGTAGTGGCAGGGGGTGTGGGCGGCGTGAAAGCGGCCGCAGCGCTCGAAATCGCAATCGAGCCCCTCCTCGGCGACGAACCGGCCGATCCAGTCCAGCGCGCGGCGGCCCTCGGCCCGGATCGCCTGCGCCCGCTCGGCACCGAACCGCGCCGCGAGCCGGTCCAGCGAGGGCTTGACGCTCGTGCTGATCTGGCCGCCGTTGCGGGTGCTGCAGCCGTGGCCCGGTTCCCCGGCATCGAGGACCAGCGTGTCGCGCCCGCCCCGGGCCGTCTGCAGCGCGGCGTTGAGACCGGTGTAGCCCGCGCCGATCACGACGACATCGACGGATCGCGGCAGGGCCTCCGGCTCCGGGCGCGGCGGCGCTTCCCCGCCAACCGCGTCGAGCCAGTAGGAGGACTGGCGGATGCCAGCAAGATCGCCCGGCATGGTCACCCTCCGCCGCGAAATGTCATCCGCGGGATGCTGGCACAGGAAGACCGGTGCGGTGAAGCCGCATTCTGTCGGTCCGGGCCTACGCCTGGCGTCGCGGGCCGCCGCGCGACCGGACAATCCACGCCTGCCCCAGAGCCAGCGGCAGGATGCCGGCGAGGGCGGCAAGCGCGAGCCCCGCGCGACCGGGCGGTTCGAGTTGCAAGAGCCCGGCCAGCGGAGGGAACCACAGCGCCAGCCCGATCAGCCCAAGACACAGCGCGATCGCGCCCCAGACATAGGGGTTGCGCGACACCTCGTTGCGGATCGGGCCGCTGTCGGGGTCGCGCAGGTTGAACACGTTCCAAAGCTGGGCAAGCGCCAGCGTCAGGAAGGCCACGGTGACGCAAGCGCCGGGATCGAGGCGCAGCCAGAACAGCGACAGGCCGAAGGCCAGCAGCACGGCCAGCGTGATCGCGCCGCCCAGAACCGCGATCAGGATCCAGTGCTGCCGGGCGAGGATCGATTCGCCGGGGTCGCGCGGCGGGCGGCGCATCACCGCCCGGTCGCCGCGCCCGAGCCCCAGCGCGAAGGCGGGAAACACATCCGTGACGAGGTTGAGAAACAGGATCTGCAAGGGCAGGAGCGGGGTCGGCAGGCCGCCGGCCACCGCAAGCCCGACGACGAGCACCTCGCTGACGTTGCAGGACATCAGGTAGATCACGAACTTCCGGATGTTGCCGAAGATCTCGCGGCCCTGCCGCATCGCGGCGATGATCGTCGAGAACGCGTCGTCGCGCAACACCATATGCGCGGCCTCCTTGGCCACCTCGGTGCCGCGCCGGCCCATCGCGATGCCGATATCGGCCTTCTTGAGCGCCGGCGCGTCGTTCACGCCATCCCCGGTCATCGCGACGACATGGCCGGCGCCCTGGTAGATCGAGACCAGCGACAGCTTGGTTTCCGGCGCCACGCGGGCGAAGACATCGGCCGCGAGGATGACGTCACGCTTCGCCGCGTCGAGGCCGTCGGGGTCGAGACCGGCCAGATCGCCGCCCGCGATGACCTTCAGGTCGCCGTCGCCAAGGCCGGCGTCCTCGGCGATCGTCCGCGCCGTGTCGGCATGGTCGCCGGTCAGCATGACGATCCGCACGCCGGCGCTGCGGCAGGCCTTCACCGCCTCGGGCACACCCTCGCGGATCGGGTCGAGCAGGCAGACGAGGCCGATGAGCACGAGATCGCGATAGGGATCGGCCTCGGCATCGGAGCCGCGCTTCATCGCCAGCGCCAGCAGCCGCAGCCCGTCCCGCGCGGCGGTGTCGTTGCGCTTGCGCCAGTCGTGCCGGGCCTCGTCGTCCAGCGCCGCGCTGTCCCCCGCGGCGGTCAGGACATGCGTAGAGGCGTCCAGCACCGCCTCGGGCGCGCCCTTGACGGCGAACAGGCACCCGTCGTCGCCGTCATGGACGGTGGCCATCATCTTGCGGTCGGGATCGAAGGCATGTTCGCGCCTTTCGGGAAGTCTGGAACGCAGGCCATCCCGGCTCAGCCCGGCGCGGTCCGCCGCCGCCAGAAGCGCGCGCTCCATCGGGTCGCCCGCCGCGCCGCCGTCGGAGCCGTCGCCCAGATCGGCGTTGTTGCACAGCGCGCCGACCTTCAGCGCCCAGGCAAGGCGATCGTCCTGCGCCGGATCGAGCGTCGCGCCCTTCCGCCGGAACGGGCGGTCCCCGCCCTTCATCTCGACATCGGTCCCGTCGAGCAGGTAGCGCACCACGGTCATCCGGTTTTCCGTGAGCGTTCCGGTCTTGTCGGTCAGGATCACCGTGGTCGCGCCCAGTGTCTCGACCGACGACAGCCTGGTGATCAGCGCGTTGCGCGCGCTCATCCGCCACATGCCGCGGGCGAGGCTGAGGGTGGCGACGACCGGCAGGCCCTCGGGCACCGCGGCCACGGCCAGCGCCACCCCGGTCTGGACCATCGTCGCGACATCGTGGCCGCGCAGGATGCCCGCCGCGATGGTCAGCGCCGCCAGCCCCAGCGTCAGCCAGACCAGCCGGTGGCCCAGCCGGTCGAGGCGGCGTTCCAGTGGCGCGACCTCGGCCTCGGCGCCCTGCGCGAGATCGCTGATCCGGCCCAGTTCCGTCCGCATCCCGGTGGCGGTGACGATGCCCTCGCCCGCCCCCTTGGTGATCGCCGTGCCCTTGAAGGCCATGCTCGCCCTGTCGCCGATCGCGGCATCCCGGCCGACCGCGTCCACGGTCTTGGCCACCGGCGTGGATTCGCCGGTCAGCACGGATTCGTCGGCCGCGAGGTTCGAGGCGCCCAGAAGCCTGAGATCGGCGGTCACGACGTCGCCGGCCTCCAGAACGACGATGTCGCCGAGCACCAGATCCTGCGCGTCGATCATCCGCTCGCCGCCGCCGCGGCGCACGCGGGTGCGGACCTGCGCGATCCGCATCAGCGCCTCCATCGACCGCGCCGCCCGCAGCTCGGTGAAAAAGCCGATGGCGCCGTTGATCAGGAGCACGACGAGGATCGCCACGGCCTCGGCAATATCGCCCAGGACGAAGGACATCGCCGCCGCCCCGGCCAGAAGCCAGACGATCACGCTGGAAAACTGGTGCCACAGGATCGCGAGCAGGCTCTTTCGCCGCTGGCGGCGCAGCTTGTTGGGCCCGCAGGACCGGCACCGCGCCTTGACCTCGTCGGGCGCGAGGCCGACGCCGGGATCGGTGCCGAGCCGGCGGGCGACCTCTTCGGCGGAGATGGCGAAGGGGCTGTCGATCTGGTGGTGCGGCAAGGATGGCGCCTCCCGTCCTGAAGCTGCCACCCGGTCAGCCCGGCCCGCCGGCGACACCCGTCATCCGCGCCCCGTTGGCGCCGCGCATCTCAGCCAAACCTCTTCCTGGCCTGCGCGACGGCGGAGTCGAGATCGGCCCAGGCCTTCTCGACGCCGGCCTTGAGATCCTTCCAGGCCTCGCCGCCGGCCTCGTCGATCTGCTTCAGCCTGTCCCGCGCGGCGTCCTGTTGGCCGCGCAGCTTCTCGACCTGCTCCTGGTAAGCGATGCTGGCGTCGGCGCCGGCTTCCACGGCCTTGGCGCGCAGCTTGTCGATCTCGGCCTGCCACTGGTCCAGCCGGGCCTCGAGCTTCCGGCGATAGGCTGTCCTTTCATCCATCTGTCGATCCTCCTTTGGTGGTGCAATGACCGGCTTGCCGCGGGGAATGGCCATGGTCAGACCGGCGTCGAATGTTTCTGGCCGGCCACCGACCGGGCGCGCTTCTCGACCTCCCCGAGGCCGTCCTTGCCGGCCTGCATCTCCAGTTCCGAGACGCGGGCGCCGCAGCGCGACCACAGTCCGATCCACTGCTCGACATCCGCGACGAGCCGCTGAAGCGCGTACTGCTGCCATTCGGCGACGGCCCGCATCGCCCCGGACGGGTCCGCGTCGGTCCCGGTCGTCCTTCGCACCGTATCGAGCGCCGAGCGCGCCGCCTCGTGGCGGCGTTCGAACCACCCGCGCGAGAAGGTCTCGACCTCGTCGAGAAGGTTGTCCTGCATCTTCCAGAACCGTTCCATCTGCGGGGCAAGCATCGGGGTCATCGCCATCATGCCCCGCGCCTGTTCCACCAGATCGTCGATGGTGGTCCCAGATTCGGTCGCCATCTTCGGTTTCCCCCAGGGTTTTCCGATTGCGGCGACAGGTGATCGCACCGCGCCGCGTGCCGCATTAACCCCGGTAAAACCCGGTCCTCCGGGCATCCATGCCGGCGGCGGAACCGGGGCCGCCCGGCCCGGCCCATCCGCCGTTCCGCTGGCCAAGCGGGGCCTTGGGTGTTAGCGTCAGGGTTGAAATCCTTCGGCGGCTCGCCGGGCGAAGCCGGTAGTGGTGACGATTTGCCGTTTTTGCCGATCAGGCCCCCGGCGCACCGGCGCGGGGCATCGCAACGACATCGATCACATCACCGGGGGCGATCATGGATCTGGCGACTCCCTGTCGCGGCATTTCCGAGGAAGCGATGCCGAAAGGCCTGTCGCCGGGATCGGTGGCGCACCGGGCATTCTGCGTGCTCGTCGATGCGGGCCGGGCGAAGCGCGCCCGCGGCGCGATCCTCAAGCTCGAGGGTGACGAGACCAACAGCGTCTATTTCGTGATCTCGGGCTGGGTGCTGGTGTCGAAATCCACCGGGGAAGGCCAACGCCAGATCATCGATATCGTGACCCGTGGCGGGCTGGTCGATCCGGCTTCCGCAGATCGCAACATCTCGTCGGTCGAGGTCGAGCCGCTGACCGATCTGAACTATGCCAAGCTGTCCCGCACGGAACTGGCGCGGCTGCAAAGGGAGCATTCCGAAATCGCCAGCGTCGTGGACCGCGACAGGCGGGCGGCGATGGCGCGCATCGCGGAGCGGATGCTGCGCCTTGGCAAGGGCAGCGCCGAACGCCGCGTCGCCTTCGCGCTGTGCGAGTTGTGCCTTCGATCCGGCAGCCTCGGCCTGGAGCCGGAGCATTCGTTCCATATCCCGATGAGCCAGCAGCAACTCGGCGATTACACGGGGCTGTCGTCGGTGCATATCTGCCGCACGCTGCGGCGGTTCCAGCGCAACGCGATCTGCAGCGTCACAGATCACATGGACGTCGTGATCCACGATCTCGACACGATGATGGACATCGCCGAGATCGACGGGGACGTTCTGCACCGGATGATCGCTACGTCCTGAACGCCCGGTGACGCCGGCGGCGCGCTTCGCAGATCTCGCCAAGCGTCTGGCCGGCAAGCTCTTCCGAGACGTTCTCGGCGATGTCGCCAAGCGACAGCAGGCCGACAAGCCGGCCCGCCGGGTCGGTCACGGGCAGGCGGCGGACCTGTTCGTCGCACATCCTGACCGCCGCGCCGATGATGTCATCCCCGGCGCGGCAGGTCGCCGGATCGGCCGACATCGCCGCGCCCACCTCCGCCACGACATCGCCACTGGGCGACGCGACCGCGCGAAGCACGATGTCCCGATCGGTCAGGATGCCCACGAGCCGGCCGCCGGTCACCACCGGAAGCGCCCCGATATCGTGGCGCCGCATGAGCGCGGCGGCTTCGGTGATCGCGGCCTGCGGCGAGATCGTGATCACCGGCTGCGACATGACGGCATCAACCTGCATCCTGCCATTCCCCTTCAGAAACTTGCCGCCGCCCGGCGCCGGGGCCGCAGGATAGCTGCCACCCGCGGCGAACACGTTAACGCGTGTCAATGCACCGGCGCCGGGGCAAGCCGCACCTGCGAACCGGGCGACGCATGCGCCGTTCGGTGGCACGGGCCGGGCGCCGGTCAGCCGTCGTCATGAGCCGTGATCGAGGCCTCGATCCCGGCCAGCGGCAGGTTCGTCAGATCCTTGGCGATCTCGGCCCGGATGACCGACCGCAAGGGCGCGCCGGCGGCCGCGCGCAGCGCGCCCAGCGTGCGCGGATCGGCGATGACGACCAGATCGCCGAACCGCCCGGCCTCGGCCCAGCGGCCGAGGTCCGCGGCGATCTTCTCGGCAAAGCGCTCCTCGGCCACCCGGTGCCAGTCGGTTTCCTCGAGCCCGCTCTTGCCATAGGCGCGGACCCCGCCGCCCATCTCCCGCGTCGCGTCGTAGCGGCGCCCGGCGCGGTCGGTCGACAACGCGCGGGCCGGGGGGGTTTCGCTGTCCTCGTGGCTGACGACGTTGAGCCGCATGTAGTCCCGATCGCCGTCGTTGCGCAGCAGAAGGAACTTCGCGCCGTCCGCAACGACCACCCATGTGCCATGATCAAGCTTCACGTTTCCCATTCCTTTCCTGTCCTGGCCCCGTCGGGGCCCTGCCGGGCCCGACCCGTCAGGCCCGGCAGGGCACGGCCCGAATGGGCCCGTGGCGCCCGAAACCTCAGCATAGCAGCCGCCGGGAGGGGCGGTTTAACAGGCGTTAAGGCGGAGCCGCGCGATGCGACGGCAGTCTTCGGTCGAAGCCGCCAATCCGGAACGGTCCGGCCCATTCCGGTGACGGGGCCACCGAACGGCCGCGCCGGCGCAAGGCGCGGCCGGGGCCGTGACGCCGCCCGGGCCGACGAACCGCCCCAGAAGGAGCAACAGATGCAGACACCCCTCGAACTGGCCTTCCGCAACGTCGAACCGTCCGACGACATCAAGGCGCTCGTCGCCGAGAAGGTCGCGCAGCTCGAAACCTTCTACGACGGGATCACCAGTTGCCATGTCTATATCCGCGCGCCGCACCAGAGCCAGCGCCGGGGCAATCTGCACGAGGTGACGATAGAGCTTCGCGTGCCCGGCCAGGAACTCGTGGTCCGGCACGACCAGAACGACGTCGCCGAACACGAACATCTTCGCGTGGCGGTGCGCGACGCCTTCGCCGCGATGGCAAACGAGTTGAAGGGCTGGAAAGGCCGGCGCAAGGGCGAGGTGAAAACCCATGACGGCCCGTTGCAGGGCAAGATCGTCGAGATCCGGCATGACGACGGGTTCGGCCAGATCATCGCGACGGATAACCGGATGATCTATTTTCACCGCAACAGCGTGGTCGATGGCAGCTTTGACGATCTGCAACCGCGCGACGTCGTCGAACTCGTGGTCCAAACCGACGAAAGCGACATCGGGCCACAGGCCAGCACGGTGCGCCGGATCGGCGCGCTGGAGTATTCCCCGGCGGCCAAGCCAAGCCGCAGGTGACGGCCGGGCCGGCAGACGGGGCGCGTTGCAGGGCGGCCGGTGCGGCGTACAGATCGGGCGACGCGCTCAGCCTTGGGCGATACCGCCGTCCCGGCCCCGTTTCAGCATCCGCGCAAGATCGCGCCAGCCTCGCGTGTTGAGAACGTCGGCCGGTTCCAGCCAGCCGCGGCGCGCCTGGTCGATGCCGTGGCGCATGTTGCCAAGGCCGGCGATGGAATGCGCGTCGGTCGCGACCGAGATCGGCACACCGGCCTCGGCCGCCATCCGGCAGTGCATGTCGTTCAGGTCCAGCCGGTGCGGGTTGGCGTTCAGCTCCAGCGCGCAGCCCCGGTCCTTCGCCGCGCTCACCAGCCGTTCGAAATCCAGCCGGCAGGGCTGGCGGCGGCCGATCAGGCGGCCGGTGGGATGGCCGATCACGCCGACCAGCGGATTGTCCATCGCGCGGATGATCCGATCCGTCTGCGCCGTTTCGTCAAGATCGAGATGCGAATGCACCGAGGCGACGACAAGGTCGAGCCGCGCCAGCAGGCCGTCGGGAAAATCGAGGCTGCCGTCCTTCAGGATATCGACCTCGCAGGAGGCCAGCAGGCGGATACCGTCAAGCGTCTCGTTCAGCGCCGCGATCTCGTCGATCTGCGCGGCGAGATCATCCTCGGACAGCCCGCCGGCCTGGCCTTGGCCCTTCGAATGGTCGGTGATCGCGAGGTAATCGTAGCCCCGCGCCTTCGCCGCCTCGGCCATTTCCGCAAGCGTGTTCCGGCCGTCGGAGGCCCGGGTATGGGCGTGCAGGTCGCCGCGGATGTCGTCAAGCGTGACGAGATAGGGCAGGTCGCCCCTTTCCGCGGCCGCGATCTCGCCGCGGTCCTCGCGCAGGACCGGATCGATCCAGGGCAGGCCGATGCCGGCGTAAACCTCTTCCTCGGTAGCGCCGGCAATCCGTGTCTTGCCGTCGAAAAGCCCGTATTCGTTGAGCTTCAGGCCCCGCGCCTGCGCCCGGCGGCGGCCGGCGACGTTATGCGCCTTCGCGCCTGTGAAATAGTGCAGCGCCGCGCCCCAGCTGGCCTCGGGGATCACCCGCAGATCGACCTGTAAGCCGGATCGCAGCACGACGGTGGCGCGGGTTCTGCCCTGCGCGGCAACCGTCGCGATCCCGTCGTAGCCGGTGAACCGGTCGATGATCGCGCCGCCGTCCTCGCCGGCCACGAGGATGTCGAGGTCGCCCACCGTCTCCTTGCGGCGGCGGTAGCTGCCGGCGATCTCGGCCCGGGTCACGCCGTCGAGTTGCCGCACCCAGTCGATCAGCGGGCCCGCGAACTCCTCGGCCACGTCGATCCGGATCCGGCGTTCGGTGATCGCGCCGCCGGCCAGCGCGGCGCGGATCTTCGCTTGGATCTTGTCGCCGAAGCCCTCGATCGCGGCGACCTTGCCCGCCTCCGCCGCCGCCTTCAGATCGTCGACGGAGCGAAGATCGAGCGCCCTGAACAACGCCCGCGCCCGTTTCGGCCCGATGCCGGGAATGCGCGTGGCGTCCACCATCGCCTCGGGGATGTCCTGCGCCAGATCGTCCAGCAGCGGCAGGTGGCCGGTCCTGACGATGGTGGCGATCTTGCCGGCCAGGTCCGCGCCGATGTCCGGCAGATCGGCAAGGTTTTCGCCCGCCTCCAGCATCGCCGCGACCGACCGGCCCTGATCGCGGATCGTGGCGGCGGCGTTGCGATAGGCCCGCACCCGGAACCGGTTCGCCGCCTCGATCTCCAGAAGATCGGCGACGTGATCGAAGATCGCGGCGATCTCGCTGTTGTGGACCGGCATCGCCGTGCCTCCCTTCAGTCCGGCATGCCGCGGAACGCGCGCCGGCTGTCAGACCTCGTCGGGTCGGCCGGCGGGGATGTCCGGGGCCGGGGCCGGCACTTCGGTCGGGGCGCCCGGTGACGTCTCGACGGGCCGGCGCGGCGTTTCCCACGGCGGCTCCGCGGGCTCTTCCGGCGGCGGACGGGTCAGGCCTTCGGGCCTGTCCTCCGGCTTCGGTTCCTGCCGGGTTCCGGTCATGCGCGCGGTCTTTCCCGGTTGGCGTGATCAGCCGGCGCTTGGCGACCCCGGCAGGATTCGAACCTGCAACCTGCCCCTTAGGAGGG
>Ga0180431_10006250_pt1 | contig 14204 bp, 8 predicted proteins | sample SS_ome_11_FD_132459 | JGI IMG/M metagenome (GOLD analysis project Ga0180431, IMG submission 132459) | Hypersaline lake sediment archaeal communities from the Salton Sea, California, USA - SS_1_MS_1 metaG | ecosystem: Environmental > Aquatic > Non-marine Saline and Alkaline > Hypersaline >... | reverse complement strand
GGCAGTGGGATGTGCTTGGCGACCTTCTTCGTGGCGGTGTCGATCAGCGTGACGACCGAGGCGGTGAAGTCCTGGTCGGCGCGGCCGGCGGGAAGATGGTTGGCCACCACAAGCGTCTTGCCGCTATCAGCCAGCCCCAGCCCCACCGGCTGTCGTGAGACGGGGATCGCCAGGGGGGCCTTGTCGCCGGCGAGGGCCAGCACGCCGTCGCGAAACCGGTCGCAGACGTATACCGTGCCGTCCGCGGCCACCACGGGCGCCATCGGCGAGTGGCCGGCTTCCCGGACGCTGACCTGTTTGCACGCGGCCGCATCGAATACCACGAGCTTGCCGGCGGGCGCACCCACCGTCACGACCAGCCGCTTGCCGTCAGGCGACAGCGCCAGACCGGTAACCTCTCCCGGGAGCGGCAGGGTCCTGGTGACCTTTCCGCTGGCCACGTCCACCACGCCCACCTTATGTCCGGTTGCTTCGGCAACGTACAGCGTCTTGCCCGCCTTGTCGGCCGCGAGCGAGATCGGCGACAGGTACGTGATCGCGTCGCCGGCTGGGGCCGGTGCAGCGGACATCGACCGGGAAAGCAGCCCGGAGAGACAGACCCCGATGGCGGCAGCAACGATCAGCACGGACGCGGTACGGACTATTGGCTTCATCTTCATCGTTCGTTTCCTTGGACAGGGGCTTGTGGAGTTCTCAGTCATCTCGTCTCGAATCGGTCCTCAGCAGGAGACCTTCGGGCGATGCCCGTGCAGGTCCATCGACAGGCGTCCGGTCCGGGATGGGCACAAAGCGCCCGGTCAGCGGTACACATGCAAGGCGCATGCCACAAGGGACCACGAACGCGGTAGACAGGCTCAAGGCTATTGGCTGCCCGAGGTTACGGGAGGCAAGAGCACGGCCCAAGCTGTGCTTCATCGAGGTGTTGGCTCAGTAAAAGCTTGCAGAATGCTCTGTTATCGAGATGCGCTCTCCCGGATCTGCCTTGATCCGGGCCGATCCCTATGCTCCCAACGCGGAGCGTGGACGTCCTCGCCACAGGGTTCGTCCAACCAACGCGTTCGCGTGCGCTTCGTGCGGGCGGGAGATGCAATCCGCATGCGTCCCGCTCGGCCTCAACTGCCGCTCATCCGCCTGGCGATGAGGAACGCCATCTCGAGGGCCTGCTCGTAATTCAGTCGGGGATCGACGTCGCTTGTGTAGGCCCGGGCGAGGTCGGCCTCTTCCAGCCCGCGCGCGCCCCCGATGCACTCGGTGACCTCTTCCCCGGTCAGTTCGAAGTGGACCCCGCCCAGCCGCGAGCCGAGTCGGTGGTGGATCTCGAAGGCTTGGTCCAGTTCGCCGATGATGTCGTCGAAGCGGCGTGTCTTGATGCCGCCCTCGGTGGTTCGCGTGTTGCCGTGCATCGGATCGCAGCACCACAGGACCGCGCGCTGCTCGCGCAGCACGGCGTCGACCAGCGGCGGGAGGTAGTCGGCGATCTGCTCGGCCCCGAAGCGGTGAATCAGCGTCAGTCGCCCGGGCTCATTGTGAGGATTGAGCATGGCGCTGACGGCCAGCAGCTCGTCCGGCATCATCGTGGGACCGACCTTCATGCCCAGCGGGTTGGCGACCCCGCGGAAGAACTCCACGTGGGCCCCGTCCAGGGCCCGCGTGCGGTCTCCGATCCACGGCAGGTGCGTGCTGAGGTCGTACCAGCCGGGACGCCGCGGGACCCGGCGCGTGTGGGCCTGCTCGTAAAGCAGATGCAGGCCCTCATGGCTGGTGAAGAAGTCGACACGCGTGACTTCACCCAGCGGCCGGTCGGCAATCGTCTCCAGGAATCGCACGCTGTGCCCGACGGCCTCCACGATCCGACGGTACTCATCGGCATGGGCCGCGTGGTTGAGAAACTCCAGGTTCCACAACTCCGGGTGGCGGAAATCCGCGAACCCTCCATCGACGAGGCCGCGGATGAAGTTCAACGTCAGCGCCGCCCGCTCGTAACCCCGCAGCATCAACTCGGGGTTGGGCGTGCGGTCCTCGGGTGTGAAGCCCGGGCGGTTGATCAGGTTGCCCCGGTAGCTGGGCAGGGTCACCCCGTCACGGGTCTCGGTATCCGCCGAGCGCGGCTTGGCGTACTGCCCGGCAAACCGCCCCACGCGGATGACGTTCTGCCCGCTGCCGTGGACCAGCACCAGGCTCATCTTGAGCAAGACCTTGAGCTTGTTGACGATCACCTCGGAGCGACAGTCGGCGAAGCTCTCCGAACAGTCGCCGCCCTGCAACAGGAACCGCTTGCCCGCAGCGGCCTGGGCCAGTTGGCTCTTGAGGTTCTCAACCTCCCAACTCGTCACCAGCGGCGGCAGGCTCGCCAGTTCCGCCAGCACCTGCCCAAGACGGTCGGGATCAGGATAGACTGCCTGTTGGGCGGCCGGCTTCTGCTGCCAGGACGTGGGGGACCAGGCCGTGGGCATGGTGGGGGAGAGTTCCTTCAGATTCGGGTGCGATCGTCACGCCAGGCCTCGTTCATCACCTGATCCACGCGTTCGCCTCGTTCCACGGATTCGTTGAGGCCCAGAGACCGTCCCTGGGCCGACTGGAGACAAGATATCCCCCGATCCAGGCCTTGTCACGGGCGATCTGAAGAGGGATCTCGTCTGGTGGAGTTCGTCTGTTTCAGTTGGCCCGGAGCAGTTCGGGCTTCTCGCTCGGAAACGTCGTCCGGACAAGACAGAAGGGGCGACGGAGTGTGCTGTATGAGCTAGGCTCTGTCTGAGAAGTCTGACGCAGGATCGAGAGCGCGGGATTCGTTCGGCTGGCAAGGACGGCAAAGCAGGCAATGCGCGAGCATTGTCGATGCAGCCGGACGCCGCCAGACGAGCGAAGACCCGCTCGAAGCCCGTCATGGAGTTTTCAGACAGAGCCTAATCCGCCAAGAGGACTTCCACGTCCTTCTGGCGCGCGGGCGGGGTAACGACAAGCCGCGAGAGCTTTCCGCCGCGCACCGTCGCCCGGACCACGGTGCGCCCCGGGGCGTGGAGTTTGAAGTCCACGTCCCACGCCTTCGGCCAGGCCGGAAGGACCAGGATGCGCCGCCCGTCGGTCTGCAGCAGCATCTCCTGGAGGCCGATTATGCCTGAGCCGCCCCAGTTGTGGTCCGGTACCCAGTCGTGCCCGGGCCCCCAGAACGTCGGGAACCGCCGGCCGCTGTCCTGGAGCTTCTTGACGTTGTAGTCGGCTGCCTTGGCCGTCAGGCCCATCCGGGCGAAGAAGATCCCGTCCTGGTGCCAACTGATCACCAGCCCCTTGCGGAATCCCCCGTGGGCCCACGTGTCGCGGAAGAGCCGCATGTCGGACCGGCCCAGGAAGAACTGGTCGAACGGGAACAGGGGATAGAACTGCGGGCACTCGCAGTTCTGGTAACGGCTCCAGGACCACGCGGGCTTCATGATCTTCCTGCCCTTGACCTGCCTGATCCCGTAGGGCGGCACGCGCTGCAGAAACGCCCGCCAGTAGGCGCGCTTCGCCTGGGTGGTGTACTTCGCGTCGAGCGCCAGCAGGCCCTTCAGGCAGGCGTTCAGCCCGGCCAGCAGGTCCGACGGGTTTGTCGCGCCCCGGTACGATTCGCACGACGTGCTGGGGTGGATCACGAGCTTGCCGTTCTCGTCGAGGGGTTTGCCCGTGCGCTGCGTGCACCGCATCTGGTAGTGCTCGTCGAAGAACCGCACCGAACGCTCGATGAAGGGCAGGTACTTCGAGATGTCCTCGCCCGTGAACGCGTGATATTGGAGGATCATGTACGAGAACTCGAGCTGCGCCTCGTAGTGGTACCCGACGGCACGATTGACCTGGACGCCGAGTTCGAAGTCCTTCGGCCGCTTTCGGCTGCGGGCGCCGGGCTCGGTCCAGCCCCACGCGCACGCGATCGGCAGGGCGAAGTTCTCCATCTGCTCGGTGAACAGGCACCCGCCGTGACCCCAGTAGGCCTTCACGCGAGCGGTGGCGTTGGGCAGGGCGCGGCGGTAGAACTCGAACTGCGGCGCCATCATGTCGAAGTCGCCTGACTTGAGCATGGGCCAGTACACCAGCCGCTGGTTCTGCGCGGTGAAGCTCCCCCCGCCCCAGGCCCGCCAGTCGGGCGTGTGTCGGCGGCGCTTGTCCACCAGCGACGGGTCGAACGTGAAATTCCCGCCGTTAAACTTGGTGGGATAGGCGCCATAGGCGTTGCAGCCGAGCTGGTAGCGGAAAAGCTGGTAGTTTCGGGCGATCTGCCACGCCTTGTCCGCCGGGTTCGGCTTGTCCGGGCGGATCGCGATCCAACTGCGCGACCAGAATCCCCGCCACCACTCCTGCGTCTTCCGCCGGGCGTCGGCGTCCGAGGGCGCCTTGGCCTTGACGAGCCTCTCCAGCCCCTCGCGCCAGTCCGCAAGCGTCGGCGTCTGGGCGACGTGCGTGTAGACCTTCACCGTGTGCTGACGCGCCGCGGATGTGCTCTTCAGCCGCCAACTCCTGTACGGCGTGAGCACGACCTTGCCCTCGGCGGTTCCGGCCTCGACGAGCCCCGACCCGGTCAGCAGCCCGCCGAACGTCCTGCCCTTCTGCGTGTTGACCAGCCCGTCCTTGACCGCCTCGAGCTTTTGCTGGCGAACCATGTAGTCGAAAAGCAGCTTGTCGTCGCGGTTGCGGTGGACGAAGAGCACCCCGCCGCCCTCGTGGGCAACGGTGTCCCGGTACCGAACGACCTTGCCCGGGTACTGGTCCCAACTGAAGCAGCCGAAGCGGCTGTTCTTCCCGTCGTTGGGCAGCTCCGTGTCTTCGTTGCGCCAGCCTTCGTACGCCGCGACGACCTCGACCGGCTGCTCGGCGGCGACGTCCACGTGGATGACCGGGCGATGGACCTCGACCCAGACGGTGATCCGCGTCTGGGGCCCGTCGGGCCCGCTCCGCCCCGTGATGACGACGTGCCCGCGAAGCAGGTCCAGCTCCTGGCGGAACGTCCCACCGTCAGCAAAGGGGTTCGGCGAGAGCGTGATTCGGACCCGCCCGAGTTTGAGGTACTCGTTGTTCTCGTCGAAGCTGCCACTGCGGTGGATGTAGAACAGCACGTCGCCCTTCTCGACCCAGACATTCAGCCCGATGTCCCCCCCGCCGCACGGCATCGACTCCGAGGAGTCCTTGCTCGGTCGCGTCCAGGCGACGTTATAGTCGCCGAGCACCTTCGCAGGGAGATCCTCGTCGCCGAAGCAGTGCGCGGCGACAACCAGAACGATCGATCCCGCCAGAAACCAGAAGCCCAAGGCGTGCATGGTGATCCCTTCAATGAAAGTCACGCCGAGCGTAGCGGCGCGTCCGGCGGGAGTCAATTCCCGTCCCCACGAGTCTTGTCCCGTTCATCGCGTCAATCGTCCCTGCATTGCCCGTTTGCCCGAGAATGCCCCTGGGTAAACCGCCCCGCATCGTCCTTGGCGATGTGTTCCACAGGTTTCCACTTTCGTGGAACACTACGAGCCTCAATGCAGACCGGAAAAATACAACCTCTTTAATTACAGTATATTACAGATTTCCACCCTCTCGTGCGGCCTGTTGCACTTTTTGGAGTGGAACATTGGAAACCTGCGGAGTAGCGTATAGTGCACGCACACGGTGCCCTAAGATCCCTCCTTCACCTTCTCCCTGATGAACCCCCTGACGGCTTCGGGGTCGTTGGGGAGATCCGCACAGCGCGTGGGCAGGTCCGCCAGGGCGTCGATCGTCGGGTGGTGGGCGCCGGGCAGGTCCTGGCCGGTGGCCTCTTCGATGGCGGCGGGGAACTTCGCCGGGTGGGCGGTGGCTATGCAGATGGTGGGCTCGTCCTGGTCCGCCCCGCCGGGGCCGCCCGCGCCGACGGGGACCAGCGACCCGACCACCGAGACCCCGCACGCGGTGTGCGGGTCGATCGTGTAGCCGTAGCGCTCGTAGCAGCGGCGGATGGCGGCGAGGATATCGGCCCGGGCGGCCGGGGCGGCCTCGAACAGCGGGTCGACCTGCCCGGGGGCGTCCGGCTCGATGCGGAGCATCCCGGCGTGCTTGAACTCGGTCATCAGCTCGCGCAGCCGCTGCGGGTCGCGGTCGACCTTGTAGTACAGGTACCGCTCGAAGTTGCTGGCGACCTGGATATCCATGGCGGGCGCCAGCGTCTGGCGAACGCCGCCGATGTCTATCGAGTACTCCCCGCTGTTGAAGAACCGCGCGAGGATGTCGTTTTCGTTGGTGGCCAGGACAAGCTGCGAGATCGGCGCGCCCATCTGTACGGCGTACCACCCGGCCAGGATGTTCCCGAAGTTGCCCGTTGGCACGCAGAAACGAACGCTCGGGCGCCGGGTCTGCTCGGTGACGGCCAGGCTCGACGAGAAGTAGTAGACGATCTGCGCCATCACGCGTGCCCAGTTGACCGAGTTGACCGCCCCGAGGCAGTATTGGCGTTTGAACTCGAGGTCGGCCGCGAGCGTCTTCATGATCCGCTGGCAGTCGTCGAAGCTGCCGTCAATGGCGATGTTGTGCACGTTGGCGTCCAGGACGCTGGTCATCTGCCGCTCCTGGATGGGCGAGACCCGCCCGGCCGGGTGCATCACGAAAATGTTGATGCCCTTCCGCCCGCGAACGCCGCAGATCGCGGCGCTGCCGGTATCGCCGCTGGTGGCGGCCAGGATGTTCAACCGCCCCCCGCGCTGGTCGAGGACGTACTCGAACAGGTTGCCCAGCATCTGCAGCGCGACGTCCTTGAACGACAGCGTGGGCCCGTGCCAGAGCTCGAGTACGTGCACGGGTCCGATCTGCGCCAGCGGGGCCACACCCCCGTCGAACGCATCGCCGTAGGCCTGGGCGACCAGTCGCCGCAGGTCGTCGGCGGGAATGTCGGTGGCAAACAGGCTCATGACCTCGAAGGCCAGTTCCGCGTACTCCAGTCCCCGCCAGTGCTCCAGGCGGTCGCGTACGTCGGGAATCTGCTCGGGGATGATGAGCCCCCCGTCGTCGGCCAGGCCCATCATCACCGCGTCCTGGAACTCGACGGCGTCAACCTGTCCGCGGGTGGAGATGTATCTCATCGCGAGCTGCCTTTCACGCGCGCCTTACGTCGCGGGCGCTGCCAGCCCGGCCGACTTACCATCCTCGTGCCGTCGACTCAGAAGATCCGTGAGGATATGTGGATTGGCCTCGATCAGCCGGATCAGCCGCAGCGCGATGCCGCTTGGCTTGTTGCGCCCCTGTTCCCATGCGTGTACGGTCTGCACCGAGACATTCAGCAACTGCGCGAAAACGCCCTGGCTGACTCTCAGCTTGTCCTTTCGGAGGCGGGTGACGGCCTCCGGCGGCATGGGCGGGGGCGGATCGACAATGGCCCGTCGTCGCGTGACGAGTTTGCGGCTGTCCCGCAGGTCGTCGATGGCGCCCGTCAGTCCGGCCATAGCCTCTTCAAAGAAAGAACTCGATTTCGTTTGTCGCTTGACCATAGGTGCTCTGACCTCTGAACCGTAAGTCCGTCTGACTTCCACGTCCAAGATCGCTTTCGTCTTCCTCAAGGCTTTCGCCTCGGTGGCAGTAACGTTCGCCTTTCCACTCTTAGCGAACACCGTTATCAGGATGCACACTCCGAGGTCCTGATAGTCTGCGAAGAGCACGCGATATCCGCCGCGCTTGCCTCTATCGGGACGGGCCATTCTTATCTTCTTCAGTCCGCCGGTTCCGGCAATGACATCGCCTTTACCGTGCATGATATCATTCTCGAGCGCTCGAATCTGCTCATCGGAGATCCCGAGACCATCAACGGTGCCACTGAACCGCGTTGTCTCCACGAACAGTCTTTCCACGCGAAGTCATTTTTTGCTATCAGATATTATACTATTCAATAGCACGATTTTCAAGCATGCGACTCACTGCCCGGGCACAGATATCGCCAGGACACCTCCACCGGGCGCTATCGTCCTTCTTCGCGTTGGCGTCTGGTGGCGTCCTGGAGTGTCTTCTTCTCTTTTGCGGAGAGGCTGTTCAGGCCGTGGTCGTGGACCTTGCCGAGGATGCGGTCGATTTCGGCCTGCTCGGCGGCCTGGCGCTCGAGCTTCCGCCTCCAGGCGCCTTGGCGGCGCCTGGCGCCTGCCTGCGCGGCGGCGCGGGAGATCCTGGGCAGGACCCCTATCCAGACCGCGGCGGTCGCCGCTCCGCCCAGGTGTGCCACGTCCGACCAGAACTGCGGGCCGTACTGGCCCTTGCTGACCGAGCCGAGGATCACGAACATCATCCCGCCGAAGATGATCAGTGCCGCCAGGCGGATCGGCACGGGGAACAGGAAGAAGATGAGCCTGAAGTGCGGAAACAGCACCGCACAGGCCAGAACGATGCCGTAAACCCCGCCGGACGCCCCGACGATGGGCACGTCCAGCCCCTTGCCGACGACGTTTCCGATCACGACGTACGCCACGCCTCCGACGATGCCGCACGTGAGGTAGAACTTCACGAAGCGCCGCCGGCCCCACCGCTGCTCCAGCGGCGTGCCGAGCATGTACAGCCCCAGCATGTTCAGCGCGATGTGCCAGATGCCTCCGGTGTCATGGAGGAACTGAAACGTGATGTATCGCCAGATCTGCCAGTACGCCCCCGGGGTGGCCCCAAAATAGGCGCTGATGACGCCGAACGGATAGCCGGCCCTGGGATGATCGAGAATCATCTGCAGCACGAAGACCGCGAGGTTGATCAGCAGGAGGACCTTGACGGCCTTGCCGGCCTTGGGCATACCGACCATCAGGCCACCGCCGCGCCCGGGCGGGTAGCCCCCGAACCCTCCGGGGGCTCCCTCCTTCATGTATGGCCGGTCGTGAATGCCCATCCAGGGTTCCCTGCCAAGCCGGTGCAGGCTCGGCGCTGCGATGGTCTGCGCCTCGTCGATACTCCCGTCGGCTGCCGTGAGCTAAACGGCCCGCTCCGTATGTACTTCGACCGATACGCCGTCGGACATTTCGAGATTCTCTGCACGGGTTGTCCGTGTGAGGGATTATAGGGACGCGACGGGGCATGGACAACGCGCAGGTGGTCGGCGTGGGCCTTTTGCCTTGTGGGGGGCGCGCCGGTGGCTAAGATGGTCCTGCGATGGTGACCTGGAGCACAGCACGATGAGGCCGAAGCGAGTAGCCGTTCTGGGCTCGACCGGGAGCATCGGGCGACAGACGCTGGAGGTGATTGCCGACCAGGACGACCTGTGCGCCTGCGCCCTGGCCGCGGGGGGCGGATGGGAGCTGCTGGCCGGCCAGGCTGAACGCTTCGGGCCCCAGGCCGTCGCGCTGGCCGACGAACAGGCCGCCGAACGCCTCCTGGGCGAGCTGCCGGACGGCGTGGACCTCCTGGCCGGGGCGGACGCGCTGGCCGAACTGGTCCGGCAGGTGCGCCCCGACATGGTCCTGTCGGGCGTGGTCGGGGCGGCGGGGCTGGCGCCGACGCTGGCGGGGATCGAGTGCGGGGCCGACCTGGCCATAGCCAACAAGGAGACGCTGGTGCTGGCCGGGTCGGTGGTGATGCCGGCGGCCCGCGCGGCCGGCGTCAGCGTCCTGCCGGTCGACAGCGAGCATTCGGCGATCTTCCAGTGCCTGGCCGCCGGGCAGCGGTCAGACGTCCTGCGGGTTGTCATCACCGCCTCGGGCGGGGCCCTGCGCGACTGGGACGAGGACGATGCCGCCGCCGCCACCCTCGACCAGGCACTGAACCACCCCACCTGGGACATGGGACCGAAGATCACCATCGACTCGGCCACGCTGGTCAACAAGGCCCTGGAGGTGGTCGAGGCGCACTGGCTGTTCGGCCTTCGGGCCGATCAGATCGGGGTGGTGATCCACCCGGAGTCGATCGTGCATTCTTACGTGGAATACTGCGACGGATCGGTCATTGCCCAGATGGGCGTGCCGGACATGACCACGCCGATCGCTTACGCGTTGAATTACCCGTCGCGTGCGCGTCGGGACGCGGCGCCGCTGGACCTGCCCGAGATCGGCAGCCTGACGTTCAGCCGCCCGGCCGGCCGGTTCGCGCGGGCGGTGGAACTCGGCTTCGAGGCGATCCGTCTCGGCGGGTCGGCCGGGGCCGTGCTCAACAGCGCCAACGAAGCCGCCGTCCAGGCCTTCATCGACGGGAAGATCCCCTTCGGGCAGATCGTCCCGCTGGTCGAAGAAACTTTGAACCGCAGCGAGCCGATGACAGAAATAACCCTGGACGGGCTGCTGGCGGCCGATGCGTGGGCCCGGCGCGAAGTGGCCCGGGCGACGGCACGGTAGTGTTCCACTGCCGTGCCGTAAACTCGAAATCCGAAGCAATGTCAAAACGGCAGATACAAATGACCCAAACAGCAGTACGCCGGGGGCGGTAGCTGTTTAGGACATTGGAATCTCGATATTTGAATTTGTCGGATTTGGAAATTCGAATCTTGGATGTGAAGCAGCGGCACGCTGCTGACAATACGAAAGGCAGTCGATAGTGATTCTCGCGGACATTGCAGCGTTGTGGGGCAATTACGTCTGGCCGATCTTCCTGCTGGTGTTCGGGTTCGGCCTGGTGGTGTTCGTGCACGAGCTGGGGCACTTCCTGGCGGCCAAGGCGGTCGGCGTGCGCGTGGACCGTTTTGCGCTGGGGTTCGGGCCGAGACTGTTCGGGATCAAACGGGGCGAGACCGACTACTGCATCAAGCTGCTGCCGCTCGGGGGGTACGTCAAGATGCTCGGGCAGGAGGACGTCAACGCGATGGCCGAGGGCGGCGAGGCCGCCGACGACCCGCGCAGCTTCCTCAACAAGCCGATCTGGGCGCGGATGGTGATCGTTTCGGCCGGCGTGGTGATGAACGTGATCTTCGCGGCGATCCTGTTCGTGGTGGTCTGCCTGGTGGGCATCAACTTTCTGGCCCCGGTGGTTGGGGGGACGGTCAAGAACTTCCCCGCTGCCACGGCGGTAACGAGCCTGGACGCCCCCGCGTCGCGCCCCGCGAGCGCCCCGGTCACGGCGCCGGCGGCGCCGAATGCGGGGAACAGCGAGGCCCACGGCCTGAAGCCGGGCGATCGCATCCTCACGATCAACGGCAAGCCCATCCCGAGTTTTGACAAGATCGGGCTGATGGCCGCCCTGGCCGACAAGGACGAGATCTTCCACGTGACGTTTGAGCGCGGCGGGAAGGTCGGCTCGTGCGACATGAGCGTCAAGGTGGGCTCGGAAGGTCGGCTGGTGTTCGGCATCATGCCGCCGCGAGACCTCGCGCTCGGTGAGCCGGAAGACGACAACCTCGTCACCCCCTTCAAGCCGGGCGACCGCGTCGTGGCCATAGGCACCCGGACGATCGAGCACCACTGGGAGATCGACCCCATCGAGCGCACGCTCGACGGGCGCAACGTGGAGGTCACCGTGCGGCGGGGCGGACAGCGGACCACCGTGACGGTCCGCCCCGTTCCGTACCTCGGCACCGCTCACGTGCTGTTCCACAAGACCGACTACACCGTCCTGCGATACGCCAAGGCCGTCCGATCCGACGACGAGAAGACGATCGCCGTGACGATGCGCGACGGGACGAGCGAGACGCTGGCGGCCGAGGACTACACGACCGGGCGGAAGGATCTGCTGGACGTGCTGGGCCTGATACCCCGGCTTCGTGTGGTGAGCGTTCTGTCCGGCTCGCGCGCGGACGATGCGGGCCTGAAGGCCGGCGATATCATCACCCGCTACGCCGATCACCCCACGCCCACGTTCACGCAGCTCCAGGCCATCAACGAGCGTTTCGCCGGCGAGGGCACCCAGATCAAGGTGCTGCGCGACGGCAAGGGACTCGAAGCCATGAGAATCGTCCCCAAGGAGCGCCACGACCGATTCCAGATCGGCGTGGTGCTCGGCGTGGACACGGAGCACACGGCGGTGGCCTCGGTACGGCCCGGCTCGCTGGCGGCAAAGGCCGGACTCAGGCCAGGCGACGTGATCACCGGGGTCGGCGGCCGGACGGTCACCACCTGGAACGAGATCATCATCGAGCGCAGCAGGCACACTCAAGGTCCGGTCACCATCAGCTACCTGCGCGGCGACCACCGACGAGAGGCGACCGTCGACGACCTCGCCGAGGCCGCCTTCGGCCCGAAACACTATCGCTTCAGCCTCTTCGCCGAAAAAGCCGTCTTCGAACTCCTGAACAACGCGAGGGTCAAGAAGAGCAATCCGCTGGCCGCCATGGCCTGGGGCGCCGCCCAGACGTGGGACATGATCGTCTTGAACTACGCGACACTGCGGAGCATGGCGCGCGGGACGGTACCGGCCTCGGAAGTGCGAGGCCCGGTCGGCATCGTCGGACTGGGCATCGAAGTCGGTCGGCGGGGCATCATCAGGCTGACCTACTTCCTGGCGATGATCTCGGTCTGCCTGGCCGTGTTCAACTTCCTCCCGCTGCCCCTGGTCGACGGCGGGCTGGCCGTCATCCTCATCATCGAGAAGATTCGCGGCAAGCCGCTGTCCGTCCGCGTGATGAACATCATCCAGCTCAGCGGGCTGGCGATTATCCTGTCGATATTCGTGGCCGTCACGTGGAACGACATTTCGCGCATGATCGGCGAGTTGTGGTGATCCGTTCGGATTTCCGCGCAGCGGCGCCGGGGGATATAGTGTAATCTGGCGTTGCCGGCTTCGGATATTGCGGCGGGCCCTGGCGCGTTCCCGACGGCCCGGCCGCACGGACCGACCGGCGCTGGTGCGGAACGCGTCTTGCGGAGTGCAATCCAACGGTGAATCCCATCATCTGGGTCGTGTTGACCTCGACGGCCCTGTCCGGCTTCTTCGCGTTGGCCGCGTGTGCCTTGCGCACGTTCGGTCGCGTCCCGCTCGAAGAGGCGTTCGCCGGACCACGGGGCAAGCAACGGCTCCAGACACTCGCCGCCCATCTCAGGCCGCTTCGGCTGACGATGGCCTTCTGCCGGGCCGTGGCGAATCTCGTCCTGGTCGTCTCGTTTGTCACGCTGTTCTCCGCGCCGTCCGGGGGTCTCGGGCGCGTGTTGGCGGCGACGTGTTCGGCCGCAGCAGTCATCGCCGTTTTCGGCATCGCCATTCCTCAGGCCTGGGCCTCCTACGCCGGGGAAAGGGTCCTGTCTCGCACGTTCGGCGTTCTGCTGGCCGTGCGGTACGCGCTGTGGCCGATCGCGGCGTTGATGACGGCGTTCGATCTTCCGGTCCGGCGCCTCTCGGGCATCGAGGAGGACGCCGACAGCGTCGAGCAGGCCAAGCAGGAGATTCTGCAGGTGGCCTCCGAGGGCCGCGCCGAAGGCGCCGTCGACGACGAGGAAGTCCAGATGATCGAGTCGGTCATGGAACTCGGACAGACCCGCACCGCCGAAATCATGACCCCCCGGACGGACATCTTCGCCCTGGCCGTCGACACGCCGTGGCACCAGGCCTGCGAGGAGGTGATCCAGGCCGGGCACACCCGCGTGCCCGTCTACCAGGGCGACATCGACAACATTATCGGGGTGCTCTATGCCAAGGACCTCCTGGCCCAGGCGGTCGCCGGGCAGTCGCAGGATCTCAACGACACGGTCAGGAAGCCGTATTTCGTCCCTGAAACCAAGCCCCTGGACGACTTGCTTCGGGAGTTCAAGACGCGCAAGGTCCACCTGGCGGTGGCACTGGATGAATACGGAGGCACGGCGGGCATCGTCACGATCGAGGACGTGCTGGAGGAGATCGTCGGGGACATCGCCGACGAGTACGACCACGCCGAACCCGTCCTGCTGGTGCGATTGAGCAAGACGGCCATCGAAGCCGACGGCCGCCTGCACATAGACGACCTGAACGATGCCCTGGCCCTCCACGTGCCGGAAGACGAAGACTACGACACGGTGGCGGGACTGATCTTCGCCGAGTTGGGGTACATACCGGCCGCCGGCGAGGAACTCAGGGCCCACGGGGCCGTCTTCACCGTTCTGGAAGCCAACGAGCGCAGGCTGACGCGCCTCCGCGTGGAAGTTCACCCCGCTGACGACGATTAGAACGACAATAACAACACCAACGACAACGGCCTTGCCGCAGATGCCGCAGATGCCGCAGATTTCGTTTCAAATCTGCGGCATCTGCGGCAAGGCCGTTGTCGTTGTCCGCCGTTGTCCGTTATCGCCGTTATCGTTTTGCGCTTGACGTTGCGGCGGAGGACGGCGAGAATCACCTGTCCATGATCCAAGAGTTGGCGGTCC
>Ga0180431_10006249_pt1 | contig 14204 bp, 12 predicted proteins | sample SS_ome_11_FD_132459 | JGI IMG/M metagenome (GOLD analysis project Ga0180431, IMG submission 132459) | Hypersaline lake sediment archaeal communities from the Salton Sea, California, USA - SS_1_MS_1 metaG | ecosystem: Environmental > Aquatic > Non-marine Saline and Alkaline > Hypersaline >... | reverse complement strand
GAGTTGACGTCGAGATAGACGAGGATCTGACGCAGCGCCTCGCCGTAAGCCCGGGCCTCCTCGGGCGAGTGCATGTCGGGCTCCGACACGATCTCAAGCAGTGGGACACCGGCACGGTTGAGGTCCACCTTGCTGCCGCCATTCCTATGGTAGAGCTTCCCGGCGTCTTCCTCCAGATGGGCCCGGCGGATGCGCACCGTACGCTGGGCGCCGGCGACATCGAAGGTGAGTTCGCCGTCCACGGCCACCGGCAGCGCGTACTGGGAGACTTGGTAGCCCTTGGGTAGGTCAGGGTAGAAGTACGACTTACGCGCGAAACGGTTGACCGGCGGGATGGTGCACCCGAGGGCCAGGCCGGTCTGTACCGCGATCTCGACGGCTTGCTGGTTGACGACCGGAAGAACGCCCGGCATCGCCGTGCACACAGGACAGACGTAGGTATTGGGCTCCAGGTTGCCGGTGTCCTCCACGACGGGACACCCGCAGAACATCTTCGAGCGGGTATGAATCTGGGCGTGGACCTCCAGCCCAATAGTTGGTTCGTACCTGGTCACAATCTTTCGTCGCTCTTAGTCATCGTTTGGACCGCGGCGCACTGCTCTCCGGCCCAAAGCCATGCACGGAGTGCGTTGCGAGCATGAACGTATTATACTGGATTCTGCGCTTCTTGCCACAGTGTGGGCTGGCTTAGCCGTGCTGACGCATGAAGCGTTGGAGACGCTCCAGGGCCTGCTCTATCTTCTCATACGCCGTGGCGTAGGAGCAGCGCACGTAGCCGGAACCGGCCTCGCCGAAGGCACTGCCCGGGACGACGGCGACTCGCTCCTCGTGCAGTAGGCGCTCGGCGAACTGGTTGTCGTCCATGCCGGTGACCTGGATGGAGGGGAAGGCGTAGAAGGCTCCCCGAGGCTCGAAGCAGTCGAGTCCGAGGTCGTTGAGGCCGCTCACGATAAGACGGCGACGCCGATCGTACTCGGCGACCATCTCTTGGACGAAGGGTTCTCCCTCGCGCAGGGCGGCCAGGGCCGCGTGCTGGGACACCGTGGGAGCGCACATGATGGTGTATTGGTGCACCTTGCGCAGCTGGCCCAGGATCTCGGCGGGGGCCGCTATGAAGCCTATGCGCCAGCCGGTCATAGCGTAGGCCTTGGAGAAACCCTGCAGGAGAATGGTGCGGCTGTACATGCCGGGGAGGCTGGGGAAGCAGACGTGTTCGGTGTCGTAGACCAAGCGGTCGTAGATCTCATCGGAGATGACGAGCAGGTCGTACTGCTTGGCCACGGCGGCGATCTCGTTGAGCCGCTCCCTGCTCATGACTGCGCCGGTCGGATTGTTGGGGTAGCCGATAAGGAGGGCCTTGGTCCGCGGCGTAATGGCCGATACGATCTCGTCAGCCGTGATCTGGAAGTCGTTCTCCACGGAAGTGGGCACAATCACGGGCTTGCCCCCGGCAAACGTGACCTCGGGGGCGTAGGAGACGAAGCAGGGCTCAGGGACGATGCACTCGTCGCCGGGGTCAAGCGTGGCGGCCAGGGCCAAGTAGAGCCCCTCGGAGACGCCCACCGTGACCAAGATTTCGCTGGCCGGGTTGTACGTCTGGTCGTAGAGGGTGTCCAGATGGTCGGCAATGGCGCGGCGGAGCTCCATCAGACCCGAGTTCGAGCTGTAGTGGGTCTCCCCTTCCTTCAGGGACTGAATGCCGGCCTGAACAATGGGGTCTGGTGTGGGGAAATCAGGTTCACCGATACCCAGGCTGATAACGTCGTCCATGGTGGCGGCAATGTCGAAGAAGCGGCGAATGCCCGAGGGGGGGACGTCCGTGATGCGCTTCGAGACGAGGTTACTGACGCGATGCATTAAGGAACCTCCGTGACGCGTATCAAGCGTCGTCTGATTGGTTGACTTGCGGTGACGATGGGTTTACTTCTCGGGTCCACGCGGGGACCCGAAGACCAGCTCTGTGCGTTCGTTCCACATCAGCTCGGCGACGCCGCGCAGACGGCCGTCGGTGACGAGCGGAATGAGAACGATGGTCTCATCGAGACCGTCCTCCTTCACGTGGTGGTACCGGGTGGGGGTGAAATCGCCGGTGCGGTAGCGAGCGTACATCGCCTCGATCTCGGCCTGAGAGGTGGGGTTGTGGCAGTCGTTCAGATGGGTGCCCACCAGCTGTTCGCCGCCGCGGTCCCCGTAGTGCTGGAGGGCCAGGTCATTGAGGTAGATGATTTGCCCAGTCTCATCGGCGATGGTGACGACGGCCCGCAGACCCTCGAAAAGCTTACCGAGCTCTCCGTAGTCCATCAGGCCTTCCTCTCGCGGCGCTGGAGGAGCCAGGCGCCGACGCCCAGTGCGCCAATGAGGGCGGTCAGGCCCGCCGCCGCTGCGGCGACGGTCTCGCGCTGCATGCCGGGCATAACCGCGCCGCGTAGGCCGGCCTCAGCACCGTACTCGCAGAAGAGTCGGCCCCATTTGGTCTCCAGGGCCCTCTCGACGCGCGGTCGGCCGACGAAGGGGTACCAGTAAACGTTGTGGTAGAAATTACTGGCGAAATAGGACCAGGGGACGACGGGTGAGCGGAGGAGCAGGCCCTCCATCGGTTTGAGGGGGCCATGGTAGATCAGCTTCTGACCTCGACTGGCGAAGGTGTCCTCCTGGACGAAATCCCAATCCTGGGCCATGACCCAGTCGCGGTCCTCGCCGACGATCTCGATCTCATCGGGATCGCCTACGCCGAGTCCCATCTCGTGGGCGGTGCGGATGAAGCGGATGTCCAGCGGATTGAAGCCCTGCAGATGGGCCGACATGGCGTCGATGGCCACCTGGTCGGCGCTGGCGAGAAGGATGTCTTTCTCGTGCCAACGCATGGCCCGCGGGCCTGGGCCGTCGCCGGCGAAGGTGCCGTCCATCACGGCAAAGAGCCCAGGATGGATATCCTGCTGGATCATCAGCAGGTCGACCAGCGTGTCGTGGATGTCTGCGTGGGTCCAGTGGCGCCGCCGGCCGAGCAGGCCCCCAAAGGCGTTCTTCATAGCCCCGGTGATGGTGGTGAAGACATGGGTCTTGACCGTAGGAAGCTGGACGATATTGCGGCCGATCAGGATCTCCGGGATGTGGACGCCCTCTGGATAGATCTTGTCGAGGACGAGGAACGGTTCGGGCGGATCGTAGCGGACCCAGTTGTACTGAGGTTCAAAAAGGTGAGCGTTGCGGATGCCGTAGGTATCCACGACGAACTTGTGTTTGTTGTTCCGCTCCCCGACGTGGGCGTCGACGACCACGGTATCGTTGTGGGCGGCGATGAGGTTCTCGTAACCGGCGGCCCGTAGCCCCCGGATGACGCCCTCCAACTGCCACGGCGCGGTGGAGCAGGCCGGATACCAGGTCTGCCACGAGATGTTGATCTTGAGGAGAGTCTCTTTGTCCTTGGGGAGGGCATCTTGGATGTCGGCCAGGTCCATGAGACGTGAATAATCCTTAAGCACCGTCTCTGGGCTGGTCTTGAGAACGGCTACCTTGCCTCGTCCAGGAAAGTCCTTGGTCATCTTACCTCCGGTTGCTCGTCGATTGAGATGGGCGTCTTTGGACAACGGGACAGGCCACATACGCCGTCGCGCGCACCCATCGTGCGACGGCGATTGTACCACGCTTCAGGATCAGGTCAACGATTTGTCTGGGGGGCGCAAGGCGCCGCGTCATACGATGCGGGGCACCCGGGCGAGGATTTCTGAGACGACCTCATAGTTGATGGTGCCCAGCCAGGCGGCGACCTCCTCAGCGGTGATCTCATCGGTGCCCTGGCAGCCGATAAGGACGACCTCATCGCCGACCCGTGCCTCCGGGATGTGGTCGAGGCGGATCATCGTCTGGTCCATACAGACGCGGCCGATAATGGGGGCGCGGCGCCCGCGGACGAGGACCGCCTCCCAGCGGGTGGGCGCCCGACGGAACCCGTCAGCGTAGCCCACGGGGATCACGCCAACGGTCTCTTCCCCACAGGTACGGTACGTATTGCCGTAGCTCACGAAGCTGTCGGGCGGCAGAGTCTTTACCTGGGCGACGCTGGTCTTCCAGGCGAGGGCGGGGCGGGACGCCTCCGGCAGCGAGACGTGGTGCGAGGGGCGGAGGCCGTACATCGCCAGTCCCACGCGGACCATGTTGAAATGGGACTCGGGCAGACGCAGTGTGGCTGACGAATTGGCGCAGTGGATCCGGTGGAAGGTGATGCCCTCTTCGGTCAGGTCTGTCAGCACGCGCCGGAAACGGTCCAACTGCCAGCGCGTGTAGTCAAGACGCTCCTCGTCGGCGACGGAAAAGTGGGTGAAGATGCCCTCCATGTCGAGGCCCGGGAGGCTGCGGAGCTTCTGGGTGAAGGGAAGCACCTGGTCCGGGAGGAGGCCCAGACGGCCCATCCCCGTGTCCACCTTGATGTGGAGGCGGGCCGTGCGGCGGAGCTCCTCGGCGGCGCGACTGTAGAGGCGGGCGACATTGACGTCGTATACGGTCAGGGTGACGTCGTGGAGGAGGGCCTGCTTGGCCAGCCACGCCGGTGTGTAGCCGAGGACGAGTATTGGTGCGGCGATTCCCGCGTCGCGTAGTCTGACTGCCTCATTGACGGAGGCCACTCCGCAGCACGATGCCCCGTTGTTGAGGGCGGTGCGCGCGACCTTGATCGCACCGTGTCCGTAGGCGTCGGCCTTGAGCACTGCGAGGATGTCCACCGACGTTCCCACGAAGTCCTTGATCTGCTGGACGTTGTGAGCCACCGCCTCGAGATCGACCTCCAGCCAGGTGGGACGGCTCGGCCGCACGGCCTGCACCGTTAAGCCCTTGAGGCGTCGAACGAGCTGTTCGCTCTCGGCTTGATCGCGGAGAAGTCGTTCAACCACCTTCTCCAGATGGGTCTCGACGTCGCCCTTGATCAGAACCACGTCGCCCGGCCTCAGTCGCGGGCTGAGTTTGCGGACTGTGTCCTGGATGGTGTGCGTGACCGTGATCTGGTCCCTGGGAAGACCGGCGGCCTCGGCTCCCTCGGCAATCCAGGCTGCCCGTTCGCCGTTGGTGATCAGGAGATCGACGGTGTCGGCCGCTGCCTCCCCGACGACATGGTGACCCTCAACGGCGTAGCTGCCGAGTTGAGCCATGTCGCCCAGTACGGCAATCCGACGTTCGGCCGGGTACTCCGCAAGGGCACCAAGCGCTTGGAGGGCGCTGGCCGGATTCGAGCCGGCGGAACCGTCCAGAAGAAGGGAGTCATTGATGCCTCCAAGGACTCGCAGGCGGCCGCGGCCGGGTCGAAGGGACTCCAGAGCGTCACGAATGGTCGACCAGGGCAGGTCGTAGGCTATGCCGACGGAGATGGCGGCGAGGAGGGGGTAGGCCTGATGTCGACCGTGAAGCTGGGAGAAGAGCTCACCCTTCGCCGGAAAACCCGGGATGCCCAGCCCAGCGACGCCAGGGAAATGAACGACCATCTGGAGACCCTCGGACGTCGGCCGGAGATCGGAGGCGACAATATCGGCGTCGGGACTCAACCCGAAGGTGACGACGTCGGCCGCGGTCCCCTTGCGCATACCGAGGACGCGTGGATCGTCGTAGTTGAGGATGGCCAGGCCGTCGGCGGGCAGGGCGGCCGGGAGCTGGGCTTTCTCGGTCGTGATCTGTCCCAGGCTGTTCAAGTAGGCCAGGTGAGCGCGCGCGATGGAGGTGACGACGGCGATCCGGGGCTGAATCAGCTCTGCCATAGCCGCCACGTCACCAAAGGCGTGGACTGCGATCTCGAAGACGGCGATTTCTTGGTCGGGCTCAAGCTTCTCGATGGAGAGTGGGATCCCGAATGTGTTGCTCAGGCCGGGTGGGTTGGCGAAGACACGGTTCTGAGTGGCAAGGACGGCGGATATGGCGCGGCAGGTGTCCGTCTTGCCCGTGGACCCGGTCACCGCGATGGTGTCCGGATTCACCGTGCGAAGGACGTGGGTTGCCCATTCGGCCAGTGCTGCGCGGGTATCAGCCACGACGATGCAGGGGACCGAGGGTTCAGGAGGTGGGAACTGGCAGAGGATGCCCCCTGCGCCCCGGGCGAGGGCCTCCGGGATGTAGTCGTGTCCGTCGCCTCCCTCGGACTTGACGGCCACGAAGAGCTCCCCAGGCGAGAGGCGCTGGGTATTGTAGCAGAAGGCTGGAAATGTGGTGGTCGAAGACCCTCCAACCAGCTGTCCGCCTGTTGCGTCCAGGAGATCCTGAAGGTGAATCATGGATGTCGTCGTGATCGATTATAGCACCGGTAGGAGCGATGGCAAACGCAGACACAAGCAGCAGAAGTATTCTGGCTGCGGTTCGCGGCCCGTGGGGATGTTGTTGGCGGGAAGCGGCCAGAAGAACAAGGGGACGGGCCCGTTGAGAATGGCTTGAAGCCGGCGATGTAGATGGCACGGAACGTGTGCCACGCAGCGGGAGCGGGGTGCGCTAATGAGTTGTCGCGGACATGGTGGCTGGTTGGCCACCGTCGGCGCCACACGGGTGCCGGTGTGCTAACCAGTTGTGACTGGTATACGAGGCAAGCATACGCTCGTGAGGTACAACGCACCTGAAGGGTGCATCGTACCGGCAGGGGCGACAACTCGTGAGTGCATCCGCGGGAGCGAGTATCGTTGTCGTTTCGGCTGGCCCATGCTATCATCTGCTATCATTCCCGTCACAGAGGGGTGGGCGAGGGCGACGCGAAGGGATCTGTCTTAAGCGTGCGCCGAAGGCCGAGGCCTAGCGCGGAACGGCTACCCCTTGCTGACCTCCCGCTCCGAGCATGGTTCCGCCGGCAGACACCTTCGTGCTCCGATGTCGTGTGGATGCTTTCACGGGAGGGCCTGGCCTACTTCAGAACGATGAGCGAAACTGGGGACTTTATGGGCACGCTGGATATTCATCGCGCGACGCTGGAGACGTGCGGCGAGGCCTCGGGTACTGTGGTCGTCATCGACGTTCTGCGGGCCTTCACGACGGCTGGTTTCGCGTTCGACGCGGGTGCCGAGGCAATCACGCTGGTGAGCGAGGTGAGAGAAGCCTATGCGCTACGCGAGGCGCATCCCGACTGGCTCATCACGGGCGAGGTGGGGGGCCTGCCGGTGCAGGGTTTTGATTTCAGCAACTCACCCGGTGGGTTCGTGGGAGAGGACCTGAGGGGACGCCGGCTGGTGCAGCGGACGAGTTCAGGGACGCAGGGGGTGGTGCGCAGTACGGGGGCGGCGAACCGCGTCGCTGCGAGTCTGTGCTGTGCCAGGGCGACGGCGGTTTATCTGGACCGGCTCCAGCCGGATCGGGTGACGATGGTGATCACTGGATCACACCCCGAGGGACTGGGCGATGAGGACCAGGCTTGTGCCGACTACCTGGAGGGGTTGATTCGAGAGCGTCCGGTCGATCTGGAAGGTATCCGGAAGCGGGTGCGGAGCGCGCAGGCGGCGCAGAGATTCCTCGACCCGGAACAGAGGGCTTTTTCTCTGGAGGACCTCGAATACGCCCTCGACGTGGATCGATTTGGATTTGCCATGGTCGTCCGCAAGGAGGGGGCGTACGACGTCATGCGGGCGGTCGACGTGTGTGGCGGACCAAGGAAGGTGCACGGGTGAAAGGCCCGCCAGCGATGATGGGATAAGGGCGAAGGGACCGAGAGAGCGGCGCAGAGAGGAGGGCCGATGGGTGGATCAGCTGTGGTTCTAGATACGAACGTCTTCGTGGCTGCGGGATTCAATGAGGAGAGCAGCTCTGCTCGACTGATTGAGGAAATCCGGCGCGGGGAGCTCACGCTGGTCTGGAACGAGGACACTCGGCGGGAGAACTGGAGCGTGGTGGAGCGGATCCCGCCCGTGTCCTGGGATCCGCTCGACGACTTGTTCCGGGAGGAAGGACGGTACGACGCCGGGATTGCGCCGGAGAACATGGACTACGTGCCGGACCCGGCCGACCGCAAGTTCGCTGCCCTGGCGCGGGCGACGGACGCGGCACTGATCACCAACGACGATGACCTGTTGGCGAACCGAGAGGAAGCGGAGGTTTGCATTTTCAGTCCAGGTGAGTACGTCTAACGGCGATACACGGCGGCCCCCAAGCGAGGCGGCGGAAGGGCCGCCTATGGTCTCTTGGGCTGCGAGTGCTCAGGCAAGGTCTGCCCGGGGATTTCCGGAGCGCCGCAACTGCGGGCTAATTGAGGAGGCATAGGCATGCCGACGAATCTACCTCCAGATTACTTCAAGATCGAGGAGGCGTTCCGCCGGGCGAGCTCTAACGAGGAGAAGATCGCCCTCCTGCAGGAGATGATGAGTGTGGTGCCCAAGCACAAGGGCACCGACCGGCTGCGCGCCGACTTGAGGAAGAAGCTGGCCGCCCTGCGCCGAGCGCCCAAAGGAAAGAAAGCCACCGCTCGCCACGAATCCCCCTACCACATCGAGCGCGAAGGCGCGGGCCAGGTGGTGCTGGTTGGCACGCCGAACACGGGCAAGTCGGCCCTCCTGCGTGCCCTGACCAACGCTGAACCTCAGGTGGCCCCCTATCCGTTCACCACCTGGACGCCGAAACCGGGGATGATGGCCTTCGAGAACGTCCAGGTCCAGCTCATCGACACGCCGCCCTTGAACGAGGACCACATCGAGCCGGAGCTCATGAATCTGATCCGGCGGGTGGATCTGGTGCTCCTGGTCCTAGACGTTCAGGGGTATCCCATACAGGCGTTTGAGGACGCTATGGAGCTTCTGGAAGGGGCTCGAATCGCGCCTTTGCACAGCATAGATGACCACGTATCGACGTTGGACGTGAACGAGCAACGGAGCTGGAGCTTCAAACCGTTCCTGGTGCTGGTCAACAAAAGCGATGAACCCGGCGACGACGAGGATGTGGAGGTGCTGGGTGAATTGTTGGGAGAGGCCTGGACGCTGCTGCCTGTCTCGGCCGAGACGGGGCGAAACCTGGACATGATGCGCCGGGCCGTGTTTGAGCGGCTGGAGATCATCCGCGTCTACTCGAAGCCCCCGGGAAGTGAGCCAGACCTCAGTGCACCCTTTGTCCTGGAGAAGGGGAGCACGGTGGAGACCTTTGCTGCCAAGGTCCACCGTGACTTCCTGGAGACGTTGAAGACGGCGCGGATCTGGGGCGAGGGCGTCTACGATGGACAGATGGTGGGGCGAGATCACGTGCTGCACGACGGCGACGTGGTGGAGTTGCGTACGTAGCGCACCAGGTCCTACAAGTCGGGCTCAAGGTTCGAGATACGAAACCTCCTCGAGTTGGCTCAGAATCTCACGCACACCCTGCCTGGGTGTCGTGCTCTCCGTATCTACGACGATCAGAGGGTCCCGGGGCGGCTCGTAAGGGACCTGCAGGCCGGGCACGGTGGCGGCTTCACCGGAGAGGGCCTTATCGTAGGTCCCCTTCTCGTCACGCTCGATACACGTCTCCAAGGAACACCTGATGAAGACCTCCCCGAAAAGCTCGATCTCCCGTCGGGCGTAGGCCCGGTGACGGCGTCTGTTGGCGGTGGCGGCGATGAGGACGTCGACGCCGTTTTTGGCAAGGAGGCCGGCGATAAAGGCGAGGACGCGGTAGAACCAGTTCCGTTCCTGTGCAGAATAGGAGGGGCTGGGGGTTAGAACCGAGCGCAGAGCGTCAGAATCGAGGATCTGAACCGTGTGTCCTCGTTCGCGCAGTGCGTCGGCTAGCTTCCGGGCCAAGGTCGACTTCCCTGAGGCGGGCAGGCCGGTGAGCCAGAGGACGAATCCCGACGCTCCCGTCAAGAGCCTGACCCTCTGGGATGCCCACCTCGGACGCGGCAGCAAAGCACCGACAGGGTCGGAGGTCGGGAAGGGCGGTTAGCGAGCCTAGTCGCCAGGCATGGGCTGATCAAGGGAATCTCACCTGAGGTAGGCATCAGTCTCGTCAGGATCGAAGCGATCGGTCTCCAGGACGTTTTCCGCAAAACGTAACAAGGCCTCCCGGACCGGGGGACGGAGGCTCGGATACCAGACGGGACTGGCGAGCACGAGGGCGCGCCAGGCAAAGAAGGGTTGGACGACAGTCAGGAGCTCGTCATCCTCGGTAACGCTCAGGTAGCGATCCCAGAAGGCGCTGTAGAGGCGCAAGAACAGGTCTTCCAAGGCACCCGAGCCGCGGAGGGAGAAGAAAACGTAGTTGAGGGTCATGGAGCTGACGTCGTCGGCCGGTTCCCCCCAGGCTCCACGGCTGCGGTCGAGGAGGGAGAAGCTGGTTCCCTCTTCGAAGAGCACATTCCAGGGATGGAAATCGCCGTGGACCTGGCTGAGTCGGTGGGTGGCCTCCTTCACTCGCCAGCGCCAGGCAACACAGCGTTCCTCGATGGCCTGGAGCCGCCCGGGCGGGGCCACGTTGAAGTCGGCAGGGTAACTGTCCACGAGGCCGGCGATTCCCTCGCCGTGGCCCACCAGGTCACGAATTCTCCGTCGGTAGAGGAGGGCATCCGTGTATTTCACGGCGTGGATCTCGGCCAGGTAGTCGGCCAACGCCAGTGCCCGATCCAGGTCCTGTGTCGCCAGCTCACTAGCGTCCGAGATGCGATGGAGGTCAGCAGCGTAGGGCTTTCCAGGCGCGTAGCGGGTGAGATGGAAGAACTCGCCGGCACTCCCGAGGGAGATCAGCCCGTCGTGCGCGTCGAATGCGCCGACGTCGAGGGAGGGAACGTGACCAGGGAGGTGGTTGAATGTGGCGTGATCCAAGAGCAGGTTTGCGGCCCGGTCGGAAGCGCGCTCGTGACCGAAGCCGCTGCGAGAGACCGTGTGAAGGACGAAACGCTCGTCCTGATCGCCGCACCGGCACTCGATGAGCAGGGGGACGCCATACCCGTAGCCCTTCAGTGCGTCGGAACCGTCCTCTCCGTCCAGCTCACTTAGCGCGAGAGCCTGGACGGGTTGACGGCGGAGCGCACTCAGGTAGCGTTCGAGGTCCGCTCGATCGAAAGGGAGGGTATCCAGTTTCACGTCCATGGTTGCGGCTCCTTCCCGTTATCTCCTTGAACGAGGCGCGCGAGTGCGGGCGGGGGGCGCCCCGGGCCGGGCAGGATCTGCTGAGGGCGCGTCCGAAGCGGTCGACTGCGCCCCTGCTGCAGGAACAGCCTGCGCGACATCTGGGGTTAGGGGGCTCTCTTGTCCTGGCTCGGCGGCTCCGCCAGGGATAGATCGAGGCTCGCGCTGCCGTAACGATACTTGACCCATAGAATGGTGAGGATGATGCCGAGGGCCATCGCGCCGAGCCCCAATAATCCGGCCTCGGGGCCAAATGGACCGCCGGTCCAGAGATCGGGCCCTTTTTGCTCGACAGCGATGACGGTGGCAGAACGGAAGTCAGTGCCGCTGACGGGGAAACCGAACACGTTTCCCTGGAAAAAGTTCCAGGTGATGTGGAGGGCGATGGGAATGGCCAACTCGCCTGTCAGCAGGTACCCCACAGCGAGGAGGATCCCGGCGAAGACGATGTTGAGGGTACTGAACAGGGTGGCGTTGGGGTTCCCGGCGTGGAGGGCTCCAAAGACCGCGGAAGAGAGAAGGGTAGCGATGACGATGGCGGTCCCGGGCGTGATGAATCGCCAGGTGAGACCTTCGGCCAGGTTCTGGAGCTGATACCCCCGGCTGAAAAGCTCCTCATAGAATCCCACGGCGAGGAAGGCGACCAGCGGGATGAGAATGGTCGGCAAGAAGCTCGCGCCGGGGTTCTGGGTGACGAAGGTGCCGGTGACCCTGACCCAGCCGGCAGCGAGCTCGATCACGAAGATGATGAGCATCAGGCATGCACCGAGGAGGAGCCCGAAGCCAAAGTCGATCCACCAGTTGCGATTCAGGTGGAAGCCGAAGTCTGCGAAGGGGCGACGGTCCAGGAAGCGACCGGCGAGCCAGATGCTGATGGTGAGCGACGGGACGAGCCCGAGGTAGGAGAGCATCATGATGAGAGGATCGTTCATGATGAGCTGCTGCACGACGCGCGGGTCTGAGAGCTGCTCCGGTGGGATGCCCTCGCGGGCGAGTATGACCCCGAAAGCGACAAACCCCACGGCTCCCTCCACGACGAGGGCGATGATGCCGAATATGATCAGCTGTCCAATCAGGCGCCACAAGGTTCGGAGCCGCTGCTGGTCAGGATTCAAGAAGATGGTCTTGATGGCGTGCATTGGGTATGGACTCCTCCGTGCTTGACGGTCTTTCGGTTACCCTTTCGCTACCGAGGCCATGCCCACGCTCGAGTAGGGCGAGCACCGGCCGGGAGCTAGCTGAGAGGTGTCTCGAACGGGAGCTCGGCCTCCAGATGGACGATCTGCGTGGGGTAAGGCATGTCGATACCCTCCCGCTCAGCCAGGTCGTTGATGGCATCGACGACGTTGGAATGGACGCCCAAGAGGCTGTCCGTATCCTGGTTTACCCAGAAGCGGGCGGCCATGTTGAGGGTCGTGTCGCCGAACTCCTCGGTGAGGAGCTCGGGCTCGGGCTCGTCGAGCACGCCCTCGGTGGCGCGGATGACGCTGAGGATGAGATCCCTTGCCCGGTCCATGTCCTCGCCGTAGCCCAGGCCGATGGCCACGGTACGGCGTCGGAGCGGCAGCTCCGAGTAGTTGACAATGGGGTTTGAGTAGACATCAAAGTTGGGAATGATCTCCATAACACCATCCCATGTTCGGATGACGGTGTCGCGCATCGTGACCTCCAACACGGAGCCAGCGTGCCCGGCAACCTCCACGGCGTCACCGACGCTGAAGGGCCTTCGCAGGAGGATGAGGAGCCCAGCCATGAAGTTCCTGGCGATGTCCTGGAGGGCGAAGCCGATGGTGAAACCGAGAATCCCGAGGCCAGCAAGGAGACTGGTCACGTCGACGCCAGGAAGCTGGTTGAGGGCCATGAGGGTGCCGAGGGCGAACACTCCCCAATAGGCGATCTGACCGAGGAAGTGCTGCGTATCCTCCTCGTCGATGCGGTCCTTGACACCGTGCTCGACGGCTTGCTTGGCGAGTCGGGAGAGAATCAAGGTGGCTACGAAGACTCCGACGGACCAGAGGTAGCTGGGCAGGTTTCGGAAGAAGGCGTCAACCAAGTCGCGCAGGAGGGAGGTCATTCTCAATTCCTTTCACCCTCGGCGTAGCCGCACAGGGCAATGGCCCGGGGACCGGTGTGGACGCCCAGCACAGGTCCGGTGATGTCAATAAGCAGTTCTTGAGGCGCGTACTCGCGCTCGATCCGCTGAGCCACCCGCTCAGCGTCGCGCGGGGCATCGCCGTGAAGAACAGCTACGTGGAGCGAGCTGTTCGTCCCAACAGCCTCGAAGAAGCTGTCGTAGAGCATACCCAGCCCGCGTTTGCGGGTCCGCACACGTCCAGCGGCCTCCACTTTGCCGGTGTCGTGATCGACGTAGACAAGGGGCTTCAGATCGAGCAACGAACCGATGAACCGGGTCGCGCCGCCGATGCGTCCCCCCTTGTGGAGGTACTCGAGCGTGTCGAGCGAGACGTAGACGCCTACTCGCCGCCGCGTCTCGTCCGCGGCACGGATCATCGCCTCGGCATCGCCGCCTGCTTTTCGGGCACGGGCAGCGGCCAGCACCTGCCACCCCAAGCCCATGGTTGTCTCCTTGGAGTCGAAGACTCGCACGGAGGCCTCCGTCATCGTGCTTGCCTGGCTGGCGGCCTCGAAAGCGCCGCTCAGCTGGCTGCTCAGAGTGATGACCACGATCTCACGCGCACCGTCCTGAACAGCTTCCCGATAGGTCTCGACAAAGCCACCGGGCGTGGGATGGGCGGTGGTGGGATACTCCGGGTCCTCGGTAAGGCGCCGATAGAAGTCTCTGGGATCCAGGTCAACGCGGTCCCGATAGGTCTCGTCGCTCCAGATGACGTGGAGAGGAACGACGGTGATGTCGTATTCCTCGATCAGGTGTCGAGGGATGTCGCAGGTGCTGTCGGTGATCAATGCTGTTCGGTGCTTGCTCATCTTGCTCCTGGATCATTCTCCCGGTTGGCTGCGCCAGCGGCGCAGGGTGGCTCAAAGTCACGGAATCGTTGCGCTGCCTCCTCGATTCGGGCGGTCGGCGCGGTGGCTGAGATGCGGATGAACCCCTCACCTCCCGGCCCGAAGAACGAGCCGGGAGCCACGGCAACGCCGGTCTCTTGCAGCAAGGTTCTGGCGAAGCTCTCGGATGTCCATCCTCCG
>Ga0180431_10006247_pt1 | contig 14204 bp, 18 predicted proteins | sample SS_ome_11_FD_132459 | JGI IMG/M metagenome (GOLD analysis project Ga0180431, IMG submission 132459) | Hypersaline lake sediment archaeal communities from the Salton Sea, California, USA - SS_1_MS_1 metaG | ecosystem: Environmental > Aquatic > Non-marine Saline and Alkaline > Hypersaline >... | reverse complement strand
CCTATATATCATCCCAGCTATGTAATTAGGTTTCCAAATAAATCAAAACAGAATGATGATTTCAAATGTGATTTAGGAAAATTAAAAAGATTATTAACAAAGAAAAATTTAACAAGAAAAAAAACAAATTATAAAACAATAAAAACTATAGAGCATCTAAAAAAATTAATTAAATTATTATTAAAGCAGGAAATAGTAAGTTATGATTTGGAAACAGATAAATTAGAATTTTTTGATAATACTATTTTAGGTTGTAGTTTTTCTTTTAAAGAAGAAACAGCAGTTTATATTCCTGTAGAAGATAAAAGATTTTGGACAGAAGAACAATCAAAAATTGTTTTAAAATTATTAAAAGTATTCTTTGAATCAGATGTAAAAAAGATTGCACAGAATGGAAAATTTGATAACAAACATTTATTATCAAAAGGAATAAAAGTAAATAACTTCTATTTTGATACTATGTTAGCTCATTATCTCTTGGACGAGGAAGGAAATCATAACTTAAATCATTTGGCAATGATTTATACAGATATAGGTAAATATAAAGATGAAATACGAGAATATATAACGGGGAAAATAAAAATAAAAGAGAAAATTAAAACTAAAAAGAAATATGGTTTATTTGATAAATATATTGAGAAAGAAATAAAGAAGAAGTCTAGTATATGGGATGCCCCAATAGAAGATTTAATAGAGTATTCTTGTAAAGATGCTGATGCTACTTTTAGAATTTATACTCCTCTTAATGAATTATTAAAAGAGGAAGGTTTAGATAAACTTTTTTATAAAGTAGTCATGCCAGCTTCTGAGGTATTACAAATAATGGAATTCAGAGGGGTTAAATTAGATGAAGAATATATTAAGAAAATTTCATCTAGATTTAGGAGTAAAATAAAATCATTTTCCGCAGATATAAATAATAACAAATACATAAAGGAAACAGCCAAAAAGTTAAATTTAAAGGAAGTAAATTTAAACTCACCTATTCAATTAAGAACTTTATTATTTGATGTATTAAATTTAGAACCAATTAATCGGTCTTTACGAACAAAAGAACCTTCTACGGATAAAGAAACGTTGGAGAAATTAAATAAAAAACATAAAGTAAAAATATTGGATAGTATCTTAAGATATAGGAAGGCGCAAAAGTTTTATACAACTTATATAGAAGCTTACGAAAAAATATTAGATAAATCAGGAGATAAATGTATTCATACTACATATTCATTATCAAGAACAAGGACTGGAAGGTTGGCCAGTGAAAATCCAAATTTACAGAATATCCCAAAAAGAGATGAAGAAGCAAAAATAGTTAGAAAAGCTTTAGTGGCAAGGAAAGGATATACATTAGTTGAATGTGATTATAAACAGTTGGAGTTTAGAGTTTTTGCCCATTGTGTTAATTCAAAAAAATTAATTAAAGTTGCCAGCGAAAAAGATATTCACAGAACTATTGCTTCAAAAATATTTAAAATAAATCCAGAAAAGATAACAGATAAACAAAGGTCTATGGCAAAGACTGCAGTATTTGGGGGTATATTATATATGGGTGGCAGTCATATAATAGTTTCAACTTTTGGAGTTTCATACCGAGAGGCAGAAAAAATTTTAAATGAATTCTTTGAAGAGTTTCCAACTGCTCAAGAATATATTGATAATCAACTTAAGTTTGCTAGAAAAAATCAATATGTTGTAAATATCTTTGGTAGAAGAAGGAGGGTTATAGATATATTAAATTCAGATGAATTTAAAAGAACTAGTGCTGAAAGACAAGCAGTAAATGCTACAATCCAATCTAGTGCTTCCGATATTGTTTTAATAGCTATGGCTAAGTTGTTACGAGAAGTGGATAGTGAAGAAACTTGTAGAATATTAATGAATATTCATGATTCAGTAATATTTGAAGTAAAAGATGAAGTTTTAGATAAGAAAATAATTGAAATAACTAACATTATGAATAACCCTGTAAAGTTAAGAGTTCCTTTAGTTGTAGACATTGAAAGCGGAAAAAATTTGGGAGATATGCAAAAATAAATTTAGAATTTTAGTAAAAATAATATATAATATTAATATGAGGATGTGGAAGGTCAATCCAAGGTATTTATGTAGAAAACATTTACTGGGGGAACATTTAGAAATGCATATGTTCCTTGGAGTAATTAGAACTGGTAATTCGTTGAGGGGATATATTAAAAATGGCTTGGTTGAAATTCATAATATTATTAAAAGGCATAATGAGTTAAAAGCTGAAATGATTAGAAGAGGTTATAACCATAAATCTAATATACCAAAATCAGCTGAAAAGCTTTTATGGATAGAAGGAAAAGTAGATATTAAGGGTAATGAGATTGAATTAAAAAGAAGATGTAAAAATTGGGGGAATTATGAAACTACATACCGAAATAAAAATTGATGCAGCACATCAACTACCAAATTATGAGGGAAAATGTTCTAATGTTCATGGACATACATGGAAAATAGTAATTGAATTAGAAGGGGATAAAAATTTAACAACTGGTATGATAGTAGACTTTGTAGAAATAAAGAGAATAGTAAATGAATTAGACCACTGTAATTTGAATGAGAAAATAACAAACCCAACTGCTGAGAATTTAGCTGAGTATTTAGCTAGAAAGTTTTTAAGATTAGCTTCTAATATAGAAACAGTGACTGTTCGAGTTTATGAATCAGAATCTAGTTATATAGAAATTATAACAGGATTATAATGAAAATAAATAACATTTTTAAATCAATTCAAGGTGAAGGAAGATATGCAGGTTTTCCTGTTGTATTTATAAGGACTTCGGGATGCACAAGAAAATGTCCTTGGTGTGATACTCAATATCACGAAGGGGGGAAAGAATATTCTACTGGTAAAATAATTGATTCAATAGAAATTAATAATTGTAATTCAACTATTGTTTGGACAGGGGGGGAACCTCTCTTACAATTTGAGGGGATAAAAGATGTAATCCTTAGAACTTCTTTTTCTAAAATTCATCATTTAGAAACAAATGGAGATTTATTGAGTAAATATAATTTAGAAACTTTAGGATTATATTTTAATTATATTTGTATCAGTCCAAAATCTTTAGAGGTAATAAAATTACTGCCTGAAAGAAGTAGATGGATGGAGAGGGTTGATATAAAAGTTGTAACAGACCTTGAGAAGGTAAATATGGATTTAATTAATTATGCCACTATGTTAATGCCATTAACATCTGTTAATGATGAAAAAAAAGATTTAGAAGTGAAGAAAAAAGTTTGGAATTATTGCAAAGATAATAATATAGTTTATAGTCCTAGATTACATATTGATATTTGGGGTAAAAATAAAAGAGGAGTTTAAATGAAAAAATATTATGTTAAATGGAATGAAATTTATAAAAGATTGGGTGAATTAAGAATAACTCATCATGATAAGGTTTGGGGGTTTCCTAGAGGGGGACAAATAATTGCTGGGTTAACTGGATATGCTGTAGATGATATTGAAGACGCAACTATAATAGTAGATGATATAATAGATTCTGGAAAAACAGAAAAAGAATATGCTAGAAAATATTGTAATCTTCCATTCTTTTCATTATTTGATAAAAGAACTGAAGAAAAAATAAAAAATAAATGGGTTGTATTTCCTTGGGAAGTAAATGATACTGAAAAAGATATTCGTGATACAATAATAAGACAAATGGAATATATAGGAGAAGATGTCAGTAGAGAAGGATTACTAAAAACTCCTGAAAGAATAATTAAGAGTTGGGAACATTTATATAGTGGATATAATAAAGACCCTAAGAAGTTATTAACAGTGTTTGATTCTGATGGATATGATGAGATTGTATTACTACGAGGAATAGAGTTGTTTTCAATGTGTGAACATCATATGTTACCATTTATAGGTAAAGCTCATGTAGGTTATATTCCTGATAAGAAAGTAATAGGAGTTTCTAAGTTAGCAAGATTAGTTGAAATCTATGCAAGGAGATTACAAATACAAGAAAGATTAACAAAACAAATTGCTGAGACCTTAGTTAAGATATTACAACCCAAAGGTGTGGGTGTAATAATTGAGGCTCAACATTTATGTATGAAAATGAGAGGGGTAGAAAAACAGAATTCAGTAATGGTTACTTCATCAATGTTAGGAGTTTTTAGAAATGATAATCGGGCAAGGGAAGAATTCTTAAAATTAGTAAAAGGAAAACTTTAATGTTGGAACATATAATTAAAGCTGAAATATTATGGAGTAGAAAATGTTCATTACAATGTTCTTATTGTAGAATGGCTACAGGAGAATTTGTAAAGAAAGATATTAATCAGTGGAGGGAAGGAGTTAATCAACTTTTAAAATTTAATTGTAGATTTATGCCAATCTATGGTGCTGAACCTTTAGATGATTTTGATTATTTACCTGATTTTATTAATTATTTAAAAAAGAAGAGAGTTTTAAATACAATTATAACTTCAGGAATTAGTAAAGATTTTAAATCAAAACTAAAACAACTAGTTAATGCTGGATTAGAATCTTTATCTACTAGTTATGATATTACGGGGAATGATAAATATTCTTCTTTGAAAGGTGATAAGGCTTATAAAACTTTAGATTTATTTAAGGAGTATGGAAAAGAAAATGCTAAAGATTTGGCAATAATTATGACTTTGACTAGATTTAATTTTAAGTTAGTTCCTGAAGTAATTAGAAGAAATACTAAAAAAAATATTTGGACGTTATTTGATTTTCTTCATTACGATAGAGGACAACCTAAATCTAAAACAAGAAATACTCCTGAAACTTTTAAGTTATTATTTACTGATTCAGATTTGATTGAATTAAAGAAAGTCTTGTTGGATATTATTGATTTAAAAGAGAAGGGATATTTAGTTCATCAATCAAAAAGTTTTTTTAAGTTTATAATAGATAATATTAATATTGTCAAAAATTTATCATGGAATTGTGCGAAAGAGAATAATTTTCCTGCGTGGGTTACTGTTAATTATGATGCAGAAGTATTTCCTTGTGATGATTTTCAACCAAGTTTACAATTTAAAATGTATATTGATGAGATAGAGAAAAAATGGGAGAACTTTAAAAAAATATGGAGACCTTTGGTTCAAAGTAAATGTCCTGGTTGTTGTTGGAATACACACATCGATGCACATTTAATAAAAAGAAATAAAGAAAATTTTGAGGGATATGTTCATGGAAGAAATTACTAAGTTAAAAAGGATTTTATTATTTAGTGGTGGAATCGATTCTTTTGTGGCTTATCATTATTTGAATTATCCTCAAACTATTTACTTTGATATAAATAGTAGATATTCGAAAAAAGAAATTCGAGTTATAAAACAATTAATTCCAACAACTATAATAGAAAAGGTTTTAGATTTAGGTGATAGAGAAAAGGATGATGCTAATATCCCAATGAGAAATCTATATTTTTCTATGTTAGCAACAAAATATAGTGATGTGATTTATATCGCTGGATTGAAAGATGATATGGTAGAGGATAAGAATAGGGAAATATTTACCAAATTTTCTGAGTTATTAAGTTGTTTAAATAATCGTTCAATACAAATATTAAGTCCTTTCTGGAATTTTACAAAAAATCAAGTTGTAGATTGGTATCTTAAATCTGGAGGAAGTAAAGAGAAATTATTACAAACAATTAGTTGTTATTCATCTGATGATACAATTTACTGTGGTCGTTGCACTGCTTGCTTTCGGAAATATGTAGTTTTAAGAAATCATGGAATTGATATAAAGTTTTATAATAATGATTTAATTAATATTTATATTGATAGAGCAAAAAGAGGAGTTTATGTTCCAGAAAGAAATAAATTAATTTTAAAGGTATGTAATGAAAAATAAGAAAACTTTTTATTTTGATATTGATGGAATTTTAACATTGGAAACTATAGGTCATGATTATATTAAAAGAACACCCAATATTAAAGGAATTTTATATTGTAATAAATTAATTAATCTAGGACATAAAGTAATACTATATTCATCTCGTTACAAAGAGGATTTAGAAGTGACAAAGAAATGGTTAGAAAAACATAATGTTCAATATACAGCAATAATTTTAGGTAAACCACAATATGATTATATTGTTGATGATAAATCCCTCTCCCTCAATGAGTTAGAAGTATTTTTATTTTTTAATCGAACTTGTTTCAGACATCGTTTAAAGAATGTTTTAAAAAGTGAGAATCATCTTTGTTACTTTTGTGGTGATAGAATTTCTCAAAAATCTGTAGATTGTCCGAAATGTGGTATTATGAAATGTCCTTCTTGTGGTAGATGTTTATGTGGGTTGTCTGATAAGCATTTAGAGCTACTAAAATTTTTTAGAATTCAATATTGTAATAGAGAAGATTTTTTTAATCAAGATGAAGAAATTAATTTTAATCTTAAACCTTGGGATAAATTATCAAGAGATATGTTAGTTAATATTCCAAAAGCAATAATGTATTGTAAAGAGTTATATAGGAGGAGTGTCAGTAAATGAAAATATATTTTGCTGGATGGGAAGCTTCAGGAAGTCTTTTGGGGGCTGATGTAGCTACTAAAGTTACCAATGTTTTAACAAGTTATTTCTATATAAGAAAAAAGAGAGACTTTCTATCAAGGTGGATTTCAGAAGGAAAAAATATACTTCTAGATTCAGGCGCTTTTTCAGCTTGGACTGCAAACTTAACTTTAGATGTAAGGGAATATATGAAATTTATAAGAATATATAAGCAGGATATTCCTAACTACATTAGTTTAGATAGTATTGGTGATGCAGGGAAGAGCATTGAAAATTATAATATTATGTTAGAGAAGGGTTATAAACCAATTCCTTGTTTTCATTATAATGAAGACTTCAAAGCTTTAGATTATTATGTTTCTAAGAGTGAATATGTTGGATTGGGGGGGATGGTAGGAATTGATGTAAGACAAAAATCAAAATGGTTGGATAAAATATTTACTAAATATCCTACTACTAAGTTTCATGGTTTTGGTATGACTGCTTATAGATTATTGTTTAGGTATCCTTGGTATTCTGTAGATAGCACTACTTGGTTGCAAGGTGGTAAATTAGGTAAGGTGATGCTCCCTGACGGTAGGGTTCTTGATTTTAGCAAGAAGAAAGAAATTCATCAAAATAATCTTTTGCGGGATAAATTAATAAAGAAAGTATTTAAGGCGTTAGATGTAGAGGAAGCTCATAAAAATTATAAATATAGAAATGAAATGAACGTATTAAGTTTTCTTGAAATGGAAAAACAATTAACAGAACATCCTCCAAAATTTAAAAACAAACAAAGGAGCTTGTTTCCATGCAGTTAAAAATACCTAAACAAGTATTAATTAATAATTTAAAGTCAATAACTCCAGTAACTGAATCGAGTTCTGCTTTAGTTGCTTTGTCGTCTGTATATGTGGAAATAAATAATAAAGAAATAATTTTAATAGCTACTAATTTGAAAGTTTTTGTTAAGAAAATAATTAAATGTAGTCCTACAACGATTAAAACTAAATTTCTTATTCATGCTTCTAAGTTTATGCAAGTTTTACAGAAAATATCCAATAAAGAAGAAGATGAAATAGATTTAGAATTTAAAGAATCTAAATTGATAATAAAGTATAAAGAAACTAAATTTCAACTACCACTTTTAGAGGTTAAGGATTATCCAACTTTTCCAAATGTAAAAGGAATAAAAATTAATATTGAATCAAATGATTTTAGAAATAGATTACCTAATGTAAGTTTTGCTTGTGCAATTGAACGTAGCTCTCCCGCGTTATGTGGGGTGTTATTTGATTTTACTAAGAAAAGTTTGAATCTAATTGCTACTAATGGGATTATTTTGGCTGTAACTAAATTAAATATAAAAACAAATGAGAATATTAACTTTATTATACCAAAGGAAACAATTGATTTATTAATAGGAGAACTTTCAGATACTGATTTAGAGATAATAATTAATGACTCAGGATTAATTCAATTTAAACAGGATAATTTAGTTTTTGTTTCTATGACAATTCAGGATAAATATCCCAATTATAAATCAGTTATTCCTACAGATAATAAAAATAATTTAAAATTACCTACAAATAATTTTATAAATTTGATAGACCGAGCCAGTTTATTGACTACTCTTGCTTCAAACTCAATAAAAATGGATATTTTAAAAGGAAAAGTGGCTGTTTCAAAATCAACTCCTGATTTGGGCAGTATGTATGATGAATTAAAGGTAGATTATAAAGGAAAAGAAATTAAATTAGTAGTTAACCCGGAGTATCTTCTTAATATATTATCACATATTCAAGATAAAAATATGGAGATAAGATTGAAGGATAAATATAATGTGGGACTAATTAAGACAAAAAACTTTATATATTTATTTTTACCCATAATGGAGGATTGATATGAGTTTACTAAATAAATATAGACCACAGAAATTCAAAGAAGTAAAAGGTCAAGATGAAATTGTGACTGCTTTAGTTCAATCAATTAAAAAAGGTAAGTTACATAACGCTTATTTATTTGCAGGGAAATATGGAACAGGAAAAACAACTTTGGCAAGATTAGTAGCCAGAGCAATTAATTGTAGTAATTTTAAAAATGATTTATGTGGTGAATGCCAAGCTTCTTCTTTTAATAATTTAGATGTAATTGAATTAGATGCAGCCAGCCAACGAGGAATTGATAATATAAGAGAACTTGCTAAGAATTCTTCCTTAATTCCTTTTAACTCAAAATATAAAGTTTATATTATAGATGAAGCTCATCAATTGACTTCTCAGGCCAGTAATGCTTTTTTAAAAACTTTAGAGGAACCATCTAGTAGAACTAAATTTATTTTTTGCACCACAGAACCTTGGAAAATGCTATCTACTATTCGTTCTAGATGTTTACCATTTTATTTAAAAACAATAAGATTTACAGATATAAAAGATAGATTATCTACAATTGTGGAGAATGAAGGAATAGATTTGTCTGATGATAGAATATTATTTAGGATTGCAGAAAATTCTAATAATACTTTAAGAGACGCAATTAACTTACTAGAGATATGTTTGGGGAAACTCACAACTAATAGATTAACATTAAAGGATATTGAAAGTTCGTTAAATTTAATTTCAGAAAAGGATATTTATAACTTGTTAAATCTATTAATGAATAATAAAGTTAGTAAATTTTTTGAGGAATTAAATAAAGTAGTTTCTTCTGGAAAAAGATATGAGGATATTTTACAAACTTTAAAATATCAAGTAAAGGAAATTTTATTTGTAAAGAGAGGGTTTATAAAAAATATAAACAAATATAAATTGGCTCAGATAAAAAAACTTGAATACTCAAATACTCAGTTATTTAAGTTACTGGGGTTATTAATAAAAATGGAAGAGAAGATTACAGGTTTTACTAATCCCAAAGATTTATCTGAGTATATTTTTTTAAAATTTATGCAGAAATAATATATAATATATAAGGGGGATTAATTAATGACTAATGCAGATGGGCCACAAGGAATGAGAAGAGGAATTAATAAACAAGAAGAGGTTAATGTTGAGCCAAAATTAAAACAAGAAAATCCTCTAATTAAACTTTGTGATAAATGTAAAAGGGAATGTGAGATATTAATTTCGAATAGTAATCCCAAATCATCAGAATGGTATTGTCCTTTTTGTCATAAATCTTATAGTATGCCAGAGGAGCTGGCTGAAGCAGTTATTGAGTATGAGAAGAAAAAGAGAGGTAAGAAAAAATGAAGTTAACAAAACATTATGATAGAAATGTCAACTTAGGTAATTATCAAACAGCAAGAATAGGTATAACTTTAGAGACAGATATTGAGAACCCAAATAAGAAGAAAATAAAGGATGCCAGTAATAAACTGCTAGATTTATGTAAGGAATTAGTTGATAATGAATTAAAAACAATTAAAAAGGAGGAAGCGTAATGGCTAAGGAAAAGAAAGATGTAGATAGTTTGAGTGTAACTGTATCAGAACCGAAAGGCGGAGAGAATTTTGGTAATTACTTCAGGGGGGAAATTGAAGAGGATGTGTTTCACGAAGCAGTCTTAGTTAAAATAGAAAAAGGAACCAAGACTTATAAAGGTGATGAATCACCTGCTTGGGTTTGGATTTATGAATTACTTTCTGAGGATTACATGGTTGAGGATTCTGATGGCAATGATGTTAGAGCTCAAGTAAGAGAAAAAACATCACAGAAATTTACTGGTGGTGCTTCAAGAAAAAGTAAAGCTTATGAAAGATATTGCCAGTTGACAGGTGAAGAACCAGAACCAGGTGACAATGTTGACTTAAGAGATTTGTTTGACACAAAATGTAAACTAATGATTACTAACACAGATAGCGGAAAAGAGACTGACGAAGGAGACCCGATTATTTATCACAACATAGAAAAAGTTTCAATCAAGGGAATAAAAGAAAAAGTTGAGAAGAGTTCTTCTAAAAAGAAATTAACTAAGAAATCTTCAAAGAAGAAAAAGAAAGTTGAAAAAGAACCTGAAGAAGAACCAGAAGAAGATGAGGATGATGACCCATTGGAAGGATTGGGAGTTTAGTAATTATTAAAAAATGAAGATGATTATGCTGCTGATAATCGAAATTACTAAAAGGAGAAACTAATGATTCTTTGTCTAGATTTGTCTTTAAGTTCAACTGGTTATGCCACTTTTCATGACGATTTCACTTTGGTGAATTATGGTAAAATTGTGCCTGAAGCTGTAATGCTTACTAAGGATACCGAGTATGCTAGATTAGCTTGGATAATCTCTTATTTAGAAGATGCTATGGGTATATGTGATACTTTAGTTTATGAAGATGTTTATCACGGCTTAAGATTCTCTGCAGAAAAATGGATGCTTCGTTTATCAGGTGCAGTAATAAATGAATGGCAACGAGTTGGCTCTGATAAAGAGCCTGTGTGTTATATGGCTTCAGAAGCAAGAAAACTAGTTGGACTTAAAGGCAATTCTCAGAAAGCAGAAATACAAATTTGGGTATTAGATAAGGTAAAAAAATATAATACCCGAAAGTATAAAATAAAAGTGGAAGATTTATTTCTACAAAAAGCTCAGTGTTTTAATTTATTTAAAAGTGAATTAAAAGATAAATATAAATCTTTAAGAGCTTTAAATACTGCAGCAAGGAAAAAAGCTAATAGTAAATATAAATACCAAATGAATAAGTTAAGCAAATTAATAGAAAAAGAAACGGGGTTTGGTGAAGATTTATGTGATGCTATTTTATTGGGTTATGCTCATCAAAAAGCTTTAGAAGGTAAAGAATGAGTGAATTACAAAATACTTTAAAATCATTAACTAAAAAATTTGGGAAGGGATTTATTGATTACGGTGGTAAATTTACATACAATGATTATGAAAGACATAGTTTTGGTATATTTGAATTTGATATAAACACTGGTGGTGGGTTACCAAAATCAAAAGTAGCTACAATAGCAGGTAAATATTCTTCAGGTAAAACTACTTCAGCAATCTGTCTGGCAGCTGAAGTTCAAAAGAATAAAGGAAAGGTTGCTTGGGTTGATACAGAGAATAGTTTAGACCCAGTATGGGCCGCTAAATTTGGGTTAGATTATTCTAAATTATTAATTTGTCAACCCGAAACTATTGAAGAAGTAACAGATGTAATGGATTCTTTGATTAGTTGTAATGAATTAGATTTAATAGTTTTTGATTCAGTGGCTGCAACTGCAACTAAAAGAGAACTTGAAGAAGCAGGGGAACAAAAATATATGGGTGGCAAAGCTAGTGAGGTTGGTTTATTAATGAGAAAAATAACTGCGAGGTTAAGTAAAGTTAAAACTGCAGTATTAATTATAAATCAATTGAGAGATAAAGTTTCAGGTTGGGGTAGTGCAGAATATATGCCTGGTGGAACTCAGTTGCACAATCAATCTCATATTATTATTTACATGCGTTCTAGTAATTGGGTTGGTGATAAACATTCTCCGAAAGGATTAACAATAAAGTTTAGAGTAGCTAAAAATAAAGTTGGCCCACCATTGAAGGTCGGTGAATTTGAATTATTATTTGACGGTAGAATTAACAATTTAAAATCAGTTGTAACAAATGCAATAAAATATGGAGTAATTGGAAAGACTGGTGGATGGTATTATTACAAAAATCCAGATAAAAAGATACAGGGTTTAGATAACTTTGTTGAACAATTAACTGAAAAGCAATTAAATAAAATTAAAGAAAATATTTTAAAGAAATTAAAAAATAATGAGGAATAAACCAAAATATCTTAACGAAAAAACACCACAGAAACGAGGAAGAGAACAAGAAGAGAAAGCAAGAAGACATATTAATTCAGGGGCAGTTTGGTTTGATAAAGGGGATTTAGATTATAAAAAAATGAATATAGATACTAAAAATGCTAATAAACAGTTTACATTAAAATTATCAAATATAAAAAAGCATTATAAAGATTCAATACCAAAAGAGCCTGTATTTTTAATTTATTTTAAGGATTACGTTATTAAAGCTTTTATACAAAGGATTGTAAAATGAATAAATTCGTTTTTGATTTAGATGGTGTATTGAGAGATTTAGCTATGTATTTATATATAAATTGTAAAGTTCCTTTTCCTGAAAGATGGAATTGGGAATATAAAGGGAAAAATATTTTTGATTGGATAAAGGAAGATAACTATGATGCTTTATTATATGCTCCTGTAACTAAATATTTTGGTCTGATAATGGAGTATCATGAGAATAAAAACATTCCAATAGAGCTTTGGACATGTCAACCGCTTAACTGGATTAAATATACAAAACGTTGGGTGAAAAGAAATATTAGGAGAGAGTCAGGCGTTGATTACAAAATAGAACTTAAAACAACTGAGGAAAAGGAAAAGTCTTTATATTCAGAGAAGAATTTATATTTAATAGAGGATAGTCCAAACTTTAAAAATTATGAAAGAATAATTTTAATAGACAGAGATATAAACAGAGAATTAAAGGTTCCTCATAGGGTTAAAAGTATTGTTGAATTAGATAATAAATTACGGAGATTGGAGAAAGAATGAGAATTTTAATTGTTGGAGATATGCATGCTGATGAGAATAAAAGATTTGATGATTTTAAAAAATGTTTAAGTGATATAGAAGATTTTATAGAAAATGAACTTGGTCAAATTGATGCTTACTTTCAAACTGGTGATTTAGTTCACAAAAATACTCCTACTCCACTTGAAATTTCTACGCTTACTAACCACTTTATTAAAATATTAAACAAAGGAATACAAGTTTTTATTTCTTCAGGACATCATGAGGCAATAAATAAAAATGTTTCTGCAATTGATTGGATGAAGTTGGGTGCTATTGTTAAAGAGGAAATACAAGAAGAAAACATATATATGGCACATTCATCTATAAAAGAAGCTAAAGTAGGGGCTCAAAAAATAAGTCTCGGAAATGTAAGTTATAAAGATATATATAAAAGAACAAACGCAGATATCTTAATCATCGGCCATATTCATACTCCTCAGATAATTAAAAAAGAAAAACCTTTAGTTATAGTTCCTGGTAGTATTTATAAGGTTTCTTTTGCTGAGAGATTTGATAAAAAGTATGTTTGGTTTCTTGATACAGAAGCTATGATATTGAAAAAAAGAGAATTAGATAAAAGAAAAATGCTTTATATAATATTTGATTTAGATAATAAAGAATTGATTGTTAATGATAAAAAAGTAAACAAATTCTCTCCTGAATATGCTATAATTAAAGCTGAAGTTAGAGGGAAAAAACAAACAATTGATAAAGTAAAGTATGATAAATTGATGGAAATGTTTGAAGGTAATTATAGTTTAGATTTAAAATTTATTTATACTGATGCAGAGAAAATAAATAATTCTATTTTAGACAAGAAGATTAGTAAAAGTGACTTGTTAAAGAGGTATTGTAAAGATAATAAAATAGAAAATAATATACATGATTTGTGTAATAAAATAATGACAAAGGTTGGAAAATGAATATATTAAAAATAAGATTAATTAATTTCTTATCCTATAAAGATTCAACAGTAAACTTTACTAAAGATGGAATTTATTTTATTTATGGGAGAAATATTCAGACGGGTGTAGCTAATGGAGTTGGAAAATCAGCAATAAAAGAAGCTATTCGTTATGCTTTATTTGGTAAATGTAAATTTACTTCT
>Ga0180431_10006243_pt1 | contig 14208 bp, 6 predicted proteins | sample SS_ome_11_FD_132459 | JGI IMG/M metagenome (GOLD analysis project Ga0180431, IMG submission 132459) | Hypersaline lake sediment archaeal communities from the Salton Sea, California, USA - SS_1_MS_1 metaG | ecosystem: Environmental > Aquatic > Non-marine Saline and Alkaline > Hypersaline >... | reverse complement strand
TTAACCAACTCCCGTGCTTTGGGGTATGCACAAATTCGAATCTGCCCCATAATGCCTTTGCCTTGTCCGGTTGGAAAGTTTCATAGAACGATCCGGGTGTGTGCGTATTCAGATTGTCCATTATTACTTGACCACATCATGTTGCACTTAGGAGTTGAATCCGCGCTTATTAAACATCGGGAAGGGTTGTTAAAAGGGTGGTTGCCGGCCTGGCTTTGAAGACATTATAGGATTTATGTAATTTCAAGATATCGTTTGGTATCACAACAGGTGACTATGTGAAGTTGATAAGAATATACTATAGAGATCAAAAGTATACACTTGAAAAAGCAGGGCCGTCACCGCGCCTTTTCATGCAAATTAGTTAGCATAAAAATCGGATAATTTAGTAAAAAAAGTTATTCACTAGCCTTACCAAATATTTAGACTGATGTTAAATAGCTTCTCATATCAAAGCTTCTTAAGACTTTATTTTCTTCTTTGTCTCGAATGTAAAGCTCCCAATAAGGAAATTCTTGCTGGTTCTCCAGATTTCAACAGTATACTCTGTGGGTATTTTTGCTGTTTTGAAGTTAGTGATGTAATGTCTAGCAAATTTGTCGATTCGATAATCAACAGAAGTATCTCCAAACAGGGATGTCTGTGAGATATTATCGGGATCGGAGGATTGGTAAATCCGAATCTCCAAATCTTCCTTGTATATAAATGGCATTTGAGGATCGACAGCTTCAACTATTCTCAGAGAAAACTTTACTGGCATTGTCCGGCCGGCCCTATGCTCCCCAGATGACGGCAGGAGTTCAATAACTGCCCAGTTGCGAATACTGAATGGCACAACTTCGCTCCATCCTTCATTTCCATAACTATCCACAGCTTTCGCCAGAATTACATAGTAACCATCATCGAGTACTGTTGTATCAAAGCTGTATTCCCACTTGCCTGTGATGGAATTCCATGTCGCTTCAAGGTTCTCATATCCGATTGGAACACCATGTCCCGCATCTGGCTCACGTAGGTTAAAGTATACCGAATCAACATCGCTAATATCCTTGGCCTTAGCTGTAAAAGTTACACCATCCTGAAATTCACCGTCCATATCAGGCATAATAATCTCGACTTCTGGAGGTTTGGTGTCTACTACGTTGATAAGCACCGTGTCGCTATCATCGAACTCACCATCGTTTACAATCAAAGTAACTGTTGTCTTTCCCGGTGGGAATGTTACGACTGGATTTACACTATTGGCCATTTCACTATCCCAAGTCCATTCGTATGTTAATGAATCTCCATTCGGGTCGAAAGAACCAGATCCATCCAACGTTACTTCAGAACCAACAATACTTGTGCGCTCAACCGTCTGATCCGGACCTGCATTTGCTACGGGCAGATTGTTGTCTGGGATAGGAACATCCACATGTATTAACATACTTGATCCAGCCACATCCTCCTCCCATGGAAGCTCTACAAACATGGGATTGGGATTCTGCAATTCTACAAAAACATCCTGGAGAAAAGCATCCATAACTAATTTCGGGCTCTCCAAATATGATATTGCAGCTTTTTCTCCGAGCGACAGATTTGAACAATCGATATTCTGGCATATCCCTAACTGATTGATTGCTAACGCTAGATGCTCATATGTCATCATCCCTGATTCGTCGATCCAATCTCCTAAAGCGGTTGCAGCTGTAATCGAATAATCGGTATCCCTCTCCCAAGGCAATGTGTCGTCGGGCATGAAAATGTCATAAACATCGTCGTATACATCCCATCCAATAAGATCCATGGCATACACATCTGGAATTGTTACATTAGGGGGCCTATATCCGAAATAAGTTTCATCACCAGGGTCCATGATTCCGATCTCATTAGGATCTACTAGATTAAACCAATGACTGGCCTGTCTATTATGGCGTGCGTTTGACATTGTAATATGATAAAATTTTTTATTAGTAATGTCGTAGTTCACGAACAGTTCTGGAACAACGCCGTCTCTAGACAGATTACGTTCGTTGGTCCGGAATTCGTCCAAAGTAATGGGAAAATCGTTATCGTTATCATTGTGGAGGGAATCTTTTTCAAAACGATAGAGGTCTAGTGCAGTCGGGCCGACCATAGGTCCGGCCCTGTCTAATGCAGAATCGAAGCCCATGACATGGCCTAATTCATGTACTGCTATGTCCCAAAAGTCCCTGGAATTTTCTCCATGCCAGCTCTTAAAATAATCACGATTAAACAGAATCGTTGCATCTACTTGTTCGTCCCAACAGTTATCATATGGGTCACAATTACCGTTCGCAGGAAAAAAGTGGTCCTTCGTCAGTCCCAAAGCCTTCCACTCTGCTTGGGTGACCCATATGACGAGCTGGTCCTTGGGAATATTTATATCTGCCTTGAATCCATCCAAGGTCGGGAGTAGCCTGACAAGACCGTTCCTGCGGAGTTCCCCTTTCTCGTCTTCAATAATTCTGTCGCGCATGAACGAATAGTCCATCCACTTTAGGTTAAGCGCTGTATAAGCAACGATTCCTTCCATATCTTCGGGATTACCCCAACCTACTTTGACATTCACAGTGACGTTGTCCTCAAAAGACGTTTCCCAGATATCGTCTGCTCTCTTCATATCATTTTGTCGATCCTGTTCAAAACCTGACTCAAAAATGTAGTTGAAAGTCAATGTGGGGGCTCTATTAGGCACTGTCAATAAGGCTGCACTAACTACAACAACAGCGATTATCCAAATGGAGTGTTTTCTCATCTTACGATCCTCCTATAATTAGTTTTCTCGACCATGATCAAATTGCATAGTTAAGCTTGCCTATAAAAAATGATAAAGATTCCTGTTTTGAGGGAGCGAAAAGTGAAGTAAAATGAAAAATTATTATTGTGTATAGAACTCATACAAACCTAAATATATGAAAGCCCGTCGTTTGCGATGACAATTAAATTTTTACAAAAAAATCCAGGCCAAAATGGTGTCGGAATTCTTTACAGTTTTTTTAAAATTGGACATTTTCAGTCAAGTTTATACCCAAAAATAATGAAAGAGGTTTTAAATTTATCTTAATGAAATCTACTATTTAATGTGACATAAGTATTTAATGTAAAATTTTTCGACACCTGTCGATATGCCTAAAGAGATAAGAAATCTTGCTAGATAAAGCAGTTTAAGTTTTTCGTTTATTGTCCTAACTATTAAATGCCAGCGCATCGATGACCCTATCGAAACGATGACTGAATTTAGCCAATCAACCGGTATTCGATTTCTTCCACCAAATCGTCACCAAGATAGATTCGGGTATTATTACGCCTCGATACAAAAGAGGTACCTACTGACCACGAGGAATACTGTGTTCGATTTCATACTGGCCAATTTCCGGCAATCCGACCTGCTCCAACAGAGAAGCACGCTGTTTTATTAGAATCTCATCATTCGGCGAGGCATCAATTAGTTCTGATATTGCAGCCAGAGCGTCATACCAGAGCCCTGCCTTCGCGTAAACATGAGATGCCCTTGCCTCATCTGCATCGTCCAGTTTTTCATAAAGAAACTCTGGACAATCAATGCGTTCGATCACTCCGCCTGCGAGAATATCTTTTGATCTTTGATCGCGATCGGGTATCAAGGCTACAAACCATTTATATGGTACATTTTTCTGTAAATAAACACCATAGTCAGCTAACCGAATGCACTGCACACCAGGTTTTTCTGGGTGGGCAATATGTTTCTCTAATACGGGGGTTATGGCCCGATTCTCAATGATCGTCAATTCTATGGGATAGCTCGTCACTCTTGATATAAACCAGTACATATTAGGTTTTTTTTGAATCGTCAAACCCACATGGTTTGGAGCCAGTACATACAACTGGGTTAATTCATACTCAATACCTCGACTTCCGGCTCCCACACGCCCCCCTGGCGCACCCCTCAATGGCGGCATATAAACCGGCATGCTGATTCCTGTTTCTGATTTCTTCTTCTTTAACTTGGTTCCAGGGCCAACTTGTTTTTTCTTTGGCTGTTCGGATATTGAATGTTCCGAGACTTCTTTATCGGTCATCTCGACCCTTGTTTTAAATGCCTTTTCGTTTCGATCATTATACCCAAAAATGGATGCTGGCATAACCATCCCAAGTATGACCACCAGAATCCGAGTTGCCTTAATTCCGTAATTCACGTTATCACCTCCTGTCTTTTATCTTTGGCTTTTTTACTTTCTTGGCTGAGGACACGGTAGATGGTTATTTTCTTTTTTCTGCCTTTTAAACTCGCCTCCCCGCACTTCTGCGTCTCAAAACGGCTGCCCAGATAACACAAGGTCGCTTCGCCGATCAGGATGCGGCAAGGCATTTCTTTTTCTAACTCTTTATCAAAGCTTTCCAGCCTTGACGCAATATTTACCGTATCTCCGATTGTAGTATACTTTAGTCTCTGTGAACTACCTATAAGTCCAGCTACAACAGGTCCAGTAAAGATTCCGATCCGTATCCCTGCTGATGGTAGCTGTTTTTCTTTCCAAAAAACATTGAGCTCAACCATCCTCTTTTCCATGGCAAGCGCACAATTCACGGCATTTACAGCGTCTCTGCGAATGTCAGCATCACTTGTGCGGGGTATTGGAACACCAAAGTCGGCCTTGATACCATCACCTGCGTATTCATCAATAACCCCTGAATGCTGCATTACTGACTGAGCCATGGATTCCATATACGTATTTAACCAGTCAATAAGATCCTCCGGATCCATTTTTTCAGCCACTGAGGTAAAACCTCTCAGATCTGAAAAAAGAACTGTAGCCATGAGTTTCTGAGAGCGGGGGCGGCCACCATCTAAAAATTGGTCTCTTTGTCTCCAGATGGTCTCGGCAACTTCCGCTGAAACGTGTCTTGAAAAAAGATGCATCAACAATGCCCGCTGTCTTTTTTCTCTATTTGACATGTAGGCGGTTGCAATACCAGCGGAGATTGACCATGACATAGCTGGGGGAACAAGGGGAATCCACCATCCACGTAAAAAAGCCAGGTATACCGAAAAAAAAAGGATGAGAAGGCCAATTGATCCCGTAATCGCAAAATGCCAAGGGTTCCGAGCCCACAGAGCCAACCCGGCTCCCATGATGCTCCATAGTAGAATCCAGTAGCCTTCCGACCATTCGCTTATGTTATCTATTACTCGAGCCCTCTCGAGAGCAATCCGAATTAGTTGGCTTGCTGTGTGAGCATGCAGAACAAGGCCTGGAACTTGCTGTCCGACCCGAAGTCCTCGGCTATGGGGAGTATAAAAAAAGTCTTTTACGCTGTGAGCCATGACCCCAATAATGACGATTTTGTCTCTTATGGCCTTTGAATCAATCTCGCCTGCTAATAGGTCAGTGAGTGTATAGGAAGGAAAATTATCACTAGCGGTTTTAAAATCGAGAAGAAACTGATAGCCGCGAGCATCAGCTCCGATATATCCGCCATCATTCGGTTCAAAAGGCCGTATGGTCGTTTGTCCGAGTCGGATATGGTTTGGATTTACTGGATCAGGCTGAGGGGCAATCCTTTCTGAGCGGAGGTAAATCAATGATAATCTGAGGGCAAAGGAATAAAAAGTTTTTTCTCCGTCGTCCATATAGAGAAGCCCTCGCCGGACTGTGCCCCCCGGATCCACAATGACATCATTGAAACCTACCTGATCCGTATTTTTAAGCACTGCTGGCGGTGGCACGCCATCCTCGCCAAATTTAGTCACTGCAATAATGTTTTGATTTTCCATCAGAATTGAATCAAGTTCTTCACTGCCAGGAGGAACAGGAATATCCCGAAAAATATCTATCCCTATTGCCTTAGGTTTGTTTAGGACAAGAATAGAAAGGGCTTTGGCCAGAGTTGCGTCCGTCAATGGCCACCGCCCTAGACTGCGAATATCATGCTCAGAGACTCCAATCGTGATGATCCGGTGATCTGTCCGAGAAAATTCCGGTTGTAATCTTATGAGCCAATCGTATGCTACAAGTTCCAAAAATTCCAGGCTGCCCGTAACACGTAAACCTATGATGATGAAGAAAACTAGAACGCTTACAAACAGGGCAACTATAAACTGAGATCCGGGTATTTTACCCACTATGCCCATAATTTATGCTTCCCTGGTCTATAACCAGTTATTTATCAAAAGAAAGGGAGACCAGTACCCAGGGTGTTCGTAACGAGGGTCACCCAAGAGTTTCAGTTGGGCAGACTGAAGCGCAGCGGATCGGGGAACACAGGGATCGTGAAGCTGTAAATAGAATTCTGCCACCAGTGTTGAAGTTACAGGATCATTAATATGCCACAGGGTGGCGAGAGCACTTCTGGCACCCGCCCTAATGGCGATACCGGCAAGGCCTAATGCCGCACGATCATCGCCGGCCGCTGTTTCGCAGGCGCTTAGTGTTAACAAATCCAATGGATCCTCACGAAAACTAAAAAGACCCACAAATTGACTAAGACGGTCTATCGTCAGCTTTCCATCGTAAGAAAGAACAAAGGTTTCATTCGCATCAGCTCTAAATCGACCATGAGATGCTATATGCATGATGTTGAACTGTTCGTTTCTCAGCTTGCTCTTGATATTGGTAAGGAGAAAATCCTTGTTAAGGAGCCAGCTTCCCGGATAAAGCTCCTGAATCGCCCGAATTTCCTCGGACACATAAGGTAGAGGAGGAAAACCTTGCACGGATTCTGAAAGACCAAACGCCAATACTTTAACATTTTCTCTTTCAATGGAACGAGGATCTGTCAAGTCCAGACCCGGTGTCACAGCCACTGCGTATTTTTGAATGAGAAAATGCTCTCCATCGTGAAGTGCGGCCATCGGAACCGTCCTTAGAGGCCCATCTGGCACAAAAACCAGTGTATCAATGGACAGAGACGAAAGGTCAGCTTCAAGTGGTCGAATTAACCAGTCATAAAGCTTCTGAGCATAGGGCAAATATTCCCTTGTGGTCCGCTTTTCCAGCATCATTCGGAAGCTCTTGACCTCTTTAGTTATAGTATCTGATCCGACGGGTACTAAAAATTTCTTCAATCCGCTTGGAAGACTCACGAGCAATTCCGCACGGTCCTGAAGCAAAATTGGATAAATCACGACTGCCGTCTGGGAGATGGCATCAAGATTCGTTACTACAGATCGAGCAGCTCCAACGCAGTCATCTTCAAAATAATCACGCAATTCATAAATCTTTAGAAGCTCTATCACCTCACGCGCTTCAATAAGATATGGTTCATACAAATCACGTTCCGATAATGTATCAGCATGCTGAAGAAGTAAGTCAACCAGTTCGAAACACATGGATGCCGCAGTGCTGCGGAAGGATGATTCAGGATTTACATAGCAGAAGCATATTTCTTGCCTAATCGATTGAAGTGTATAGACGGAACGTCTGTAAGCCGAAATTGCATCATCGATTTTGCCTAATGATTTGAGCAGCCGTCCTGTTTGCCAGTGCCATCGGTAAAGGGATTCGGAAGCATTTATGCTTTGAGCTGCGAATACGGCCCTTCTTGTCAACTGCAGAGCCTCTCGGTATCGGTGTTGTCCTTCATAAAGATTGCCCAGATACCCCAAGGCAAAAGAAGTAGTTCGAGGGTCCTTGATATTCTCTGCCACGCCGATCGCTTCATTGAACGCCTTAGAGGCCGAAACCAAGAGGCATTTATCCGACTCAGGAAAATGACTGCCAAGGTCATGGTAGGCAATGCCTATGTTGATTAATGCGTAGGCCTTGATATATGAATCTTCCAAGGTCTTAATCTGATCCATTGCCTCATCGATGAGTGGCATGACCTTATCATATTCTCCTTTGCGCATCGATGACGCGGCTGCATTGGTGAGGGCTGTCCCGGCCATTAAATGGCTGCCCGTTTTTTTCGCGAGTGACGCACTTTCTTTGTAGGCAAACATGGCATCTTCGTATCTCTTCTGAGATGCAAAAAGATTCCCTAAATTATTGATAATGATAGCCTCAAGACCAGAAGCTCCCAAAAGTTTTGCCTTTGCGAGCCCCTCGTTTAAATACTGCTCAGCTGTATCAGGCCTGCCTATAGCAATATACAGATTCCCAAGGTAACCCAGGGCAGAGGCAATTCTATGGACATCATTCTCTTCCTGGGCCAAGGCCAGGGCACTTTCAAGGTTTTTCATGGCCTTGGCATATTGTCCAATATATTGATAAGCTTGGGAAAGTCTGATAAGAGCCTCACATTGCATATTAGTATTCGCTTGCTTCTCAAATAATAAGGAAGCCTCTGTCCATTTAGAAATGGCGTTTTCAAATGACCCCTGCTGGAAATATAAAGACCCATCGCTCATATGTTTTTCCGCTGCTATGACTTTAGGAACGGAAATGGAAGCAGCTGGTTTCTTTTCAGATATTGACTTTGGCAATGAGCAGCCGGGAAAAAATATAAGAAGGTTTACGACGTTGCATAAAAAAAACAGAACGAAAAGAAAGCGACAACAGGACAGCAAAGCATAGTCTGGAACCCGTAGATTAAAAGTCTTTTTAGCGGCTGGCTTCATGTTTATTCCCGTTTGCTCTCTTCAGATCTTGTGGCCCAATAGCGGGTTTCTGGAAAGGATAGTTTTTCCAATTGATAAATAATCCCTTCTGTTTGCCCCTAAAAACCAGTTATGACACACTGAAAGTGAATTCCGTCATCTTGAAGATCATACTCGTCTTCAGTGTTAATATCTTTAAAATCATATCCCCAGTAAATTTCCATTTCCGCCTTAATTTCGGACGGATATTTAATAAGCGTAGCGCCCCACCTTAGTCCAAGACCCATACTCCAAATGTCTTTGGGATTCGGGGTGGAAATATCTTTGTTCCATGATCTGGAATAATCTATAAAGGGAGCTACCTGGAGATAATCTGCCCAGCGTTTATTGCGAACAATCGGTATTCGAGATTCCAAAGAGCTGATCACCGCTTGGTCTCGCACCAGTGCATTCTCTCGATATCCTCTAACGGTGTATCTACCCCCCACTGCAATTTGTTCGAGAGGCAAAAGAGGATCATCAGATAGCTGGACGTCTGTTCGAAAAAGCATCTGAACATCCAATGGTTTTATAATTCTTGCCCACTGGAATTGCCCCAACCAAGAGAAAAACTTACCGTCTGGAATGCCGTGTTCCCCTATTGTTGAATCCCCCACATCAATACCCAAGCTGAATCTAGATCTCGCCGCTATGACTTGTTGTTGTGTCCGATAAATCCACTCCTGCGCGAATCGTATAGCGGTATCAATGGATTCACCATCTTCCTCACCTAAAGAGAACGAAAATCGATCTCCAAGCAAATAGTTCTGGTTGCGAAGGTGCTCTCCAGAGAGTTCCATCGCAAACTCTTGGTTTAGGGTTCGGTAAAAGGGATGTCTCAAAGCAAGACCGTAAATCTTCGATTCGCTCTCTATGTCTAAATCCTGAAAAGGCTCGCTAACATTGTAAAACTCGTTTTCTCTGTATCTCATTGTCAGAGTTGTGTCCTGTGCTGAGACAGGAAAGGAATACCAAACATCGATTTGGGGCTTAAGCCCTTCCGACCTTCCGTAAGTCAAACTAAGAATGTCGCCGTAACCAGTTAAATTTTTATGGGCAAGCGAGACTTTTCCGACATAGCCTCCAATTGAAGGTGATACATAATTATTAAACGCGAGCCATAACATAAAGGGGGTTTTTTCCTCAACATTTACCTTTAACTCGCTCTCACCAAGCCTTACGCCAGGTCTCAATTCCGCGTGTATCAGCTTGATTCGTGTATCTTGCTGCAAAATTTGCAAACGTTGCTGCAAAGGGCTGATATTTACAGGACGTTCGGCGCCGAGAGCAATACGATTCTGAATATAGGAATCTCTAAACCATTTATTCCCTTCCACCTCGATACGTGTTAATTGACCTTCAATAATTTTCAGGGTAATGACGCCATCAACTACGGTCTGATCCGGAATAACTGCCCCTGAGTTGACATAACCTTTGTTTATATAGTGTGACGTCAGAGCACGTCGCAAGGTCTCCAGGTCCTCATTGGTCAGTTCACGGTCCACATACGGCGCAGTCACTTCCTCCAATTCCTCAGAAGAAAAAACCGTACTGCCGATTACAACAATCTTCCGTACAAATACACTGTTCAGAGGCAATTTTTCACCTTCTTTTGGGGGAGGTGCCATAGGAAGGATCAGGGAAGCAGATGGAGCAAGGGGTTTCCCCTTTAGGATCTCCTGAAGCCTGTCACCGGACCGAACGGTTGGATCAGTATCTAAGACCTGTTGTGCATGAGCAACAGCGAGAAAAGAGAAAAGCATAACCACCCAGATAGAAATCAAGATAAACTTGTTCACCCAGAAATTTCTACATAGGTATCTTTTGCTTTTTGCGCATTTTAGTCGAAAATAAGAAGTAACGTGATCTCCCTTGAAACACTGATAATCTATTTTCATCCCGTGTTTCCTACATCTCTATCGATAGAGTTACCTTGTCTTTTACGTAGTTGGATGAACCCTTATCAATTGAGCGTCATACAGAATCATGCTGTTCAAATGCCCATCATTTCAAAGTTCTAAAAAATGGGGCTGGGCAAAAAACCACCCGGTTCTAGGGGCAGTCCGTCACGCCCTTTAATGACAAAACTGCTGTATTTCCCTCCCTGAAGCCTTACCATGCAAGGTTCTCTGAGAAGGGCGAGAGCACTCCTGAAATCCTTGGGCAATGGATTCCGGATGCCGCTGACTTGATTTATCGGGGCACGGATATCAACCTGGCCGTCGATTCCCAGTGCCGACGATGCATCCACAATACTAGCCGGGTCCGCCAAATAGACATCCGCAAATATACTAATGTTTCCTCCTCTGCCTTCGTAGGCATTGGCTATTATCTTACTATTATTTAAGATGACATATTCCGGATCAATACTGATGTTGCCACCAATTGTTTCAGGTCCACCGCCCACACTTGCAGTTATCTCACTGTCCCTCAGATCGACCATATATTCAGTATCGACCTTGATGTTGCCCCCGTCAGCCTGTGAGGCTTCCGTAGTCACCGCGCTGTCTGTCATCAGAAATGAATCTGCAGCACTGATATATATGTTTCCAGCATCACCAGACCCTTTACTTTTTGCCGAAATCTCGCCGTCATTAAAAAGCATTACCTGATTTGCCGTTACCTCGATGTCCCCACCAAGCCCGGGTGTGCTTGTTTCACTGGCAACACGGCCACCATAAAGCACTTCCAACCTTTCCGCCGACACATGGATGCTGCCTCCTTTTCCCGGGTCGTCACAATGAACTTCAGGATATGTACTCGCCAAAATTGCAGAGTGGGCGCTTTCAAACGGTTTGTCGGCTTCAATTTGAAACGCCAGAGCGCCGGCATTGACCCCGGAGACAAGAACGTTATCAGACTCTATATTTATCTCGCCGGCATCACCAGCACCAAAAGTCTCGGCACCTATCCTGCCCCCGTCCAGAACCTCCAGAGTTTCGGCCGAAATCCACACGTCTCCCGCATTTCCTCCCCCTATACCTGTTTGAGAAGCCACTCCTGAGATAGCCAAACTCTGATATCCTAATATATTTGTAAAAGGTTCAGCGTGTACCCCGGCTATGCACAACGTATCTGCCGTAAGGCTAACCGTACCCCCGTCACCAGTCCCAAAAGCACTGGCAATAATGTTTGAACCGGCGAGTATGTGTAAACTATCGGCATCGATCTCTATGTTGCCAGAGGGTTTTGAGCCGAATGAAGCGGCGGATATCTGGCTTCGATTATCCATTGTCATACTATTCGTAGTGACATTTATATACCCGCCCTGTCCGCCCCATTCACCGGTAGTTGTACTTAGGCCTGTAAAATCTGCATCAAAGGGATCTGATGAGCTCTCCGGGCCTGACATTAATACACTATCTGCTTCAATGTCTAAGCTCCCGGAATTCCCACCCCCGGACCATAAGGCATTAGAACAAATATAAGATCCATCTTTTAACTCCATGCTGCCGACTCTGATTTTGACGTCTCCAGCATCTCCGGAACCCCCGTAATAAATGGAAGATTGGATATATGCTTTTGTGTTCAGTTCAAGACTGTCCGCGGCAACGCTGATACCTCCGCAATCACCACTTCCAGACGTATCTGCAAAAATGCCGGTATAAATGTTGTTGTCCGAAGGGGTCAAATCCATGGTTCCCTGTATGGAAACATCCCCATTCACTTCGATGTCGAGGTTACCCCCTTGGCCCACCCCTTCGGATGATGAGCTGATTTGTGTGCCCGCTGACATATCGAGACTGTTTGCGGTTAACCGGACATCTCCGGCCTTTCCGGTTGCTGGATCCTCTGTCTTTGTTTTTATCCCGGTAAGATAACCAGGATATTTGGCATTCGAGATCATTACGCTATCTGCCGTTACATCAACATCGCCACCATTGCCTGAGCCACCGAATACAGGAGAATAAATGATTCCCCCGTCCCGTAATTCCAGGCTACCGGTTTTTACGATGATATCGCCGCTGTCCCCGTAACCGCCTGTCCCTGTTCGAATCTGGCCTCCATCGCAAACGAGCAGACTATTCGACGTCACCTCAATATTCCCGGTATTTCCGATGCTGGCTGGGTTTGAATCCCAGGCAGCATATGCTGCCGATAATATTTGGGCACCGTTTCTTACCTCCAGCCGATGGGCCCCGATTCGAACCCCTCCCGAGTCGTCGGGTACACCATCAAAGACATTCGTTCCTATTTGAGTGGAGGCTCCCTCTATTGACACGTCCAACACCACATCCTCTGAAACCTTTATGTCGATCCCCGCACCGGGAGTGCCATTGGTTAAATGCGCTTTTGAGCTGGCTAAAATAAATGCGTTTTCTACCAGGAGGCGACCTCCGCGAATAATGATCGTCCCGCCGCCTGCACCGCCGGCATTTATCAATGCGTTCTGTGAGACGCTAACTGCCCCTAACTCCTGAAATGAATCAACTATCAGATCCGGTGATTCACCGGTGGGATTGGGAATAACTTCACCCGGTGATGCCACGCTCGCAATATTTATTCTTCCTCCCGGTGCGCCCAATTCTTCTACTCCCTGAATTCCAGAGCCCGTAACCTGGATATCCCCTCCAATCAGTGACAAGGTCTCTCCTTCCGGAACTCCAAGTACCCCCTGTGTGGAAATAGATGCGGGATTTCCGCTCAGAAACCCAAAGGCAGACGGTGAAGACACAGACAGCAAACTGTTTTTCGAGGGATTGACATAAAGCCTATCCCCGTTCTCAAAACCAAGATAGTCTGCCGTGCTCACATGAAACGACCCGTTCAAATCCAGCCTCGAGTTCGGACCAAACAGTACCCCCGCCGGATTAAGCAAAAACAGATTGGCCCCGTCAATCGTGGATCTCAACAACCCATCAATCCATGACTGAGTACCGCCTGTCACCCTGCCAATGATGTTATGAATCGAATTTGGACCGGTGAAGGTAGCACTCTCATTTGTATCGACATTGAACTTTCCAAAACTATGAAAGAGATTTGTCCCGCTGCTCGTACCCTCACTGATAACATAGTTTCCATTATCTAATTGGACGTTGGTACCCATAGTTCCATCGGAGATAATTGATTGGGCATAGCTAGTGTCAACAATGGCAAAGACAAGAAGAAAGGCACTGATCAGGAAGGGCGTGGGAGTTAACCTCAAAACATGAAGCGCAGAAAATACAGGAGTTATTAGACTGGCCTTGGGCATTTTTCCCCCCTCCGTTGAGCAAAAAAATTCGTTAAAAGAAAAACAGCCCTTCTCAATCCTCTGCTAGCCTAACTTCCTTCAGTAATACATACTAAGAAAGTATTATTTTAAGCAAAGGATTTGTGGGTAAAAAAATATTACAAAATAAACAATTCGTAATACTTTAGTATCAAATATGGTATTGAATTTTTTAGTAATTCAATTTTTTTCCTGCTTTTGAGGGAGAAATATTTTTCTACTTCCAGATATTTAATTTTTATAACAAGTATTCTTACCTAAAAAGTCGGGGTGGATAAGTTCTACTTTAATTATAGTTTGATAGTGTTTGGCTTTTTAAGTGTCATCCATTTTTGAATTGACTAAGAAATAATAACAACACGGGCAAAAATTACAGTCACGCGATGCACCATAATTAATGCTTTAACCAGTAACCTAAATTTACCATATTTTATGG
>Ga0180431_10006241_pt1 | contig 14210 bp, 25 predicted proteins | sample SS_ome_11_FD_132459 | JGI IMG/M metagenome (GOLD analysis project Ga0180431, IMG submission 132459) | Hypersaline lake sediment archaeal communities from the Salton Sea, California, USA - SS_1_MS_1 metaG | ecosystem: Environmental > Aquatic > Non-marine Saline and Alkaline > Hypersaline >... | reverse complement strand
ATGGTCCAGCGCCACTGCTCAGCCTTCAGGTCACGTAGCTGCTCTACCGTCTCAGCATTGAGCACGTCTACAGCCCGCTGGGCCATGTCATCAGGCACGTACAGTGGCAGGCCGTTGCCCTCATCATCCAGGTCAACTACCCATCCCCAGTCATCAGGGTCCCAGCCATCTATCTGGCGCTCAGCCTCTAGCTCAATCTTGATGTCCTCAAAGGTCCTATCCATTGACCTCTTGAAAGCCACCAGAGCCGCCAGGCCTACCCAGAATCCAGCCGCACTACCGTATATCAACCATTTCAGCACGCTAACTTGCTCCTCATTGCTCACGGATTGCCACCACAGCCCACCATTCAAGCCGTATAGGGCGCATACCTAATTACCCAGGCCGAACACAGGCCTGCTTACCGCCCGCCTTACAGAGGCAATCACAGCCTCTGTGGGCGCCAGGAACCACTCACCACGTGCATGGTACTGACGTAGCTTGTTATGTATATGCCCTTCAGTTGCTAGCGTACCGACGCCCACAGCCTCTAGTACTAGTTCCTGTGGATTACCAACCTGAAGATCACGCAGTCTGGATTTCACACCATCCATAGTACCACTCCAGCCAACCTTGTGATAGAAATAGTTGCGCATTGTGGTGCGCTTTATGGGGTCACCGTCCTGGATAATCACATACACAAAACCATCAGGCTCAGGATCACCATCAGGCTCAGGGTCTTGCATAGTCAGTCTGCCCACAGCCCCGCAAGAATCACTACACCACATGCGCTGCTTACCAATCAATGTGGTGCCGCAATTTTTACAAGTCACTGCAAGCTCTCCAGATAGCGCACGGTTGTCAATACGCCATCTTCCGGCCTGCTTACTATGCGCCCATCAGCTAGTAACCAGGTATCCCCACCATCATCATATAGAGCTAGGCACGCATCTATGCCATGGACAGTACCTGTGTAATCAATAGCACCATCAACATCAGCGTCAATCCATACCCAGCCTGCCATTTCAATGCGGGCAGTCAGATATTCCTCAACTGTCATCAGATTCCTCATCATCCTCACCCTGCATCATGTCAATGACGCCCTCAAGGGTCTGAATGCGCTGATTCAGTGCGTTGATGTAGTTGGCCAGTACCAAGGTCTGCATGGGCAGCAGTACCACGCCTCTGGGCCGCAGCTTGACCTCTACAGCTTCCTGCTCATTGCCATCCTCATCAGTGATGGTAGTGGGCCGCTGTTCCTGATTCAGGCCACGCTCCATGACCAGCTTGATGGGGTCCATTTCACGCTTGCGCTGCCGCTTGCCCTTCCGCTTGTTGCTCTTGCTCTTGCCGCTGGGTGCGCTCATTTTGCCGCTCCTATCCGTTCTGGCGCTCATGGTACCTGGCAAGCTGCCTACGATTGTGGCACGTCCTGCACTGCTCCTGATTGCCGTTTGCTTGCGCTTCATATTGATGGTCTTGTACGCTGTCATGCCGGTCCCTAATTCTATGGCACGATACACACAGGGCCTCATAGTCATTGATGTCCTCATAGGCGCCAGTGATGTTGGCCCAGTGCTGTGCTTGCTTGCCACATGGGCATTGGTGCTCAGCAGCTTTGCCACGTGCACGATACACAGCCCTATGCGCCTGTACGTACTCACTGGTGCCTGACATCATCACCCTAGCTCATAGTCCTTGTATACCCTACCTAGCTCAGGATCACCAACCAGGTGTGGCCGCCACCACCACACGCCTTTGATGCGGTTGCGACCAAGCCCAGAGCCGTTACGATAGTCCCTGAAATGCCCACGCCTCAAATGCTTGCGCATCCGAACCCCCGTCTCTAAATCACTTACTGGCACATAGTGCCTATTCTGCTTTACCAGGAGCGTGTGATAGTCTACCGCCCGCTTAATGCGCTTGCGTGCCTTGCGTGGCCTGGGGTCAGCTACACGCCCCAGTGTCACATTTTCAGTTTGCAGCAGCTTAGCTGTGAGTATGATGTACCCAAGTGACGTAAATATCTCTGCTGCCTCTGGCGTATCAGCTTCATACTCATTTAGGTGTGCCGATGTAGCCCAGTTGGCGTCTGCCTCAAAGTCCCATGGTGCGTCACTGTATGTATGCAACCATGATAGGCGCTGCCACCAATACTGACCGCCCAACAGGAAAACCCTCCAAATGCTATATGTCTGATGGCCCTGTGCAACACTGTGCAACTTTGCCGCAGCCACCATATCTGTAGCGCCATCAATCAGTGATTCTACCGTCATCACATCAAATGGTAGAAACCCACGCAAGCCTTGCAGCGTATCCCCTGGTGATTCTTTCCCAACTAAATCCATGATGGAATCTGCATGCACCACTACACCCAACGGTCCTGCATAAGGCATCATACTATCACCAAATGCAGGATGCACTACACCATTGTGGCGCTGCCAAGTTTCTAAGGGCCTACCCATTGATGTATCCGCCACGGTCCTGGCCCACTACGCCAGCCGCCTTGTCTGCCTTGCCTCTGTCACGCCCGCTCATGCGTACCTTGGTCATTGACTTCAGTGTGGTATTGCTGCCCTTGTGGTAGGGGCAATCACTGCTAGCGCCCTCACGCCAGCCGTCACTGGTTTCCTCCTGGTCAGGGTAGTCAGGGCAATAGTGTTGACGTGCCATCAGTATCCTTCCTGTATCCGTGCCTTGAGATAGTCCCAGGCGCCCAGTGCTGCCACTGCGTCATATCCTGCATCATGCAGCTTCCAGGTGCCGCTGCTGGGAATGGTCAGCGCCCGCTCTGCGCCCGCCTCCTGTGCCTGGCGCTTCAGGGTCTTGCTCTTGATTCCGTGCGCCTCTGCAATGGTGTACGTCACCGCATTCAGGTCCACGCTACGGTAGCTCATCTCACGTGCGATGCCTGGCAGGTACCGACGCAAGAATGGTGCATCAAAGCTGCCCACGTTCCAGCCCACCATGATGCGCTCACCACGCCAGGCCTGGCTGTGCTGCTGCAGGAATGCAATGGCATCAGCCGTCACCTCACCTGGGGTCATCCCGAACTTCTCCAGCGCCTCCTGCGTGATGCCGTGCACGCCATACGCACCCTCATCCCACTCCCAGCACTGCGTGCCCACTTCATACTCTGGGCCTGTGACTGTGGACGGCCCAGCCCAGCGCCAGCCGCCAATGAGCCAGGATGCATAGCTGCCGTCCTGGGTGGCCAGCCCTAGCTGGATGGGTGCATGGCGCTCATGGGTGGTGCCCGATGTCTCAAAGTCCAGGCCGATGAAGTCACGCTTACTCTTGCTCATCCTCCTGGCCTCCATCCCTGCTTCCTCTTGGCCTTCATGCGGAATTTGGGCAGCCACCTAGTCAGCTTCATGTAGTCCCCTCCAGTCAGCACGTGCCTGGTCAGGCCACTGGCCGTACTTGATGGCCTCAAGCAGGTGCACGTATGCATCCTCACTGAGGAATGTGCGTGCCACGTGTATCAGGGCATCCTTACGTGCCGCTGCGTACGTGGTATACCGCTGCTCACGTCCACGGTACCCACTATGGGAATTCTCCAGGCCGTGCTGGCGGTAGTGAGTCAGCAGTGATTCCACCGTCACTGGTGGAGCATCCTGCTGGTTTGCGAAACTGGGCGCCCGCTGGTCAGCGTATGCCATCAGTGTCCTTCCTGTGGTTGCTCATCACTATACAACCGGATGAGCGCAGATTAGTGTGAGTGGCCCTAGCGCCGCTTGCGCTTAGTGCGCCTGGCGTTGCGCCGTTTCTTGGCCTTCAGTCCAGCAGCAGTCTGGCGCTTCCTACGCTCTGCCCGCTTAGCGCTCTTGTATGACACATAGCTGCGCCCGTTGCTGGCCTTCCACTTGCCGCCCTTGCGTTTGGGCATCTACTTCTGCCGCTTATCTGAACGTGACTTACGGAACTTGCCCGCCTTAGTCCGCTTGTGGCTCTTGCGCCTCTTGGCCATCAGCCGCCTCCTGAGTCTTGGTGGTCTTGCGCTTACGCTTCAGCTTGGTAGCTGCCAGCCCGCAATGACAGTGCAGGGCCTGGGTGCCATCTCCGTAGATGGTCACCCTGGCCTCTACTTTTCCGTGCGTGCTACACAGGGCTTTCATTAGCCCCTGCCCGCAGTGTCCTTGGTCTGGCGCTCGCCGCCCCACTTCTGGTCAGCGTTCTCAGGCACAACGTCTGCAGCCTGCAGCGTATCGTTGTCCTCACCACGATTGACTGCACGATTGTATGCCTGGTCAGCATCGTGGGCCTTACGGTTGATTTTGCTATTGGGCAGTGTCCTTGCCATGTCTGTGCACCTCCAGTGCCTATATGCCATCCAGGTGATGGCTGGGACCCCAGGTACCTTGGCATTGGTTCCCAGTGGCTTTCACCTAAGAGAATACTGCCCCTAAGGCCTCAGACGCCTGTGGGCGCCTCAGTGGTTTGTGTGCTCCTGGGTGCGCCCAGCCACGATAGATGGCTAGGTCACCCTCATGCTCACCCAGGGTCTTGCGTACCTTGCTCAGATGGTAGCGCACATTGGCAGGGGTCAGGCCCAGGCGTTGCGCAATCTCAGGGCCTTCCAGCCCATCCAGGTAGTACGCCACTGCCACGTCACGCTGTGTGCCCTCCAGAGCGCCCATGTGGGGCAGCACGATGGCCTCCAGTGTCATCACCAGGTCAACCTCAGTCTGGCTGTCTGGGAGCATCTGAGTGTGCCTTGTGATGCCGTCATTGCCCTGAGCATCTGTGGTGGTATCCCATGGCGTGCTGTGTGACTCACGTCGCCAGATGTCAATGGCCGCATTCCTTGCGTACACGTACACCAGTGGCCGGTCAACCGTCTTCAGGTTGTGCCCAGCTTTCAGCAGCGCCTCTGCCGTGCTCTGCAGCACGTCATCAGCGTCCTGGCCGTACTTCCGTGCTGCGTGCCAGGCAGCGTCCTCCAGGTCCCTCAACCCAGCCGCCTGCGTAGCTCTTGCGCCAACTGCCTGCGCCCTTGGTCCTCAGGCATCCTGCTATTGGCGTATGTGGGCCGCTGGCGCCCGTTGCGCCACATTTCAGCCTGCAGCATGCGTGCCGCCTCCACTGCCGCCTCATCAATGGGTAGGCTAGTAGTACTCATATGGGTCATCCTCCATGTCACTGGCCCAGTCATCATAGCCCAGCATCATCTCATCAATGGCAGCAAGCTCATCCAGGGCCTCCTGGCGCTCCCGCTCCCAGTCCTCACGCCACTCCTGGGCACGTGATGCCCTGGTCTGGCGCCTGCGCTCTTGCTTGGCACGCATGGGTCCACCGCCTGGTGGCACATGACTGCGTGGCTTGCGATGGGTTTTACTCATATTTGACCATTTCCTCAGCTTCCTGCTCATGGGTGCGCTGCATTCCAGCCAATTGACTGACTGAGCCATATAGCTCATCCCACAAGTCATACTGCATATTGGTGGCAAAGTTGTCCTCACGTGCGCCGTCATCCAGGTCACTTGCAGCACCCAGGATAGCTGCCACGTACTCAGCGTCAGTCATGTAGCCCACGTACTCACGCCTTGGCACGCCCGCCTCACTGGTGCCCAGGTCCCTGTATTTCATCCTGCTGAATCCAGGCCTCATCCAATCACTCCCATTTTGATTCCGTCCTCAACGATGCTGTGCAGGCTGGTGCCCACCCAGGCTAGCCGGTTCCACTCAAAGAAAATCCTGTGTGCATCAGCGTCAGTGAATCCTGGGTGGCCCGCTGCATCCAGGGCTTTGGCATAGCTGCCGTGCTCCTGCCTCATGGCCTGTATCTGGTTTGCTCTGCTGGTCTGCATGTCCCTGCTCCTATCCGTATACCAGAGCATGAAGGGTCTGGCCCTCATTGCTCATCCAGGCGTCAAGCACCTTGGTGGCGTGCTGCTCACCGTAGCCAGGGTGGCCCAGTGCGCTCAGGATGCGCTGATTACTGGCAGTCTTGAGTGCCTTGGCAATCCGCAGCACCTCAGCCCTACGCCCTGCGCTGGTGCTCAGGTCATTGCCCTCAGCAATGGCTGCGCCCTTTGCGAGCACTGGCGCAACATTGTAGTAGTTGGCCATGCGCCGCTTGATTTCGGCCTTGGGGGTGGGGGTTGTATTCTGCACGGTAGCCTCCTGGGGCTGGGGGGTGGTATGTGCTTGCTCTTTCATATCGGCAGCTTACCACAGACCTTTAGCAGTTGTCAACTGATTTCTTTGCGCTCAAACGCACGCCGTCTGATGGCTGCCAGGCGCTCACGTTCCTCACGCTCTGCCTGGGCCTTGGCATGGGCATCCAGTAGCGCTTGCTTGTGCTCTGGCGTGAGCCGTGGGTTGCCAGGGCATGCCGGATTGTCACAGCCCAGACTGGGCACCTGGTAGGGGTAGTTGCATGTGGTGCATGTGGCGTATTCCATGGGTCCCTATCCTACGATGGCGTAACGGTTGCACTTGCTGGTCTGGTCAAGGTGCTGGCCCTCAGGTGTGGTGATGATGGTCTTGACTGTGCGCCCTGCCACCACTGCCCAGACGTGCTGGCCGTGGCCTGTGAAGATGCGCACGCCAGTGTGCTCACGATTCTTGGGGTGGGCTGCTGCCTGCAGTGCACGGTCCTTGACCAGTGCCCGCTCATCAGCAGTAAGGTCAGTGAGTCGGCCCAGGTGCCGCTCAATGCTGTGGTCACTATGGGCCACTGTGTTTGCGTGGTAATCGTATGCCTGGCGCTTGGTGTATCGGTAGCTCATGGCTCCTGCTTTCTTGCTTGCCTGAGGCAACGATACCACAGATGCCCCAGGCGTGCAACACATCGGGGTGACTATTTCCGATATAGTCACCTTGCTGGCTACAGGGCTGCCAGCGCTCCCAGTACCTTGGCGTACAGAGCACGATACCAGCCCAGGAATGTCATGGGGCTGACGGTAGGCTCATACAGCACCTCAGCAATGGGGCCGTCCGCAGGCTCACGCACGTCATCACAGGTGAAGGTGCGCAGGTCACCGTTGGCGTAGGCCGTCACAGGGCTGCCAGGCTCAATGTCAACCACAAGCACGTAGCCGCCCGCAGGTGCGTTGTCAGCCTCACCATACGTGAGCACCTTGCCGTCCTGCGTCACACTCCAGATGGCCTCACCATCTACCTCAACGTCAAAGCTCACAATGGCGCTCTCAGCGTCATATGCGCACTCTGCGCCAATGGGGTCATCATACCGTGTGCCTGCATCATCAGCGATTGCCGCAGGCGCCACACTCATCACGACAAAGAGCGCCAGGGCGCCAGCCGTTTTCCTCATCAATTTCCTCACCATGCACCTCCTAGTGCTCAACTGGTCTGATAGAGCACTCACGGAGAGTCTGGGCCAGATTCCTGCCTACTGGCTACTTTACATCCCAGGGCCGTGCACTGCGCCTGGGTAGCGTTTCACTTTCTGCTGGTCACTGTGGGCTTGATTCTCTCACTACCGCATCCGCATAATTCTCTCCACTGTCCTTCATTCAGGGGTCCGCATCAGGTAGTCAAAACCTGGCTGGTGGTCGTTAGCCGTCAGGGTCAGTTTCTCAGAGCCGCTTAGGTGGTCCTTCTCAAGTCCCAGAATCTCTGTGAGTGCTCTATTCAGTTATCAATGTATAAGTAGTATCGGCCACCCAGTCACAAAAGTCAAGTGGTTTCAGTGACTATCTTTGCAATAGTCACATCTGACTAGTTACTTGGGCAAAGTCTTGGGCCACTGCTCCAGGTCAATCTCACCACACCTATCCTCACGCAGCAGCAAGTGCCTGTACGCATCACGTGCGTGTTTCTGGCCACGTATCCAGGCGCCTGCCTGCCGCAGCCGGTCATCTGTCACACGTACCTTGGCAGCGCTTGGCGTTTGCATGATAGGGTCAATGCCCTCAGTCTCACACCATGCGAAAATGCGCCCGATAGTCTCAGTGGCGCTCAGGTTGACTGCTGGCCCAGGCCTGCTGATGAATGACTCAACCACAAGCTCTGTAATGCCGTGTGTGCTGTGGAAGCCATTGAGCACCACCCAGATGGATTCGCCTGGCCACTGTAGTGCCCGCAGTTCACCGTCCTCAGTCCGCCACGCAATGCCTGTGCCCTTGCCAGGGTCGATTGCTAGTCTCATGCTGTCACCTCCAGTATGGTGTCCAGGTTGTCAATTAGTTGCTGGGCCTCAATGGTGCCTGCCAGCCCCAACTGCTCCAGCTTCCAGTACGTTGCTTCCTCCCAGCGCTCAAATGGTATGGCCTCCAGGCCACGCAGCCAGGCCACAACCTCAGCCCACTGCTCCTGTGCCATCTCATCCAGGTACGCATCCTCAGCACTGGCAGCACTGGTGCGCAAATCATCATCAACTATATGCCCCTGCTTACTCTGTAGTGCCCGCATGATGTCCTGAGCACCACGTACACCTGTGATGGCGTGCAATGCATCCCTGCTGAGCGTTTCCCAGTCAGCTACGCCTGCAGCCTCTAGTGATTGCACTATGCGCACATACTGCTCATAATTGTACCTAGACATCGGCACACCGCCAGTGACTGCACCCAGGTGCATTTTGACAGCAAATGTGATGCTGGTGCTGGCATAGCTCCAGAACGTCTTGCCCACTGGGTGGTCTGGGTCCCAGCGACTCATGGCCTCTGCCAACCCACTCCACGCCTGCTGCAATATTTCCTGCCTGGCCTCTGTCTTGTGGTCACCATGCCTATGGCCGTATTTCAGACTGATATGATACACCAGTGGCCGCATGCGCCAGTATAAGTCAGCAGTGGCAGTAGTATCACCACCCTGTGCCAACCTTACCAGCTTTGTTAACTCAGCAGGGGTTTGTAGCCGCTTGGGCACAGGGTCTTGATTCTTACTCAGGTCCAGGTATTGGCTCACTTAGCATCTCCATATCTCACTGCCCACTCACCGCTCACAGTCAGGGGTGGCACATACTCACGCCGCTCCATCAATCTGCTGGCCTCATCCAGCGTGTCAGATGCCACCGCCTTTGGCACGCTCATCACAATCTCATCATGCACGGTCAGCCGCATGGCCTCACCGTACCCAGCCTCACCCATGGCAATGATTGACTCTTTCATCAGGTCAGCACATGACCCTTGAATCAGGCTATTGCCCAGGTCCTTGAATATGTGAATCTGGATGGGGGGTAGGCCGTCTCCACGTTTCTTAGTCAGCAGCTTTGGCCTCATGCGCCTGCCGCCCACCGTCCTGATGTACTGCTCACCGTAGTTGCCCCTGCGCTGCGCCTGCGCCTCTGTCAGCCACTGAAGGTGCCGCACCCTGTAGTTGGCATGGAAGCGCTCAGTTGCTGCCTTCCAGTCCAGTTCCATCAGTTCTGGCACACGGTCCTCCTGGCCCAGCCTGTAGGCAAACGCAATGGCCTGCTCTTTGGTCTTGCGCCAGCCTGCACCGTACTGTGATGCCAGGGTAATCATCTTGCCAATGTGCCGGTCCACTCCCAGCAAGTCAGCCACCTGCTGGTACAGGTCATCACCGCTCAGGAATGCCGCACGCATACGCTCATCCTCAGCGTAATGGGCAAACTGCCTAAGCTCCATCTGCTCATAGTCTGCCACCACAAGCACCTGGTCATCATCGTCAGCCACAATCAAGTCACGCAGACCGTGGCCACGTGTGATGTTCTGGAAATTGGGGTCACTGCTGCTGAATCGCCCAGTGATGGTGCCCAGCGTATTGAATGATGGGTGGATGCGCCCTGCCGTACTCATGTCCCTGGCCCAGGGCCTCAGGTACGTGCTCAGCGTCTTGGCAGCTTTCTTGTATTCAATGATGGCCGCTGCTGCCTCTTGCACCAGGCCATCAGCCGTGGCAATGAGCTTATAGAACGTCACAGCCTGCGTGTCACTGATGGCAGTGCCCAGCGCCCTAAATGCCGCCTTCAGTTGCATGCCGCTGGCCAAATTCAGTGCATCCTTGTGGGCCTTGTCTGCCTTGGGGATGACCTTGCGCTCAAAGATACGCTCTAGGGTGCTCAGGGCATCAGCCATCTTGCGTTCCTCATCTGCAGTCATCTCAGCCAGGCCCTGCTGGTCTATCCTGATACCGTTGCGCTCCATGCGGTACACATAGGGCAGCAGCCTTTGCTCACGCCTCAGTGGTTCCTCAGCGTATCCAACTACGCTGGGGTACAGCAGGTCAAATAGCTCACCGCCAATGATGGCATCCATGCCACCGTACTGCACCAGATAGCGCAATGGCACTGTGGCCCAGTCCCAGTCATTGTCATTCATCACCTTTTTGAGTGCACGCTGGTCCTTGCTGGCATCAATGCGTAGGTAGTGCTCTGACAAGTCCTTGAGCCGTCCACGCAATCTGGCATGTACCCTCTCATCATAGAAGTGAGACAGCCACATGGTGTCAAAAATGGTAGACTGGTCAAACATGTCCAGCAGACTAATGCCATAAGTCTGGAGCACGTGTATGTCAAACTTGGTATTGTGGGCGCAAATCCAATTTGCAGCGCTGAAAATATGAATCAGTGCCTCACGCCACTCAGGCGTGCGTGCGTCAAATACCCAGGCCTTATCCCAGGGCCGCACGCTAATCTGAATGATGCGTGCAACGTCCTGCGTGCCAGAGCGCACCAGCAGGCCTGTAGTCTCAGTGTCCCAGTAGAGTAGCCCAGGCTCAGCACGCACCGCCCTGAGGCAGTCACGTGCTTTCTCAAGGCTATCTACAAAGATGACCTCACGTGCGTCTGTCATCTATCAGGACGCCAGTCATTGCGCCGGTCAGTTGTATCCAACACTGTGCCGTTGTCATGGTAGATGTGCTCCAGCACACGCATGCACTGGGTGCAAGACGATGGCAGCCCTAGCCAGTCAACCATCTCAGGCACGATTATCAGCCCTTGGTCATTGCTGATGGCTGCCCAGTCAGTGTCAAAGTCAATGACCTCACTGGCGTGCCTGCTGCGCTCATCAAGCTCTTGCATGGTCAGGCCCAGGCGCCGTGCCCGCACATCTGCTGGGGCCTTCACCTCAACTACCTTGCCGCCTGCACGCTGTATGTTGCCAGCCTCATTCTGAAAGCGCACGTCAGTGATGCACCACAGGTCATCATCCTGCGCCCGCTCATCAATGTACTGCATGGTGTAGTTCACCCAGTAATCAGGATGCTGCGCCCGCCTGAATTCCGTGCCCCACTGCTGGAGTATCCAGCGCTGGCCCTCAGTGTAGGGCTTGGCCCAGATGCCTGCGCCGTCAGTGTCGCCAATATTGATGGATGGAAATGCGCTCAGCACCTCCACGGTAACCTCACGCCGCACGCCATCGGCCAGGCCAATGCGCCGCACGTTGTGGTCAGGGCTGCCGCTCAGCATGGCCTCAAGCCGCTGGTGTAAATAGTCCTTGCCAGCACCCTGCTGCCCTGCTATGCCCAAAATCCTCATTGCAACCTCCAGTCTTTGCTGCGCTTATCCACGGTCATCTTGCCACGCATCTCCAGCGTGCGCAGGATGTCAGCAGCGTCACGCCACTCCAGTTTCAATAGGTCAGTGATGTTGGCCTGGCCCATGCTCCCGCCATGGGCCTCCAGCGTGTCAAGCACCTCTTGCGCCCTGCGCTCAAAGCTGTTGCTGGCCACTTCCATGCTCATCTTGGCCAGGTCCTGCACCGCTTCCTCAACTGTGTGCATGGCCCGCAACACGTCGCACACCTCAACCTGCGCCACACGCCCCTCACGTGACAGTGCGTACAGGCCCGCCAGCTTGACCACGTGCCAGAATGCCCTGCCCTTCATGGCGCCCAGGGCTGTGGTCTGGTCTGCAGCCTCTTTGTAAATGATGGCGTCCAGTGCATCCAGGCGCCTCAGGGCTGCCTCACTGATAGGCACCTCTATGGGCTGGGGCTGGCGTGTCATGGTGGGCGCCGCAATGTTGGCAATGTGCTGCCGCAGGTCCTGCTGGTCATCCTCCCAGGTGGTATCCTGCTGGCGTGCCATCAGCGAGCGCCTGCGCCCACGCTGGGCCTCACGTGCGTCAAAGATGAGGAAGCGTGGCAGCAGTCCGCTCTCCACGTCCTCAGACTCCAGCACCTGAAACAATGGGTCAGGCGTGCTGGCGCTCATAATGCTCACAAAGGCGCCGTTAGGTACGTCAATGGTGGCCTGTGCCCGCAGCACGTGGATGGGGCTGTGGTCATACGCCTTCATCAGGATTTTGTCAAATCCCTTCAGGTAGCTGTTGCTGCGTTTCTGCACCTCAAAGATGCCAGCCACCTCATCCAGATTCATCAGCACTGGCGTGCGTGCCTCACCAGCTTTGGCCAGTGCCCGATTCAGCGCCTGTGGGCTGACATCATCCAGCGTGGTCACCAGCTTGCCGCCCGCTGTAGTGTGGGGCATCAGGTCATCAATGTAGCCCAGCACTGTGGACTTGCGTAGCACAGTGGATGGGCCTACCACCATCACGTACATATTCATATGGATGGGCTTGCTGCTGAATAGACCTTTGAGCACCACGCCGTCACCAGCCGCCAGGCTCAACGCCATCAAGCCAGCAGCCTCCAGCGTGTAAGGTGGGGCATCGGTCTTGCGCCCAGCCCAATCCTTGAATGCCTTGACAAACCCAACTGGGGGCAGGCCGTCTGACTCCACCTGCCTGCGCTCATCTGATGTGAGTAGCCTTAGGCCCTCATCCCGCATGGTATGCAGACCTCACTGCGTTCCATACCTCCTGCTCATCCATGGGTGGCTGGCACCTGCTGGCGCCCACGTTGACAATGGCCAGCGCATCCTCAAAGCCTACCTCACAGGACCGCAGGAATCGTGCGCAGATGTACGCTTTCTGGTTCCGCTCACCTTCCTCAAAGCCGCCCAGCCACTCACCCAGGATGGCCTGGGGCTTGCTCACTTGCTGGCCCAGCAACTGCTGCACCAGGGTTTCTTTGGGAATGTTGAATGCGTCCACGCTGATGCGCTCTGTGCTGCCGCCCAGGTACCTTGCCATCATCCCACGCTTGGCATTGATGACCCCTGGTACACGCAGGATACGCCTGGGGTCATGCACCTTTTGGTCTGCGCCAATCTGGGCAGCCAGCCGCTTCATGGTGCTGCGCCCTTCCTCCACGGTCAGACTTTCTTTCAAGTGCCAGATGGCCTGCCAGCGAAAGCTGCCGCCTTCCTCACTAGTCTTGACCAGCGTAGTGGGCTGGGGCCATTGCAGGTCAGCATCAGTGCCCCAGGGCCATGGCCCATTCAGGTCATCCTGGTCCACCCACACTCTGTCATACATCTCAGCATGCTGGTAGCTCAGGGGCATGGCGCTGGCGTACACGTCAAAGCCGTGCTGCTCAAAGGCCTCAATGGCTTGCAGAATGTCCAGAGTCTGCATACCGTTGTACGTGTGCTTAGGCCCGCCATATCTGAAGGTCTTGCGCCGTGCGTTCCCACCCTTGATGGCCACTAACTCAAGCTCATCACCGTCATCATATTGGGCCTCTAGCCACTGCTGTACTTGGTCAAAATCCACTTAGGTGCTCCTGCCACTATGGGCGCCCAGGCCTGTGAGCATCGGCCCAGGCGCCCGCCTCATTCCCCTGCCTACGATGAGGGTATCAGAATGGCAGGTTCTCATCCAGGCCGACAGCATCAGCCTCAACTGCCGTCAGGAAGTCCTCACCAGGCTCACGGTACTCAGCAACCTTGCTGCGCAGTTCCGGCACCGTATTCTTGGGGGCATCAAGAAACTGGGGTTGGCCGTTCCGCTTCACCTGCTCATTGTTCACCAGGAAGCTGACCGGCAGGGTAGGCAGCGCAGCCGCCATAGCTCCAGGCAGTTCCTCAGGTGGCGTGTCAATGTCAATGTCAGGCTTTGCTGCCTGCAGCACGTTGACCACGCCGCCAGGCATTGTCAGGGCCTTGTCACTGAATGAGGACATACCCCAGACCTTGCGCCCGTTGTGCTCATCACCGTGCACGGTCACCTCAATGCTCAGGTACGCACCCTTGGCGCCAGCACGCACCTCAACCTTGGTGATTACCCCGTCATACCAGCCCACCGGCAGTGGCTCAAATCCACTGGCGCTGACCTCTTTGTTCATCAGTTCCTCAAGTGATGGAATGCTCACGCATATACCTCCATAGTCACGCCTCATCACTATACAAGCGCATGAGACACAGTTAGTGTGAGTGCCTTAGAGCTTTACGCCCAGCAGTGCAGCCACATCCTCAAACTCAGCATTCACCAGGTAGTCTGGCGGATTGCTGCCCTT
>Ga0180431_10006240_pt1 | contig 14211 bp, 14 predicted proteins | sample SS_ome_11_FD_132459 | JGI IMG/M metagenome (GOLD analysis project Ga0180431, IMG submission 132459) | Hypersaline lake sediment archaeal communities from the Salton Sea, California, USA - SS_1_MS_1 metaG | ecosystem: Environmental > Aquatic > Non-marine Saline and Alkaline > Hypersaline >... | reverse complement strand
TCACAGGGCACGCTTCGTGGCTGGCTGCATCTTCACCTCGCGGAACTCGGCGATGGCAAAAGTCCAAGTGCTTCAGCGCCTCTGCCTGCTCTCTGTGATGGTGCTCCAAGAGCAGCTCCCCGAAGTTGTCAATACACAGAACCTTCAGGTCGATATTTGAAATGCCGCACCCCAAGTGGCATCATACTGTGACTAGGGTTTCTAAGCAACATCGTAATCCTATCAGTCTTGCCCAAGAATGGCAAGAGGCAATTACTAATGGCAAATACTCTTGCCCTGCTGACTTGGCTAGACATCTCGGTATTTCAAGAGCACGAGCAACGCAGGTTCTAAGGCTTCTAAAGTTATGTCCTGAGGTGCTTGATTTGGTTGCCAGCCTTGGTGACCCTCTTCCTTCACCCGTTATAACTGAGCGCAGCCTTCGCCCTCTCGTTGACCTACCACCAGAGGAGCAAAGTGGGTGGCTTACCAACATTTGGAACTGCGTGAGTGCAAGTAAGGTTGACGTTTTGTGCTATAATAGTCAGGTATAGGCTGACAATTATGGCAAAAAAAGTAAGAACGCTCGGTGACATAGGAAGCAACTTGTTGACGGAACTGACCCGTCAGGGGAAGCGGCTTTTTACCTTCGATGATGCTGCCAGAATCTATGGGGACAGTAATGGTGGATTACGTGAACTGTTATCTACACTAGTAAAGCGGCGATGGCTTCAACGTTTGGAGAAGGGTAAGTATCTCATACTACCGTTCGAAGCTGGACGGGAAGGTGAGTGGACTGAACACGAATTCATTATTGCCTCCTATCTTATTGAGCCTTATTATATCGGGTTCCGCAGCGCCCTCAATTACTACGGCTACACAGAGCAAGTTAGTCGAACGGTTTTCATAGCGTCACCCCGGCGTAAATTTAAGTCTGCTCTGGAGATTTCTGGAGTAACCTATCGCTTTGTCTATATGCCTGACCGTAAGTTCTTTGGAACTGCAGAAGTGATACTGGACGGGGTTCGAATAGATATATCCGAGCGTGAGAAGACGATTGTGGACTGTCTTGACCGCCTGGAGTATTGTGGTGGCGTGGTAGAGGTAGCCAAGGCGCTCTGGTATGGCCGTGATGAATTTGATTTCGTCAAAATGGCTGAGTATGCCCAGGAGAACGGAAACAGGGCGGTAGGCCAACGATTAGGTTATCTCATGGAAACGCTAGGCTCAGGCACAGATGAGGCAATTGCTCTCCTACGTGAGGCACGGAGCAATAGCTATGCTCTCCTTGATACTTTGGCAGATCGTAAGGGACGGTACATCGAGCGGTGGAAGGTCTTGGTGAATGTTCGGGAGAGTGAACTGCTGCAATGGAAGGAGCGATGATGCTATCCAGAGCCGAGTTGCAGAGGTTAGCTAATCGTGAGAAGGTCGCTTTAGGCATTTTAGAAAAAGACTACGTGCTCACTGAGGTGCTTAAAGCCCTATCGCAGGTGTCGAGCCTCAACGAAGTGTTGATATTTAAAGGGGGTACTGCCCTGCGTAAAGTCTACTTCCCATACTGGCGCTACTCAGAAGACTTGGACTTCACCGTTAAATATGACGTGGCGAAGGAAGAGCTAAGACAGGCTCTTGAGACATGGTATGGTCAGGTAGAACAGGCATCACATATACGGCTTACCACGAGAATGCTCCATAAACCAGATGGCTATGCCCGTGTCCGAATTCAATTCCTCGGTCCCTTGGCCCACCCGGGTATGATTCATATGGACTTGACTTTTGACGAACTGTTATGCCTCGAACCCGAATATCGAGAGGTGTTGACCAACCCCTTTCCTGATGAGCTACGAAAGGTGCTGGTCTACCCACTAGAAGAATTACTTGCTGAGAAACTGCGGAGCCTGCTGGAACGGGGTAAATCCAGAGACTACTACGATGTTTGGAGGCTGTTAAAAGAGCACCCGTCCCAACTGAACTTTGAGGTTCTGGGCACGGTGCTTTCTAAGAAGATTGCCCATAAGGGGCTTCGCCTGCTCGCTATGAGTGACTTCCTCCCCGGAGATTCTCAAGAGCTGAAGCGCTACTGGGAAGAGGCTTTGCAACAGCAGGTTAACTCATTGGCACCTCTTGACGATGTGTTAGAGGAGTTGCAAGATATGCTTGATAGACTTGTAGTTCCTCATATAATTTTGGGCGAGTAACAGGATTGGCTAGTCAAAACAAACCCACCGATGGCTGGCAAAAGGGGAAACTAGGTAAGGGGGTTAATATCATGGCTGACACAGAGAAGATTCAACGTGTTTTCTCAGCACCGGAAGTGAAGCATGGCATATCCCTTTTTGCCACTGAAGAGTTGGAAGCTGTAGATAGCCTAGTGGTGGAAAGGGAAGGAAGACTCTTCATACAATGCCAAATAAAAGATAAATACAAGGTGGCAAAACCTGAAGAAATCGTCAGGCAGGCTTTTATTTATCAGCTTATCCACGAATACAATTATCCCAAAGACCGAATTGACGTTGAAAGGGTAGTGTATTTCGGCTCCCGTGATTCCGGGTTAGCCGATATTGTTGTTTTGCATGATGATTTGACCCACCCGTATATCATATTTGAAGTAAAGAGACCAAGAAGAACCGATGGTCTAGAACAACTCAAAAGCTACTGTAATGCGGAAGGTGCACCTATAGGAGTATGGTCTAATGGAAACGAGATGATACGGCTTCATCGAGAGGAGCCGAATATTTTTGTGGAAATCCCACGTATTCCCAGGGTATTAGAAACCCTCCGAGACATTTTGACTGAGAGGTGGACGCTCAAATGGCTGGAAGAGCATGACGAGCTAAAGCAAGGCAAGACCACTCTCAAAAAGATTCTTCTCGACCTTGAAGAGCTTGTTTTGGGCAATGCGGGGGTAGACCCCTTTGAGGAGATTTTCAAGTTAATCTACGCCAAACTATATGATGAGTGGAAGGGAATCAATAATCCCAATTACCAGTTGGAGTTCTTTGTTGGTGATAGAAGTCCTCAGCAGGTTAAAACGGCAATTACTTCTCTGCTTGAAGGTGCCAAGAGGACATGGGCTGGAGTCTTTGAACCCACTGACAGGATAGAGTTGAGAGATGAGCATTTGAAGGTTTGCGTATCTTTTTTGGAGAAGGTAAAACTGTTCAATTCAAACCTTCGCATTATTGACGAGGCTTTTGAGTATCTCATTCCCCAGGTCTCAAAAAAGAAAGAGGGACAGTTCTTCACACCACGACCCGTTGAGGACATGGTGGTAAAGATGCTGAATCCCAAAGCTGACGAATTCGTTGTAGACCCTGCCTGTGGCTCGGCAGGTTTTCTCCTGCATTCAGTTATGTGGATCGCTGGCGGAGTAATTACCGGCAAAGAACTTCCACTGCCTGCGAAGAACTTTGCCCAAAACAACATTGTGGGGATCGATTTTGCCAAGAAACCAGTGATGATTGCCAAAGCAATCAACTTGATCGTAGGGGATGGTAAATCTCATGTGTATAAAGACAATTCCTTAGCTCCCCAGACCTGGAATGATGAGACCAAGGCGGGATTGCGACCAAGACTTTCGAGGTTCCTCGATGAGCCAGAGAAGGATAGAGAGAACCAGGATAGGTTTTTGCTCCTCGACTTTGATGTCCTCATGACTAATCCACCCTTTGCCGGGACGGTTAAGGAAAGGGAGATTCTAAGGCTTTATCTATTGGCTGAGAAAAACGGGCGCTTGGTAAACAAAATAGGCAGGCATATCCTTTTCCTGAACCGTTCGCTCCAATGTATAAGACCCGGCGGTAGGATGGCTATCGTTTTGCCTCAGGGCTTGTTAAACAACACGAATGCACAGTATATACGCAGGTTTGTTATTGACGAAGCCAGAATCCTGGCAGTTGTGGGTTTGCACGGCAACACTTTCAAGCCCCATACCGGGACAAAAACGAGCGTTCTATTCTTGCAGAAGTATACAGATGACGAGAGGAGCAGAATCCAGGGAATAAAGGCGAAATATGAGGGGGAATGGGAACATTCTATAGCTGAATTGAGGGACAAATATAAAGATACTAACTGGCGCTCAGAGGTCAATGAAGATGAGTTACCAGAAGAACTAAAAGCCTTCATTGAAGCTTACTTCGGGACTGCTGAGGAATTGCTGGAAGAGGAGGCAGCAGAGGAGCCGAAGGGCGAAGAAGCAGAAGAAACCGAGACAGAAAAAAGGAAGCCTCTCAAGGCTTTAGTTGATGATTTGCAGGAATGGAGAGAGGCACTGAAGGAGAAGGAATCGGAAACGCCAACATCACCTGAAGAAAAAAGGAACATGCAGAGAGAAGCGAGAACTATCAATAACAAAGTGAAGAAGCTCCAGCGTGAAATATCTGAGCGAACATTGGGTGGGCAGGTCTACCTAGTCTTGAATGAAGAGAGGATAGCAGAGCAGTTTAAGAAATACTGGCTCGAAGGCAAGATTATGAAGGAAATAGACTACCCGATATTTTTTGCCGTGAACCAGAAGCCGGTCAAGGACAACAGCGGAGAATATAGATACCAGAGGGACTTAAGCGGTGAGCCTCTGGTGGACGAATACGGACACCCAGTAATAGACCACGATCTGGATGAGATAGCAGAATCCTGTGTCAAATTCGCTAAAGAGCAAGGTTTTGATTTTTGGAGGAGTTAGGAAACATGGCAGTAGTCAGCGTAATCGCCCGCTCCCAACTTGAAGATACTGTAAGGTTGGATGCTGAATACTATCAGCCTGAATATCTAAACTTGGAAGGCAAGATATTAAAGAAGGCTAAGTCTTATGTATTGTGGAAGCACATACATGGTCAGTTCACAACTGGCCCTTTCGGTTCTGAGTTTATTGTTGAGAATTATGTAACAGATAGCCCTTATCGTTATGTCAGAGGGCAGGATGTAAAGGAGGTTTTCTTACTTGATACAGACAATGTTTATATTCCGGAAGAAGACTTTGAACGGCTTAGTAAATATGCACTAATGGAAGGCGATATTCTGGTATCGGTAGTTGGGACACTCGGTAACGCTGTGGTGATCGATAAAAGTGTCCCTCCCGCAGTCTTTAGTTGTAAGAGCACTGTCTTTAGAACTAAAGCAATAAACCCCTTCTATTTGATTGCATACCTCAATTGCCGATTCGGCAGGGTACTGTTACAACGACGAGTTAGAGGAGCGGTTCAAACTGGATTGAACATCAACGATTTGAAGTCGTTGCCTATTTTCCTGCCCGAACGCCTGTTACAGGATGAGGTTGCAAAAGTAGTCTTAGATGCTAGGAAGAGCTATGACGTTTCCAAATCTTTCTACTCCCAAGCCGAGAACCTACTCTTAGAGGAATTAGGGCTAAGGGACTTCAAGCCAAAGTATGAGCTTTCATATACTGCTAGCCTTTCCCAGGCATTCCGGGCTCACCGTGTGGATGCCGAGCATTTTCAGCCAGCTCATGATCAAGTAATCGATAAGGTAAAGAGTTACAGAAATGGTTACACCCTTTTGTCTGGTTGTTTTGACACTGTTAAAGCCGATTTTAACCCCTCAAGTAATCCGAATAATGCTTTCCACTATGTGGAATTAGCTGACATAGACTCATCTATCGGGGTCATACACAGCGCCAGCGAGATTAAAGGTGAAGATGCACCAAGTAGGGCAAGGAGAGTTCTGAGAAAAGGCGATGTAATTGTTTCGAGCGTTGAAGGTTCCTTAGAGAAGGTGGCATTAGTCGATAGCGAACATGAAGGCTCTTTAGCTTCCACCGGATTTTTCCAATTCAGAGCTAGAACGATTTATCCTGAAGTGCTTCTTACCCTCTCAAGAAGCATAGTCCTGCAAGCACAACTTAAAAGGGAATGTGCAGGGACGATTTTGACTGCTGTTCCTAACGGGTCTCTAAGAAGAATCGTAGTTCCTATCTTGCATTCTGAAAACCAGGCAGAAATTGCCTTGCTGGTTCAGCAATCCCATGAGGCACGGCGCAAGGCAAAGGCATTGCTGGAAAAAGCCAAGCGAGCAGTGGAGATAGCCATCGAGGAAGGGGAGGAAGAGGCGATGGAGTTTTTAAGTGATAGTTAAGCAGAGAAGCCAGCTAGAACCGTTTCAAACTCTCCATCCCCGCCTTGAGTGCCAGCAGCGCTTGCCCCTCGCTTCCGCTGTTCACCAGCTTTACTAGGGCTTCGGGTGGCAGCTTTCTTAACGCATCTACCCGTTTATCGTGCTTCTTGCAGCTTTCATAGGTGAGGTTGTAGCAGTGGCGGCAGCCGAAGTATTTGCCGCCTGGTGGCAGGTAGAGCTTGGCAACCCGCCTGCGGCAGTCTTTGCCATTGACCACCAGGGGGCAGATAAACCAGTATCTCACGCCTCCGTAATTGCAGGGTGTGTTTACGAGTTCAACTTTATAGTCTAGCTCACTCTTCTCCCTGATGTAGTTATCGGTCTGAGTATACTGGAACCGAATATGATTCCCCCCGAAGCCTTCAACCACCGATACCTGAATCCCTATGCTGCTAGTAACCTCGCCGAGAGAGTTCTTCCACTCAATGCCACCGCTCTTGAACCCGCAGAAATAACCATGACTGGAAAGCCAGGGGATGTCTATCGAGAGACACTCCTCAACGGTGTTTCTACTTGACCAAGACCACCTGCCCATCTGCTAATCCTTTAGACAAGAACTTGCTCTCAGAATTTCCTAAATCATTAGCAAAAATCAAAGCTGGAAATTACCAAACAAACCCATTTAGTCACTGCGAGACTTCCACATCTATGGCGACCGGTGCTGGTGGCTTCTCCCCTTGCCTCGCCATCTGTAGCCTTATCAACTCATGGAGGGCTTTGTAGATTTGCCGCTCTATAGCAGTCTCGTATCTATTGAGGTTTAGCCAGGTATTGCTGTTCCCCAGTTCTCTAGCGACCAATATATTCCACACTTTGGCTTCTTCGTTAGGTTTTCTGCCCCAGCTTGTTGAGCTACAATCGTTAAATTCCGCCTGAATGTAGTTTGTCTCCACCCTTATCGCCCTTTTGAGCCTCCACACACTGGATACAATGCGATTCACCAAGATTCTCTCAAGCTCTCCCTGGGGCTGGAGTTCTGCCGACAGCCTTTCCTCAAGCTCACTCAAGATTTCTTCGTTCTCCCCCACCAGCAGCACCTCTTGGGAGAGGAGTCCGTGTTTCAGAGCATTCAGCCGGATCAAAGCCTTGCCCTGGGCTGTCTTAACGCCGCCCTTGCTGGCATTCTCTCGATTTGCTATCAATCGCTTCTCTGATACTGCCATCTTACCTTACATCTTCCCACTCACTGTTGATAACACACCCACCGTGCTTTTTCGCCTCATGGATCAACCTCAAGGTGGATGTAGACAGAGATGGCTTCCCCTTGCCAAAAAGCTCCTCAAGCTCAGCTTCGCTATAAGGCACAAACCCAGGCGGTATCTTGCTCCTAGCGTCTTCATCCCGATAGAAGGCTACCAAATCCTGAAGGACAGTGCACCACAAGAGGGCATATCCTTCACCGTGAACCCTTGCCAGTATCTCACCTAGCTCTTCACCAGTAGCCTGGGCATCGGGATATTTAAGACGGTAGCCCTTGGGCAGAGAGCCTGACTTGGCGTCACCCTGCTCAGCCAAAAAGGCATCCCTTTGCTCACTATACCTTCTGCCTGTCTTCACCAACTTAAAGGCCATCGCTTACCTCTACGGTGTTCAAAGCGTATGTGAAAATTTTTCGCCTCATCTCTCTGCAACAATGAAACATTGACCAGTTTCTATCCAGCTCCCTATCTGAGAAATGGTGTTGCAAGCTGGTGAAACATTGGAAACACTCAAGTTCAGCCCCTGTTCTGAAAAGCGCTGACCACCCTGGCATGGGGCAATGTTTCACAATGTTGCAGCACATAGGAAACAACATTTTCCAAAGCCGCTCTCCTATCTGGATGGCACGATGTTTCATTGTTTTACAACTGTACCTCACGAATTATTCACACACGTTGTCGCTGTCTCCTCTTCTAGCGTCAGTTCCTCTCCAGTAAGAGGGTGGATAGCCTTGAAGCTTCTTGCTAACTCAGGGAACGCTTCAGCCAGTTCCTCAACCATTGGTAGGACATTCGATACTTTGTGGCTAACATTGCCTGGTCTGACTGAGCGAATATAACCTTTAGCTGTTTCGCCCACTACGTCCACAAGCCCAACCTCGGCAGCAGGTCGAAGCCATCGAGAGACTGAGCCTCCAGAAATATCCAAGGCACTGGCGATCTCGCCGGGCTTGACCACTGGCTCTGCTTCACCTTTAGCCTTCTTGTCCTGGTAAATCCGCTCCACCTCCTGCACCAATGCCTCCACCTTCTTGTTAATGCGACTCAGCGAAGCAGGGAAGACCTGATCTGCCAGTTCCTTGGCGATGAAGTAGTCAGATAGCCCAGTCTCAAGGACTCCATCTTCACCTACGTGACGCTGTTTCTGGTGAAGTAAGGCAACAACCTCAATGAGCGCCAGTAAGCGGTTAAAATCACGGCGCATCCTTAAAGGCTGGTTAGGGGTATGTTCTGCTAACCAACGAGCATAGGGGATTCGCACTTTGAGAGGCTTAAGCTCCATCTGAACCTGCCGCCAGACTGTGAGCTCTTCCTCGGTGACCCCACTCTCGCCATGATAGCGTTTAGCAGATTCTAACTTAGCTGCCAAAGTTTGCCTGGGGGACTCGTCCATTAGCAGAGACCAGTGGCGAGTCTCGTTCTCAGGGTAAAGCTCAGGGCTGGTGGTGGTGAAGATAAAATTAGTGGGGCCTTCCTTTTCCACCCGCCGTGTTTCCCACCGGTTGTTTTCTACGTTCTTTTCGGCTACCTCGAAGACGAGCTTACCTTCACTCTGGAGCGTTCGGATATTGTAGTCTGCAGCGTCCATTCCCGGACGCTCGAATATGACGATTGTTCTGTGAGAGAATGGTTCTTCTCTGTAAATTAAAGCCTGGCGAGACATGCCAGTTATGGCTAGGTATGCTGGGGGTGGGAAGGCGGCCAAAACCTTTTCCACTACATAGGACTTGCCACTGGAGCTCTCACCTTTCAGGGTGGCAGAGATGGGATTGGCGAGGATGCGGGAGGTGACTATCAGGTAAAGTAGCCTGATATTAGCACCCTCTCCTGCCACACCCAGGTGCTGAATCATCTGTCCCGCCAGGTAGAGGAGGGCGGCGTTTTGTAGCAGTCTATTTGCCTTTTCGGAGAGAGCAGGGTTAACCTCTTCCTCCTCATGCCCTGCTTCAAGCGCCTCAGATTGCGTGAGGGCTTTGTCTTTCTCTACCTTTGCCCGTTCCCGGTGTTCCCTTCTTAAATGGCTAAGAGTGGAGCGGTAAGCGGAAAGCTCCCTTTCCTTGAGCTTAAAGCGAGGCGCTATCCTGTATTTGAGATAAGCTTCAGCCTCCGCTGGCTCTAATCTCGAAATCTGCTCCATAATGTGGCGTAGCCTGTCAGGAAGGCAGAGCCTATCCATATCCTGTGGTATCTGGTCTATCTGATACTCAACAACATCCTGGGCTCCAGCCAGGAGTTGGTCAAACTCATCCTTGGTATGTCCCTTTTCCACAAAATAAGCAGGGTCTTCTACCCCATCTGGAAGCTGAACCAGCCTCGACTTTATCCCCAGCTTCTCGGCAGCAAGAAGGGCAGCTTCTTTACCAGAGGCATCGGAATCTAAGCAGACATAGACGGAATTGAACCTTTCAAGTTGCGGTAGCCATTCCTCTTTAATGGCAGTGCCGATTAGAGCAAAGGTTGAATATCCCCATTGCCAAAGTGTGATAGCATCAAGCGGGCCTTCTACCATGATAACGGCTGGCTGTCCCATCCTGAGAGTGGACATATAAAGTGATTTAGGTGTAGGTAGCCCCAGATACTTGGGGAGACTGTTCCCTATGGCTCTACCAACCAGCCAGGTTGTCCTACCGTGTCTCAGACAGGGTAAGACTATTCGCCCTTTGAAAAAGTCTAGAAGCCTGCTGCTACGCTCCTTGACAAGACCAGACCTTAATGCAATCTCATCTTCGACTCCCCGGCTGTGAAGGAAATCCAGAAGACCTGAGCCTGAAGCAAAACCTAATCTGAGTTCCTGGACGGAGTCAGAGGTAACGCCTCGCTTGTATAGGTAGCCCTGGCACCATCGTGCCAAAGAGCTATCTTCCATCAACTTTCGATGATAGAATTCTGTTGCTAGCGAGAGGGTATCAGTTATAGCTCTCTCTTCCTCAAGTTGCTTTAGTTCTCCAGGAGACAGCGAAGGGAAGGGCAGGTTGACTTGCTTTGCCAGCCAGCGTAGGACCTCAGGAAATGCCAGATTCTCTTTAGCCATTACCAGGTCGAATACATCTCCACCCTTGCCACAGCCGAAACAGAACCAGCTCTGACTCTCGGGATAGACTGTGAAGCTTGGGTCTTTCTCATTATGAAGGGGACATAGTCCCTTGAGTCGCCTAGCTCCATCTTTTCTAAGCTCCGTGTATCGGCTGGCTATCTCTTCAATAGGATTAGCCTCCCTAGTTTGTTCCTTCAATTCCATACGTTCCTCCGTCCAGTGTTTCTTCTTTTCCACCTACCTGCCCATGCGATTCCAGATAAGCTTGGACTATGATCCGTGCCAGGATGCGGAGGCCATCTTTCAGTGCCATGTCTCCATCATCCGTCAAATTGGTTTTACTGGCGAGCACCTCTTCAGGTAATGTTGTCATTGGTTGCTCTTGTCTCCTCTATCTGATAAAAGAAAGATTTCCTCGAAGGAAAGCGGGCTAAGTACATCCAGCATTTTTCGCCGAAGTTTTGGGGATGGGCTTCTGCTTCCACCTATAAGTTGAGCCATGTAGCCGCTACTTATCCCCAGTCTCTTTGCCAACTCGTTCTGAGCGAGGTTCTCCTTCGTTAGGTATTGCCACACCACAACGTTGTTGACCTTAAGTAAAACTGGCCTTTTAGACTTCTTCATGTTTGCTCCAATCAAACAATTATATCACATAAGTGTAACACATTCAAGTGCTAGGCCTCTTCATTGCACGTGTAAAAGTACGACCTTGAAAACGAGTTTCCAAAAATACTTGCAACTTTTTAACTTTTGTGTTATACTGTTTGCGAAAGGAGGTGGCCGAGTGAACACGGAGGAATTCGGTGAGTTTATGCGCGAGTTGCGGCAGAAGAATAGGTTATCCCTGAGAAACGCAGCAGATCAGGCCACGATCTCCGTAACATATTTATGGCAAATCGAGAAGGGGGAACGAACTCCGAGTGCCGAGATTTTGAAAAAGCTCGCCCCTACTTATGGGGTCACCCTCCAGGAATTGTTGAAGGCTGCTGGCTATCTTGAAGAGCCTAAGGTAGAGATGAGTGATTTGGAGCGCTTGGAGTGGGCATTTAACTTAGCTAGAACGGACCCAGATTATAAGTTCGGGACTTACCTGCGTGGCTCAGAACTCACTCCTGAAGTCAAAAGATATATTGTGGAAGCATACGAGAAAGCTTCTGGGAAGAAGTTACTCTAATATGTTAGATGAATTCTGCGGATTTCTACATTCCAAATATGGACACCCTCTGCCTTCTTCTCCTGGCAAGCTGGCTGAGGAATTTGTAGCCCACTCCGGCTTATCAGACTACCCAAGCCTTTTGGAACTTCACTCCATATTGCTTAACTACGGGGTCAGCGAAATAAAAGGTGTCAGTAGCCTTCCCTCAACCCTTAAGGGGCATCACTTTTCATACAGGGGTAGAGACTACATCATCGAATACGAAGCAGGTGCTTGGACGGGCACTGTAGAGTTCATAATGGGTCATGAGCTTTATGAAATAATTCAAGAGAGATATGAGAACCTTTGGCCGGATTATCAAAGGAAGCCAGTTCCTTTGATCTGTTATGACGCCAATAGGTTTTCTGCTGCCCTTTCGATGCAGGCTAAAATCTTCCGTAGACTCTTCTATGAGACTGGCTTCGATATAATACAGCTCCATCACCGTCTTTACAAAGCATATTCCGCTATAGCCATAAGAGCCCGTGACCTTACAGACCATGAAACCAATCCAATTACCGCGGACTTCATCATTGCCATCTATGAGCGAAATACTCAAGAGCATCCACAGGAATGGGAGCCACTATACCACCGTGAAGATTTCCGAGTGCGCTATGCTGTGCGGAGCCCAGATATAAAGCTTGGGAGATGTAGGGGTAACTATCGCAGTCCTCGCTATCCTCGACACCTGATACCCAAAAAGGGAGACAAAGTCATACCTGGCTCGATTGTAGATTTGGTATGCGACACTCGCCAACCTGTTTACCTAGAAAAAGTCACCGGATTCGATTTCTGGGGATGGAATGACTTGGCCTTTATCGCTCGCCCCGTTTTTTGGTTTGGGAAACTAGCCAAGATAGTGCTTGTCGGAGTTCGCTATCAAGATCGCCACCTACTCCAGCCCCAGATTAAGAATGTAAGCCCTGCTGTAAAGGGAAGGTCTTACCAGTTAATATGAAACCCAACGAGGGAGGGAGGTTAATTCAAAATGAATGTAGTTTTGTATGCCAGAGTATCGTCTGAAAAGCAGGCTGAGAAAGACCTGTCTATCCCCGCTCAGCTTAAGTCACTCAAAAAGTATGCTCTGGAGCGGGAGTGGGATGTAGTCGCTGAATATGTGGACGAAGGGGAAAGCGCCCGGACAGCTAACCGTCCTGCCTTTCGGGAGATGATCTCCGCTGCCAAGAAGAAGGAGAGGCCGTTTGACGCCATCCTGGTCTGGAAGCTCTCCAGGTTCGCCAGGAACAGAGAGGACTCAATCCTCTACAAGTCGCTGCTACGCAAGCGAGGCATATCAGTTATCTCCATAAACGAGCAGCTGGATGAAAGCCCGGCAGGGCACCTGCTTGAAGGTATTATTGAGGTTATTGACGAGTTCTACTCAATAAACCTCTCCCAGGACACCAAAAGGGGCATGAAAGAGAATGTCAGCAGAGGCTTCTACAATGGCGGGTCTATCCCCCTTGGCTACAAGAAAGTAAAGGTCAAGGTGGGGGCTGTGGAAAAGTCGAAGCTGGCTCCAGATGAAAGCGAAGCGCCTATCGTCCAGAGGATATTTCGGATGGCAGTGGAAGGCAAAGGTGGCAAGGAAATCACTAAGGCTCTAAATGCCGATGGGCTGAGGACAAGGATGGGGAAGCACTTCAGCACTACTGCCATCAACAACATTCTCAGGAACGAGGTATACACTGGCACCCTGGTCTGGCGCAGTAAGAATGGCAACTTCGGCAAGGCAGGCTCCAAAGTGTCAGGCGAGGTTATCCGCACCCCGAATACCCACCCTGCCCTTGTGACCAAAGAAGACTTTGACCGGGTGCAAGAGCTTATGACAGAGAGGCGCCCGTCCGTGAGGCATCCCCGGACAATATCCAGCCAGTATCTTCTGAGCGGTCTTTTACACTGTGGGCGGTGTGGCTCAGCCATGATAGGCTGCTGGGCGAAGTCGGGGCAGTTCTTCTACTACGAATGTAACCAGCACTTCAAAAAGGGCAAAGAGGTCTGCGATGCTCCCATGATAAGCAAGGGTAAGCTTGAAGGCTTTGTCCTGGAGAGGATAAAGGAGAACATCCTTACGGAGGATAACCTGAAGCAGCTTGTGAGCCTAGTCAACGAGGAGTTGGGCAGGAATAGTAGCCTCTACGAGGAACAACTTGCCCAGGTAGAGCAGCATCTAGGTCAGGTGGGCAACAAGCTGGCCAAGCTCTACGCTGCCCTGGAGACGGGCAAAGTGGACATTGACGACCTGGCACCTCGCCTGAAGGAACTGAGGGCTCAACAGCGGGAACTCCAAGAGAAGCGGGATGAGCTATTGAACAAGATGAATAACGAGACTGCCCAGGTAGTGGACCTGGAGGCGATAAAGGGATATGTCTCGGATTTGAAGAAGCTACTGGGTAGTGCTTCCTTCCTAGAGCAAAAGGCGTTCTTGAGGTCATTCGTCAAGAGGGTGGAGTTCAACCCGCCTCAAGTTGCCATTGACTACACCATACCCCTGCCCCTTGAGGATGGGTTAACCAGCAGCAAAGAAGTTCTGCGTATTAACAAAAGTGGCTCCCCGAGCTGGATTCGAACCAGCGACCTAGCGGTTAACAGCCGCCCGCTCTACCGCTGAGCTATCGGGGAATCTTTCGCCTGCGCAGTGTTTGTTTGGCTGCCGAGCCAGGATTCGAACC
>Ga0180431_10006238_pt1 | contig 14213 bp, 11 predicted proteins | sample SS_ome_11_FD_132459 | JGI IMG/M metagenome (GOLD analysis project Ga0180431, IMG submission 132459) | Hypersaline lake sediment archaeal communities from the Salton Sea, California, USA - SS_1_MS_1 metaG | ecosystem: Environmental > Aquatic > Non-marine Saline and Alkaline > Hypersaline >... | reverse complement strand
GCGCGTAGGGACCGGCGCTAGCCGGTCCGCAACCGAGTAGCTTCGGACGGGCTAGCGCCCGTCCCTACAACCCCAGCGCGTAGGGACCGGCGCTAGCCGGTCCGCGACCGCGTAGCTTCGGACGGGCTAGCGCCCGTCCCTACAACCCCAGCGCGTAGGGACCGGCGCTAGCCGGTCCGTGACCGCGTTGCTCCGGACGGGCTAGCGCCCGTCCCTACACCCCCAGCGCGTAGGGACCGGCGCTAGCCGGTCCGCAACCGCCCGGGCTCGCCCAGGATCTCCGCCGTGCGTGCGAAAAGCCCGAAGATGCCGCCGGTGTGCAGGAAGAGGACGTTCGCGGCTCCGGTACGTTTCCGTTCCTCGCCGATGAGCCCCAGGAGGCCCTTGCCCGTGTAGACGGGATCGAGGACGAGGCCGGAGGTCCTCGCCGTCTCCACGATGAAGGCCGAGAGCTCATCATCGACGCTCCCGTACCCCTCGCCGGCGTACCCGTCCACGATCGTGACGGGGATCTCGTCGAGGGGGCGCTTCAGCGGAAGGCGGAAACGGTCGCCCGCGTCCGACATGATGTTGCGGACGCGGCGGGTCAGCGATTCCCGGTCCTCGCCGACGTTGATGCCCACGATCTCCGCTTCGAGACCGAAGATCTCTGCGCCCAGGCAGAGCCCCGCCGTCGTGCCGCCGGAGCCGGCGGGGTGGTAGATGCGGTCGAAGGGAACGTTCCGGGCGGCGGAAAAGCGCGCGATCTCGAACGCGCATTGCACGTAGCCGAGGCACCCCAGCGCGTTGGACCCGCCTTCGGGAATGAGGTAGGGCTTGCGCCCCTTCTCGCCGAGGTCCTGGGCCAGCATGGCCATCACCTCGGCACGCTTCCCGGCGTAGTCCGCGGCGGAGACGAAGGCCGTCTCGGCGCCGAACAGACGGTCCAGAAAGAAGTTCCCCTCGGGGACCCCGGGCATCTCGCCGCGGAGGACCAGCAGGGGACGAAGGCCCGCCTGCCGGGCCAGCGCAGCCGTGGCGCGGCAGTGGTTGGACTGGAGGTCACCGGGCGTGATGACGGTGTCGGCCCCCTCTGCTCTCGCCTCGGCGAGAAGGAACTCCAGCTTGCGCGCCTTGTTCCCGGAAGCCGCGCATCCGGTGAGATCATCGCGCTTGACATGGACCTTTCGCCCGATCCGGTCGGTGAGCGCGGGGGCCTCCCTCACGGGGGTGGGCAGGTGGGCAAGCTCGATCCTCTCCGGCAGCTGGATGCTCATGGCGTCTCCTTCATGGCTGGCCGTTTCGGGGATGCAGGTTCTCGGCGGTTTCAGTGTGCGTGGGCGCTCGCGTTCTCGGCGTACTCAGCGTCCTCGGCGGTGAGAGTCCTCCCGCTGTGGTTGCGGCTGTGCTGCTTCAGGGTATGGAGGAGCGGGAAACTCCCGCCCGGCGATCAGCTTCACAAGCTGGGACCGGGGGTGTTCCCGATGCTGCAGGAGGGGCCGGTGGAGAACGTGGTGAGCATCTTCTTCATCGCCTTCTTCTTGCATTGCGGGCATTCCATCTCGGGAATGTCCTCGTAGGCGATGTATTCCTCGACCACGGTCCCGCAGGATTCGCACTGGAGGTCATAGAAGCACTTCATGGTCCCGTCCTTCTTTCGATTAGAAAGCCATATCCGGCTTCCAGACCTCCCACACCTTCCCCGCCAGGTCGGGCGACGGTTTCAGCGTGGGCTTGCCGGGCGTCCAGCCCGAGGGCGTGGCTTCCCCGGTCTCGCGCACATGCTGGAAGGCCTTCACCTGGCGGATGAGCTCGCTCACGTTCCTTCCCACCGAGGGCGTCAGGACTTCCATGGCCTGGATGACCCCGTCGGGATCGATGATGAACCGGCCCCGGATGTTCACGCCGGCGTCTTCCTCGTAGACGCCGTAGGCCGTGCCGATGGCGCCGGTCGGGTCGGAGACCAGGGGGAAGGGCACGCCCCCCTCCACCATCTTCGAGAGTTCCGTTTCCTGCCAGATCTTGTGGGAGAACCGGCTGTCCGTGCTGACGGCCAGGACCTGGACGCCGAGGTCGACCAGCTCCGGATGCTTGACGGCGACCGCCGTCAGTTCGGTCGGTCACACGAAGGTGAAATCGCCGGGGTAGAAGCAGAGGACGACCCATTTGTCTCCGTAGTCGGACAGCTTGAAGTTGTGGAAGGCTCCGTCCTGGAAGGCCGTCGCCTGAAAATCGGGTGCCTTCTTCCCCACGCGTGCGGTCATGATCGTTGCCTCCTTGCGTTGCGGAGGCGCTTCCGCGCCCCGGTCCTCGTGGTCGGAGCCCTCGACGATCGGGCCTCCCGCCGTTTCGACGCAGCTTTCGTCCTTGCCCATGGGGCCTCCTTTGCTCTATCTGCTCCAGTCAATCTTACGCATGGATAGGTTGCTTTCAAAAGGAATCCACTCAAATCATTTCCTGCTTCAGCACGTCCACCAGCCCCTGGTCCGTCAGCCGGACTTCCGGGATCACGGGAAGCGCCAGGAACGACAGCGCCGCGAACGGCGCCTCGAGAACGCCGCCCGCCCCCTTCACCGAGGCGCGAAGGCGCGACAGCGCGCCGCACACCTCGTCCAGGGGCCGGTCCGACAAGAGCCCCGCCACGGGCAGGGGCAGAAGCTCCTGCACGTCGCCTCTGGACACGTGGCAAAGCCCCCCCCCCTCCTTCGCGATCGCTTCCAGCGCTTTCAGCAGATCCTCGTTGGAGGCGCCGGCCGCGATGAGATTGTGGGAATCGTGCGCCACGGAGGAGGCGATCGCCCCTTCCTTGAATCCGAAGCCGCGGACCAGGCAGGCGCCGACGTTTCCCGTCCCCCGGTGGCGTTCGACGACGACGAGCTTCAACAGATCCGCGCCCGGATCGGGGAGGACCTCTCCGTCACGGGTCGGGGCGTCGGCCTCGATCCGCGTCGTGAGGATCTGGTCCGGAACGATGCCGATGGCCGTCGTCTTCCCGCCCCGGTCCGGGATGCGGAATTTCCCGGCGTCCAGGCCGGCGAGATTGACGGTGTCTCGCGGGCCCCGGGGGCCGGGGCGGGGGTTCTCGACCAGCGCGCCGTCCCGGGCGACCTCGCGGCCGCGGTGGAAGACGCGCCGGATCGAAAGGTGTTCGATGTCCGGTGCGAGGGAGAGGTCGGCCCGGTAGCCCGGCGCGATCGCGCCGCGGCGCTCGAGCCCGAACGCTTCGGCGGTGTTGAGGGAAGCCATGGCGACGGCGCGGACGGGACCGATGCCCTCCGCCACGGCCCGCCTGACGAGGTGGTCCATGTGCCCGAGATCCCGGAGATCCAGGGCGGCGCGATCGTCGGTCACGAGCATCGTGCGCCGGAATGTCTCGTCGTCGACCAGGGAGGCGAGCGCAACGAGGTTCCGTTCCGTGGAGCCCTCGCGGATCATCAGGCGAAGGCCCCGCCTGAGTTTCGCGAGCCCCTCCTCGCGCGCGGTGGACTCGTGGTCGGTGGAGGGACCTGCGCCGGCGTAGGCGTCGAGAGCGGGGCCCGTGACGCCGGGCGCGTGCCCGTCGATGTGCTTCCCGGCGGCGGCCTGGAGCTTGGCCATAACGCCCGGATCGCCGGCGAGCAGGCCCGGGAAGTTCATCATCTCCCCCAGCCCCGCGCATTCGGGCCAGGCGAGGATCTCGCGGATGTCCTCCGGCCCGAGCGTGGCGCCGGACGTTTCCAGGCCGGTGGCGGGTACGCAGGAGGAGGCGGTGATGAGGATGTCGAGGGGCAGGGAGCGCGACGCCTCGACCATGTAGCGGAGGCCCTCGATGCCGGCCACGTTGGCGATCTCGTGCGGGTCGCAGACCACGCCGGCGGTGCCCCGCGGCACGGCGGCCCGCGCGAACTGGTCGGGCGTGAGCAGCGTGCTTTCCAGGTGGATGTGCCCGTCGATGAATCCGGGAAGAGCCAGGAGGCCTTCGCCGTCCTCCACGGCGCCGGCGTCGTCGAACCGGCCGATCCCGGCGATGCGCCCGTCCGCGACGGCGAGATCGGCGGCGTCTTCGATCTCGCCGGTGAACACGTTGACGACACGCACGTTCCGGATCGCGAGATCGGGGGGGGCCTCGCCCTGGGCCACGCGGATGAGGCGAAGGATGTCGGTCACGGCCGGCCTCCGGAGATCGCTTTGAAACCCCGACAAGGGGAAAAACCTACTTCCTGATTTTCTCATGAAGGGTCCTGGGCGCGCATGGGAAAAGTCGTGATTTTTGCACTGAAGCCCGGGAGACGAGAAGACGGCGTTGGACGTCCGGCATCCGCCCTTCCTGCGATCCCCCGGGACGTGTAGAATCGGAAGGGCCTTCAAGGGCGAGCAGGCGGATCGAGAAGGACTTTCGGAGGAGGCGCATGGCGCAGGGTAGCGGTGCCTGGTTCACGGTGCGAAGGGCGGATCTCGAGGCGCTTCGCAAAGACCTCGAGACATACCTGCAGGACAAGGGCTGCAAGATCGTCCGGAACAGCCTGTCCCAGGAGAAACTCCGGCTCGAAGCCCACACGCGTCACTCGTGGAAGACTTTTCTGCTGTGGCTGATCCCCTACATGGACCTGATGGGGTACGGATCCCGCGTGAGGACGGTGGTCCGTGGCCGGACCAGCCTGAAGGAGGGCGACGACCGCTACCGCGTGGAGGTCAGGTGCCTTCCCCTGAACGAGTACACGAACGAGGACGAGGAGTTCATGTTGACGCAGTCGGTGGGCGAGCGGATCGGCGACTCGCAGCAGTGCAAGCGGGCCCTTCGGAAGATTTCGGACTTCCTGGAAAAGAGCGGGTACGTGACGCGCTGATCTTGGGATGGACTCTGTGAGGGGACGTCCGAAATTCCATTCGAATACGCGAATATAGCTATATTCGTACATGCGAATCTATGAATAGGGCATCCCCCGCGAACCGGTCCACACACCTTGCATCCCCTCGACGCCTCCGGTAGGCTCCCCCTCCCGGCGTCCTGAGGACCGGACGCCCGAAGGTCCGAAGACCGTCCCGGCGAAAGGAGGACCGTTCCCTCCCATGGCCATCGACATCCGTCTCACGCCCGCCGGAATCCCCGTCATCCAGGAGGGGCCCGGCGAGAAGAAAGCCGCCTGGGAGGCGCCCGTGCGGAAGGCGTTCGCCGCCGGCGCCGCCCCCGGTCTCGCGGCCCTCGCTTCCCTTCCGAAGCCTTCCGGACTCCCCCCCGCCTCCGCCTACTGGCGGGACTTCGCTTCGCGCTTCCTCACGCGCCTCTGCCACACCCCCGAAACCGCCGGGACCCCCGAGGCCGTCGATCCTTCCTCCGACGGCGAACTCCCGGCCCTCGTCCTCGCCGCCCCGCCCATGCACGGCGGCGAGTACCTCTCCCAGGAAACCCTCCTCTCCCTGTGGCGCGCGCTGGACGAATGGGCGCGCGACGAGATCGAGGAAAAGCAGGGCGACCTGGCCGCGTTCCTCGCCGAGCACGCCCCGCGCTTCCGGCAGGTCGGACGCGTCTGCTTCCACCTGGCCGAGAACAAGCGCAACCCCGAGCTCCCCTTCGCCTTTCTGGCCACCTACGCCTCCGGCCTCAAGCCCGACGGCGCCCCGCGCTACCTGCCGCTCTCCCGCGCCCTCGAGGAATACGCCGGCGCCGGAAACCGGAAGGCGCTCGTCCGCCTCCTCTCCCCCATCGCCCGGGCCTCCGAGAAGAGCGAATTCGTCAAGGCTCTCGCCGACGGCGGGGACATCTACCACCCCGTGGCCTGGACCCCCGCCGAGGCCTACCGCTTCCTGAAGGAGGTCCCCCTCTACGAGGCGTCGGGCCTGATCGTACGGCTTCCCGACTGGTGGAAGGCGCGCCCCCGCCCGCGCGTCCGCGTCACCCTCGACGGGAAGCGGAAGAACCGGATCGACATGCACTCCATCCTGGGATTCCGGATCGACGTGGCCCTCGGCGAGGAGACCCTGGACGACGGCGAGCTCGAGGCCCTTCTCTCCTCCGAGGGGGGCCTGGTCTTCATCAAGGGGCAGTGGGTCGAGGCCGATCCCGAGAAGCTCGAACAGGCCATGGAACACTGGGAACGCCTCCGGGAAACCGCCGGCGACGACGGCCTGACCTTCGTCGAAGGCATGCGCCTGCTGGCGGGCGCGTCCGCGGATCTCGAGGCGGATCCCGGCGACGGGGAGGCCGTCCGGGAATGGTCCCTCGTCCGGGGCGGGGAGAGGCTCGCCTCCATCCTGGAAGACCTGCGGTCCCCGGAGAACCTCTCCGCCGTGAAGCCCGGCAAGGCGCTCCGCACGACGCTCAGGCCCTACCAGCAGGAGGGGCTGAACTGGCTCTGGCTCATGGCCCGGACGGGGCTCGGCGCCTGCCTCGCCGACGACATGGGGCTGGGAAAGACCGTGCAGGTCATCGCGCTTCTTCTGGCGCTGAAGAAGCGCGGGCGCCGCGCCTCCACCCCCGCCCGCCCCACCCTCTTCGTCCTGCCCGCCTCTCTCCTGTCCAACTGGAAGGCGGAGATCGAGCGCTTCGCCCCCACCCTGGACGTCCGGTTCGTCCACCCGTCGGAAATGCCGAGAAAGGACCTGCAGGCCCTCGAGGCCGCCTGCCGGAAGGACCCGGACGGCGCCCTCGCCGGCGCGGACGCCGTGCTCACCACCTACGCCATGCTCTCCCGCCAGGACTGGCTTCTCGGGATGCCCTGGAGCCTGGCCGTGCTGGACGAGGCCCAGGCGATCCGGAATCCGGGAACGAAGCAGGCGAGGTCTGCGAAGAAGATCCGCGCGGAAGCCCGGATCGCCCTGACCGGCACGCCGGTGGAGAATCGCCTCAGCGATCTCTGGTCGCTGTTCGATTTCCTCTGCCCGGGGCTTCTGGGCTCCCACCGGAGGTTCCGCCGCTTCGTCAAGGACCTGGAATCGCGCAAGGGCGACCGCTACGCGCCTTTGCGGAAGCTGGCGGGCCCCTACATCCTCAGGCGCATGAAGACGGACCGGCGGATCATCTCCGATCTGCCCGACAAGACGGAGATGAAGGTCTGGTGCGGGCTGAAGAAGAAGCAGGCGGCGCTGTACCGGCAGCTGACGGACGAGCTCCGGGAGGCGGTGGAGAACGCCGCGGGCATCCGACGCAAGGGCCTTGTGCTCTCCCACCTGATGCGCCTCAAGCAGCTGTGCAACCATCCCGCCCAGCTGCTCGGCCACGGCGATTACCGCCCGGGGGACAGCGGGAAGTTCGAGCGACTGGCCGGGATTGCGGAGGAGATCGCCTCCCGGGGCGAGAAGGCCCTGGTCTTCACCCAGTTCCGCGAGCTGACCGCCGGGCTCTCGGATTTCCTGGCGGCGGTTTTCGGCCGGTCCGGACTCGTCCTGCACGGCGGCACGCCGGTCGGGCGCCGGCGGAGGATGATCGAGGACTTCCAGCGCGAGGACGGGCCGCCCTTCTTCGTCCTGTCCATCAAGGCGGGCGGGACGGGGTTGAACCTGACGGCTGCGTCCCACGTGATCCTTTTCGACCGGTGGTGGAATCCGGCGGTGGAGAGCCAGGCGACGGACCGGGCGTTCCGGATCGGCCAGACGAAGAACGTGGTGGTGCACAAATTCGCCGTCCGGGGCACGATCGAGGAGAAGATCGACGCCATGATCGAGGAGAAGTCCTCCATGGCGTCCGAGCTCCTCGACGAGGGCGTGGAGAAGAGGATGACCGAGATGAGCGACGAGGAGCTGATCGAGCTCGTGTCCCTGGACATCCGCCGGGCCGAGGTGTGAGGCAACGGGGAAGCGGGACGTGTTCGTGTATTTGTGTATTGGCATGCCCTGAAAGGGCATTGGAAGGATCGGGATCCCCTGGAAATGAAAGGAGGTGGGCCGATGTCCCGATGGTCCTACGGCTGGGCCCCCTACGTGCCGGTGGCACAAAAGATCGAGATGGCGCAGCGGGAGCTGAGCGAGCTCGCCGCGAAGGGCCTCGAGGTCCATCCGGTGGCGCTGAAGGGCCGGACCATCGCCCGGTCCTTCTGGGGCAAGGGCTGGTGCGACCATCTGGAGTCCTTCAGCGATTTCTCCAACCGACTGCCCCGGGGCCGCCGGTACGTCCGCAACGGCTCCGTGTGCCATCTCGACGTGCAGCCGGGAGCCGTGGAGGCCTGCGTCGCGGGTTCGAGGCCGTACCGCGTCTCCGTGGAGATCAAGCCTCTTCCCGGGAAACGCTGGCGGGCGATCCGGGACCGCTGCGCCGGCCGCATCGGAAGCCTGGTCGAGCTGATCCAGGGCCGGCTCTCGGACCACGTCATGGCCGTCGTCAGCGACCGGGACGAGGGCCTCTTTCCGAAACCGGGAGAGATCGCCTTCTCGTGCTCCTGCCCGGATTGGGCGTCCATGTGCAAGCACGTGGCGGCGGTCCTCTACGGCGTGGGCGCGAGGCTGGACGAGAGGCCCGATCTGCTCTTCTCCCTCCGAGGCGTGGACCCGTCGGAGCTGATCGCGGCGGAGGGCGCGCTCGCCCTGCCGGCCGCCGGCCCCGGGGACGCGAAGCGCCGGATCGATCCGGGCGCGATCGAGGAGGTCTTCGGGATCGAGCTGGAAGAGGCCGGGAACGGAGCCCCTCCGTCCGCCGACGACGAGGACGCGCGCCCGCGCGGGCGGAAGAGCCGCCGCGCCGGGAGAAAAGCGGGACGGGCGGGGAAGAAGCCCGGGAAGAAGAAGGCGGCCGGGCGGGCGAAGGCGGTTCCGCGGATCGACGCCGGCGCTGCGATGGCGGCCTTCCGGAAGGCGTGCCGCGGCCGGGGATGGCGCGAGCCCGAGGAGGTCATCGTGGAGGCGGCCGCCGAGCTCGGCCTTGCGGAGGTGGTGCACGAGCTCGAGAAGCCCTTCCGCAGGCTCCTGCGCACCGCGGCGGGGCGGGGGATCCTGCGCCTCGAGAACGGCGCGGTGGGCCCGGAGGCGAAGCGTCTGAAGGACTACGCGCGCGCCGAGCTCGCGGAACACCTCGGGAAGTGCGTCCGGAAGGGGACCCGGATCGCCCGCGAGGATCTCGTCAGGCGCTGCGCTGTCCGCCTGGGATACCGGTGCGTCCGTAAGCCCGCCTCGGCCCTGCTCCGTTCCGCGCTCGCGGGCGCGGTCCGCGCGGGCATCTTCCGCGCGGACGGGCGGGGCTTCGTCCGGCGGGTCCGGTGAGGGCGGGGAGGCCGGCTCCCGGGAGCAGCGCTTTATTCATGTATGGGCATAACCTCAGATGGCCATATTCGTAGTTCGGGAAATCATTCCCGCGTTTCTTCCCGGTAACGCGGGCGTGCGATTTCAACCCCTTGCAGGGCAATCGGATACAGGTTGGCCCCTCCGTTTGTAAAAAATCCCGACACACCGGTTCGCGCCTCTGGGTTCAGCACCGCGGTGGCATTTCGCAAACCCAAGGGCCTTAATGAGTTAAATCGCCAGCACATTCCTCGCCTTTTGGAGCGCTCTTTGCACTTTCCATTTTCCAGAGCCGGTGGAAGAGGTTTTGGATTTCTTCTCGGGGGGTTCGCCATGTCTGGAAGCAACCGCGTCGATGCGGACAGGGAAGCGATCACGGGCCGCATTCTGGTGGTCGACGACGAGGAGTCCATGCGGTTCTTCCTGGAGAGGCGGCTCAGGCGCCTCGGGCATTTCGTGCGGACGGCCGCGAACGCCGCCGTCGCGCTCTCGGCCCTCGCGTCCTCGGACTGGGACCTGGTTCTCCTCGACATCAAGATGCCCGGCCGCTCGGGTCTGGACGTCCTTCCCGAGATCCTCGCGGCGTCGCCCCGGCCGCGCGTGGTGATCATGACGGGCCATTCCACGCTGGAAAACGCGGTGAAGGCGGTGGGGCTCGGGGCGTCGGAGTACGTCGAGAAACCCTTTTCCGCCGACGAGATCGCCGACGTGGTCTCCCGCGAGCTCTTCGCGGTGTTCGAGGAACGCGGAAAGGAGATCGGCGATCCTCTTTCCGCGTCGTCCGCGTCCCCTCTCGTGCTCGGCCTCAGCGCCCCGATCGTCGCGCTGCGAAACGAGATCGACAAGGTCGCCCGTACCGACCTGCCCGTCCTGATCCGGGGCGAGCGGGGGACGGAGAAGGAGCGGGTCGCCCGCGCGATCCACGAGCGCAGCGCGCGGCGGGAAGGCCCCTTCGTCTTCGAGGAGTGCGGCACGTTCAATCAGCCGTCTTCCGGGCCGAAAAAGGAGCCCGATCCCGGCGCCCTGTTCGACCGGGCGAAGGGGGGCACGCTGTTCCTGGACGAGATCGAGGTCCTCTCCCCCGCCTTCCAGGTCGCCCTGCTTCGGGTTCTCGAGAAGCGGGAGATCCACCGCAAGGAAGGCGAGGCGTGGGGTCGTTCCGATTTCAGGGTGATCGCAGCGGGCGAGGATCTGGACGTCGCGGTGGGCCGGGGAGGCTTTCGCGAGGATCTCTTCTTCCGTCTCGCCGTGATCCCCCTGTGGATCCCCCCCCTTCGCGAGCGGCCGGGCGACCCCTCCTGGCTGGCCTGCCGGTTTTTGGAAGAGAATGCCGGCCCCCGCGTCTCGTTTTCCCGGGAGGTCTTTCCCCTTCTGGAAAGCTACGAGTGGCCGCGAAACGTATGGGAGCTCAGGAACGTCGTGGAGCGCGCCGCGGCCGGCATCCGGGGGAACCGGATCGGCCCCGACGCGTTCCCCGGGAAGATGCGCAAGAAAGAGCCGCGCACGTCACCGTCCCCTCCGCCGTCGGGATCGGGCAGAGGGCCCTTTTCGGGCGGAGGGCCGCGCCATCCTCACGATCGCACCCATCACCCGGCCTGACGTGGACCGGCTTCGGGCCTTTTCCTGCCTGGCGGTTGGCCTGCAGGGCTTCCAGCCGGTATGGCGGGTCCTTCGGGGACCCACGCCCTCCAAGGCGGACGTCGATCATGGTTTTTCCCGAATTTTCGGAACAGATTCGAGCTTGGAGATTTAAGATTCCAGGCGTCAGATTTCAGTCGGCTTTGTAGACATCGTTGTTCGGCGCGGCCGGGATCGCGGACATCCTGTCCGCAGCACCTGGAAATCTCGTCTATCCACACAAAGGCTCGAAGAAACGAGGGATCCTGGAATCTGATGCCTGAAATCTGAAATCCCATCGGATACCGGACATCGCATCGAAAGACCGCGCGTCATGCAAGACGGAAAGCCCGCATTCCAGCCGAAGCGTTTCCTGGGCCTTTGCCTCGTCGATTTCAGCGCCCGGCTCTCCTACAACATGTCGCGCACGCCCGTCCTGCCCTTGTTCGCGGCGGCGCTCGGCGCGGGACCGGCCTGGATCGGGGCGATCGTCGGCGCCTCGACCGTGACGGGCATCTTCTTCAAGGCGCCGATGGGCGCCTTCTCCGACCACTTCGGGCGGCGCCGCACCCTGCTTCTGGGCGCGGCGGTCTTCGCCTTCACCCCGTTCTTCTACCTCTTCGTGGGCTGGGCCTCGATGTTGCTGATCCTGCGCCTGGTTCACGGCCTGGCCACCTCGGTCTACGGACCCGTCGCCAGCGCGCTGGCGGCCGAGCTCGCCGGGGGCAAGAAGGCGGAGATCCTCTCCTGGTTCTCGCTGATCAAGCAGGGGACCAACGCCCTGGGCGGCCTGGCGGGCGTGGCGGTCATCCAGTTCCTGGGCGGCGCCACGCCCTCGCTGGGCGACTTCCACGCGGCCTACGGCGTGGCGGGCGTGCTGGGGGTGGCCGCGCTGTTCGTCGCCGTGCTGCTGCTTCCCTCCGTGGCCGGCAAGGAGGCCGGCCGCAAGCGCTCCGCGTCCGAGGCCTACCGCAAGATCGGCCGGGGCCTCAAGGAGACGTTCACGCACGCGCGGGTGATGATCATCTCGGGGGCCGAGTCGGTGCAGAACATGAGCATGGGGACGCTGCAGGCCTTCTTTCCGGTGTACGCCGTCTATGCCGCGGGCATGACGGCGATCGAGGCGGGCGTGTTGTGGGCGCTGGTCATGGGCTCGAGCGTCGTGGCCAAGCCCGTGATGGGCCGCCTTTCCGACCGCCACGGACGGCGCGGCGTGATCTTCCTCGGCATGCTGCTGTGCGCCGGTCCCTTCTTCGCGATCCCCTTCTTTCAAAGCTTCTGGATCCTCGCGGCGCTGGCCGTCCTCTTCGGCCTCGGGGAAGCCTTCGTCACTTCCTCCTCCCAGGCCCTGGTCTCCGAAACCTGCCAGGGGGACGCGCTGGGCGCAGCGATGGGCGTGTTCGGGACGGTGGCGGACACGGGCCAGGCGCTGGGCCCGATCGTGGCGGGTCTTCTCATCTTGCATCGCGATGCCGCGGCGGACTACCGCCTCGCCTTCGGCATCCTGGCCGCGGTACTCGTCCTCTGGTCGCTGGTGTTCCTCGCCTGCACGGGAAGCCCCCGGAAGCCGGAGGCCTGCGAGGAAACGGAGGACGGGTAGAACGATCAGGCCGACATCCTGTGTGATGTGCTACCCGCCGACGTCGATCAACGCCTGTATACTTCCTGCCCATTCGATTCCCGGTTTCCCCGTCCTGTCACGATTCTCCCTCTTCCCCGGCCGGTACGGGAGTTGCTTGTTCGTCTGGAATTCCGTTCCGGTGGCCCCCGGAACCGCTTTCTTTCGAGGATGCCTTTCGATGGCCCACAATGGCGACCTGCCCCCGAATCCGGGCAGACTCAGGACCTGGTTCCACGACGCGCGCTTCCTGCTCGGGTTCGCCTGGAAGCACCGCTCCTTCCTGCGATTTCTCGTTCGCGCCGCGAGGAGGAAGCGGGAGATCCAGAAGGTGGACCTGCGGGCGGAAGACGGTCTGGCCCGCAAGCCTCCCGGCGACGTGAACCTCTACCTCACCCATGCCTGCAATCTCGCGTGCAAGATGTGTCCCTACTACGGCGAGGAAGGAATCTTCCGCGACAGGCGGGTGGAAAAGGGCGAGGATCCCCACCTTGGACTCGACGTCTATGCGCGGATCGCCGCGGAACTGGGGAACATCCCGACCTTCTACTACCTCTCCGGCGGGGAGCCCCTGCTCTACCGCCCCGGGGTCGGAAACCTCGTCCGCCAGCTGAAGAAACATCCCGCCACCGTCGCCCTGAACACGAACGGGACGCTGCTGGCCGAGCAGGCCGGGGATCTGGTCGAGGCCGGTCTGGACCTTCTCATCCTGAGCCTCGACGGGCCCGAGGAGGTGCATGACCTCATCCGGGGATCGAAAGGATCCTTCGCCCGTGCCGTGGAGGGCCTCGAGCGGGTCCGGGCCTTTCGCCGGGAAAGCGGGCGGGCGACGCCCGTCCTCTCGGTCCTCTTCACGGTAAGCCGGTGGAACCACGACGTGCTCGACCGTCTTCCCGCGCTTTGCACCGAGCTCGGCGTGGATATGGCGGGTATCAACTTCCTCTTCTTCACCGACCCCAAACGCGGGGAGGATTCCCGGGCGATCTGGAGGCGGGCGTTCGGCGTGGACGCGGAGGCCTGGAGGGGATTCCTGATCGACGTCGAGGGGATCGATACGTCGGTGCTCTCGGATCAGTACGCCTCGGTTCTCGCCGCGCGCAAGGACTTCCTCTTCTACACGATGCCGCCGGGGCTCCGGCCGGACCAGATCAGGTCCTACTACCATGACCTCGATGAGACCTTCGGCAGGACGCAGTGCTGGAAAGCCTGGTTCCGGACCTACATCCAGCCGAACGGAGACATGTCCACGTGCGAGGATTTCTCGGAGGTGGTCACGGGCAACGTCCTTTCGGATCCGCTCCTGGACATCTGGAACGGCGCGAAATACCGGAGGTTCCGCCGGGTGATCCGCGAGAGGGGCCATTTCCCCTTCTGCACGCGCTGCACGAACGGTTTGTACGAAACCTGACCACGCCGACGTCGCTGGGGATCCGCAACCGCCTTTTTCCGCCGCTTCCCGAGGTGTTCGCGCTGTAGACGATTTCAGGTTGCCATCGCGTAGGGATTGTAGGATTTCGATTTTGGAGGGCGAACCCCTCCTCCTTCGCTTGCCGGCATCTGCGAGAGCTACGGAGGACCCTACGTAGCCTCGAAGATCCGATCGGCGAAGTACGGGCTAATGAGCCCTTGTTTGGGCTCGGGGGCCCGCCGCCGCCTGATCTGCAATTGCAGGGGCTATGGCGGGTCCAGCCCGCAGCACCGCGGCGACGCGGTTCTGAACACCAAGGCACCAAGGCACCAAGGCACGAAGAAAATTCAAGAATTCTGAATCCCTCAATTCCTCCATCGCCCATCCCTCATCCCTCTGCGCCCT
>Ga0180431_10006236_pt1 | contig 14214 bp, 12 predicted proteins | sample SS_ome_11_FD_132459 | JGI IMG/M metagenome (GOLD analysis project Ga0180431, IMG submission 132459) | Hypersaline lake sediment archaeal communities from the Salton Sea, California, USA - SS_1_MS_1 metaG | ecosystem: Environmental > Aquatic > Non-marine Saline and Alkaline > Hypersaline >... | reverse complement strand
CGCGAGCCGTAGAGGATGATCTCGGCATCGGGCTCGAGGTCCCGGGCGACCTCTTTGAGGCGCCGGCGGAGCTTCTGGAACGTCCGGTTTCCGCTTGTCGCGGGCCTGCCGGCTCCAGGCGGTGCGGCTTGCGGCCTGACGACTCGTTCATCGACGCAGCTCAGATGGATTCCTTCGCGATCGACCTGTTGATGAAGCGGCGTCGCCCGATTGGCTCCGAAATCTGGTTCGCCTCACCCTCTGATCGCTCCTCCGCCGCCGGCAGGCGGAGCTCGAGCGACGGGAAGGCGGTCTGGAAATCTTCGGGGTTCCGCGTGATCAGCCCCTGGAAGCGTAACGCAAAGCTACCGATCAGAATGTCGGCGAGGGGACGTTTGGCCGCCTTTCCAGCGCGCCGACGCTGGATATGGGCATGCCATGCCGCGTGCGCGTTCCGCGTGTCCTCAAAGCTCCAATCCTCCCGCAAGCCGACGCCTACTCCCTCGAGGAACTCGTCTTGCAGGTTGGGATTCCCCTCGAAGGCCGGCGCCAGCTCGGCGTAGGTCACCGGGCTGATCACGAGCCCATCGCTGCTGTCGGCATCGATCAGACGAGCGGAAGATTCACCGAAGCTCGGATCATCCTCCAAGACGTCGATCAAGACGCAGGTGTCAACCACCCAGGTCATGACTCCGTCACCTCTCCCCTTCGCGCAGCTCGGCCATCCACTCGGCAGTGGTCCGAGATGCCGAGCGGAAACGACGGGCGAAGCCGCGCATCGCCTGGGCGCCGCGGGGCGGCGGTGGCTCAAGAACCACGACTCGCAGCTCGCGTTCGCCCACTCGCTTCCAGAGAAGCCGTTACCCCTTGGTCAGAGCAAGCTCCTTGCGCAGATGCGCCGGGATCGACACCTGACCCCGGTCGGTGACAGCGGTGATCTCGGTGTTTGCAGGCATACCTGCATGATATCATGCGGGATCATCATGCAGAACCTCTCAGGCCAGGAACCCCGAGCCCTTATCGGGTAGAGATCATCCCCGCCGGCAACGGCGCAACTTCTTCCGCCGGGATTTCGTACGCTGGGGGGAGGAGATCCGATCATGACGAACTTGCTGCAAGACCTTCGCTACGCGCTGCGCCTGATCGCGCGCAAGCCGGCCCTGACCGCGCTGGCGGTCGTCTCTCTCGGCCTCGGCATCGGCGTCAACACCTCGATCTTCACCGTGGTCAACGCGGTCGTGCTCCGCGACCTGCCGTTCGCGCGGCCCGACGAGCTGGTCGAGGTCTACACCACCTCGCCCGACGACCTCGGCGCCTACTCGACCTCGTCGGTGCCGGATTATCTCGATTATCGTCAGCAGAACGACGTGTTCTCCGGTCTCGCCGCCCATTGCAGCTACCCGCTGACCTATGACGACGGCGAGACCACCGAGCTGCTGATGGGGGAGATCGTCAGCGGCAACTTCTTCGACGTCCTGGGCGTGGACGCGGCCCTCGGCCGGACCTTTCTTCCCGAGGAGGACCAGACCCCCCGAGCGGTGGTCGTCCTGGGGCACGTCTTCTGGCAGCGCCGCTTCGGCGGCGATCCCTCGGTCCTCGGTCGAACGTTGAGGATCAACGGCCAGGCGTTCGAGGTCGTCGGCATCGTTCCGGAGAGCTTCCACGGCACCCTGGCGGTCTTTCGCTCGGATCTGTGGGTGCCGCTCGCGATGGTCGACCAGGTGAGCATGGACCCCCTCCTGGAGCGGCGCGGCAGCCGTACGCTGATCCTCAAGGGCCGGCTCAAGCCGGGGGTCACGATCGAGCAGGCTCAGGCCCAGCTGGAAACCATCGCCCGGCGTCTGGCGGCCGAGTATCCGGAGACCAACGAGGAGTACGGCGTCAACCTGGTGCCGAGCCGTGACGTGGTCCTCAACCCGAGCTTCGACACCCCGGTGTTCAGCGCCGCGGCGGTGCTGATGATCGTCGTCGCGCTGGTGCTGCTGATCGCCTGCTCCAACATCGCCAACCTGTTGCTCGCCCAGGCCTCGGACCGCCGCAAGGAGATCGCCCTGCGCCTGGCTCTGGGCTCGGGCCGCGGCCGGCTGATCCGGCAGTTGCTCACCGAGAGCCTGCTGATCGCATTCATCAGCGCCCTGGGGAGCCTGCTCTTCGCCACCTGGACGGCCCGTTTGCTGGTCGGCTTCCGGCCGCCGATTCCCATCCCCATGGCGCTCGATCTCGGCGTCGACCACCGAGTTCTGGGCTTCACCTTGCTCCTCGCTGTGGTGACCGGGGTCCTCTGCGGCCTGGCTCCGGCGCTCCAGGCCTCGCGGGCCGAGCTGGTTCCGGCCCTCAAAGACGAGGCCGCAGCCCTGGGTCGCGGTTACCGGCGCTTCGGCCTGCGCAACCTCCTGGTGATCAGTCAGGTGATGACCTCGACCCTGCTGCTGATCGGCGCGGGACTCTTCATCCGGAGCCTGATGAGCGCCCAGGCGATCGATCCCGGATTCACCCTGCGCAAGGGAGTGACCGCGGCGGTGATGCCGCGGCTCGGCGGCGCCTACACCGATGCTGAGGCCCGGGTTCTCTACCGCCAGCTGCGCGAACGGGCCGCGACGTTGCCGGGGGTACGGTCCGCGACCCTGGCGGAGTTCCTGCCGCTCGGGCTCGCCGCATCGACCCGCGACGTCTACGTCGAAGGGCACGAGCTGCCGGCAGGGGAGAACGCGCCGGAGATCGACGCCATGTCGATCGGTCCGGCCTACTTCCGGACCATGGGGATTCCGCTCTTAGGGGGCCGGGATTTCACCGAGCACGACGACGCCTCGGCGCCCGGGGTGGTGATCGTCAACGAGACCATGGCGCGTCAAAGCTGGCCGGCCGAGGAGCCGCTCGGCAAACGCCTCCGCTTCGGCGACGCCGAGGACGCCCGGATCTATGAGGTGATCGGCGTGGCGCGCGACGGCAAGTACCGCACCCTGGGCGAGGCGCCGCGACCCTACCTCTATACCTCCATGGCCCAGGAGGACGACTCCTTCATCGTGACCCTGATCGTGGCCTCGAACGCCGAGGCCCAAACCGTTGCCATGGTGCGGCAGCTCCTGGACGAGATGGCTCCGCGCCTGCCGATCTTCGAGATCAAGAGCCTGAGCCAGCACCTGGAGATCATGTTCTTCCTGCCGCGGATGGGAGCCGGTTTGCTCGCCGGTATGGGTCTTTTGGGGTTGCTGCTGGCGTCGGTGGGGCTCTACGGCGTGGTGGCGTACGCGGTGGCGCGGCGCACCCGCGAGGTGGGCCTGCGCATGGCCCTGGGCGCCAGCCGCGGCCAGGTGCTGCGCATGGTGATCCGCGAGGGCATGATCCTGGTGGCGATGGGGACGGCTCTCGGCATCGGCCTGGCGCTCGCCGCCACGCGCGCGCTCGAGGGGTTGCTGTACGGCGTCACCGCGAGCGATCCGGCGACCTTCGTGACGGTGCCGGTCTTCTTGCTCGGCGTCTCGCTCCTGGCCAACTTTCTGCCCGCACGGCGGGCCACGGGCATCGATCCGATCCAGGCCCTGCGCTACGAGTGATCGATGGCGGGAACTTTTCCCGTCTTGCGGCGTTATGACGGTCGGAGAGACGAGATGGAACCGACCGACGCCAATCTCCTCGAACGCTGCCGAGCGCAAGATCCCGAGGCCTTCGCCAGGCTTGTCGATCGTCACAAGGACCAGATGGTCAACTACCTGACGCGGCTGACCGGCTGCCGCGATCGCGCCGAGGACTTCGCCCAGGAGACCTTCGTGCGGTTCTACCAGCAACTCGATCGCTACTGCGACCAGGGCACCCTGGCGGCCTACCTCTTGCGCATTGCCACCAACCTGGTGCGCAGCGACGAACGCCGGCGGCGGCGCTGGCGGCTGCTCAAGCCGCTGCTTTTCTCGTCGAACGGCCATCACTCCGAGATGAGCCCACGCCGGAGCTTGCTCGCTCAGGAAGCACAACGACAGGTCACCCGCGCCCTCGCAGCTCTCGATCTGATCTACCGGGCACCGCTGGTGCTACGAGAGATCGAGGGCCGCTCCTATGTCGAGATCGCCGCCGTCACCGGCTGTAGCGAGGGGACGGTGAAGTCGCGCCTGCACCGCGGGCGTCAACTCCTCAAGCAGCAGCTCGAACCCTACTGGAACGGAGGTCGTTAGGCGATGGACGAAAACCGCATCTCCCACCTGCTCCGCGCGCTCCCGCGCGAGGAGGCATCGCCGCACTTCACCGCCGGCGTTCTGCGCCGCCTCCGGGAGCCGCCGCGCCGCGCGGCGCCGGCCCGGTGGCTCGTCGCGGTGGCCACGATCCTGATCCTCGCCGTCGGCTTCGGCGCTCACCAGGGGTGGCAGTGGTACGAGCAGCGCCAGACCATGGCCCGGATCGCGGCGCTGCGCGCCGAGCAGCGGGACCTGGAGGCGGAGCTTGAGTCCCTGGAGGCGCTGATCGCCGAGGCCCACCCGGTGGTCCACCTCGGCTCCACCCGCAACGTCGACCTGGTGGTCGATCTGTCGCGGCTTTCGAGTGAGCACCGGCGGCGCCTGATGCAGCCGGCCCTCGCCCAATCCGGACAACCCATGAAACCACGTCGTGCCAATTTTCAACCCGGAGGATCCAGACTATGAAACCAACCATCGATACCGCGTGCAAGCGCCTGCTTCTGCTGCTCGTCGTCGCGGGGCTCACCCTGGGAGCGGCCGCCCGGGCCGACGCCGGCGAGGAGCCCAAGCGGAAGGTCATCAAGGCCGGCCCGAGCGTCGTCATCGCCGATAGCGGACACGGCTATCTCGGCGTCGAACTGACCTCCCTGACGCCGGAGCTGCGCGAGCACTTCGGAGTGCCGAGGGAGGTGGGAGTGATGATCGGCGGGGTCGAAGAGGACTCCCCGGCCGTCGCCGCCGGGCTGAAGGTCGGAGACATCATCACCCGTATCGACGATGAGGAGATCCGATCGGCCGCTCGCCTCGCCCGCACCGTGCGCCATAAGCAGAAGGACAACGTCGTCGCGATCGAGTACTGGCGAGACGGCAGGGTAAATACCGTCTCCGCCACCCTCGATGAGCGCCAGCGTTTTGTGTACGATCTCGGGCATCACTTCGAGTGGACGGGAGATCTTGACAAGCTCATCGAGCTCAAGGATCTCGACGAGGTGATCGAGCTCCGCGAGCATGGCATCGAGATCGGTCAAGAGGCCGTGGAGAGCGCCGCCGAGGCGCTGCGGCAAGCCTTCAAGAGCCAGGATTGGCAGGTCTACCTCCGACAGATCGAGGACATCGATCTCGAGGGTTTCGAAGAGCGGATGGAAGAGCTCAAAGAGCGGCTCGAGCAGCTGGAGCACCGGCTCGAGCGCGAGGTCGAGCGCGGCACCGACGAGCCCTGATCGCCCGCCGGTCGCCTCCTGATCCATCTCAGGGCCGCAGCAGGGGCACCCCCCGGGGTGCCCCTTTTTCGTGGATCGACGACAGCCGACTTGACGGACCTCGCCAGGATCCTGCTATCCTTGGCGGCGATGGAGCGACCTACAAGTCGCACCCTGCTCAGAGGAGGCTGTGGGCTCGGTGCAAGCACACGGAAAACGGCGACTCGAGCCCCCGAGCCAAAGGTTTGCGGACCAGGGTCCGCACCTGCAACCTTCGTCTCGAAGAAGGGAGATTGGAAGTATGTCTGAGGTCTTTGAACGCTTCGCGGACGAGTACGGTCCGGAGAAGATCGTCTATATCTACGAGCCACGCTGCGGTCTGAAGGGAATCGTGGTGATCGACAACATCTCCGCCGGTCCCGCCATCGGAGGAATCCGCATGGCGCCGGACGTGAGCACCGAGGAAGTTTTCCGCCTGGCGCGGGCGATGACCTGGAAGAACGCGCTGGCGGGGATTCCCCACGGAGGCGGCAAGTCGGGGATCCGGGCCGACCCGGCGACGCCCAACAAGGAGACGCTGATCCGCCAGTTCGCCCGGGCGATCGAGCGCCTCGAGGGATACATCCCCGGGCCCGACATGGGAACCGACGAGGTCGCCATGGCCTGGGTCCGCGACGAGATCGGCCGTTCGGTCGGCCTGTCGAAGGTCCTGGGCGGCATTCCCCTCGATCAGATCGGGGCCACCGGCTACGGCCTGGCGGCCTGTGCCGAGGTGGCGCAGGAGTTCGCCGGCATCAACCTCAAGGGGGCGCGGGTGGTGATCCAGGGCTACGGCAACGTCGGCACCCACGCCGCCCGCTACCTCGCGGAACGCGGCGCCGTGCTCATCGGCGCCAGCGACCTCGATGGCACGGTGTGGGACGAGAACGGCATCGACGACGTCAAGCTCACCAAGATCAAGCATGAGACCGGCCGGGTCACCGACTACGAGGCTGGCAAGAAGATGGGCCTCGACGACTGGATCAAGATCCCCTGCGAGATCTTCCTGCCGGCGGCGCGGCCCGACGTCATCGACGAAAACAACGCCTTGCAGCTCAACTGCAAGCTGGTGCTGCAAGGCGCCAACATCGCGGTCACACCGCGCGCCGAGCGCATCTTGCACGACAACGGCATCCTCTCGGTGCCGGACTTCGTGGCCAATGCCGGCGGCGTCATCTGCGCGGCGGTCGAGTACAAGGGCGGCACCCAGAAGCAGGCATTCGAAACCATCGAAGAGAAGATCAAGGAGAATACCCGGGAGGCTCTGGAGCTGGCCAAGAGCCACAGTCAGATGCCCCTCGAGGCGGCCCTGGCACTCGCCAAGCAGCGGGTGGCGGAGGCCATGGCGTACCGGCGCTCGCGCTGAGCCCGCGCCGCCTTTTTGGATACCAGGTGTGGCCACGGAAGAGTTTCCAACACCGGAGGAGAAGCCTCCGCCCGACGCCGGCGAAGCGGTGCCCGAGGAGTCCGGCTCGCGGCCGGGCCGCGCTCGGCCGGGCCGCGCTCGGCTCGGCCACACCTGGGCTCTGGGTAGCGTCGCCGTCTTCGTTTTTCTGCTCCAGGTCGTCACCGGCTTCGGGTTGGTGTTTCATTACCGGCCGACGGTGGAGTCGGCCTACCTCGATCTCGTCGATCTGCGCGAGGTAGCGAGCCTCGGCTTCCTGCGGGAGCTCCACCGCTGGGGCTCCCATGCCCTGGTCATCGCCGTCGCCCTGCATCTTTTCCGGGTCTTCATGGCCGGCTCCTACCGACCGCCCCGGCGGCTCAACTGGACGTTAGGGATTGTCCTTGCGTTGCTGATCCTGCTGTTCGCCTATACCGGGTACCTGTTGCCCTGGGACCAGTTTGCCTATTGGGCGGTCGCGACCGCTTCGGAGGGGGTCGTTGCGCCGCCCTCCGGCGCGACCTTGAGCCGCTTCTACGCCCTCCACTGTGCCGTGTTGCCGCTGCTGACAGCGCTTGGGATCGCCGAACACCTGCGGCGCGCGCGCCGCGACGACGACTCGGCGTTCCTGACCGCGATGCGGATCGCCGAGGAACGGGAGCGCACCCGCCCCCCTGACGACGCGGTGGAGATTTAGCGCGCGGGGCTCGCGATGGAAACGTTCACCACCACGATCGATCGCCTGTCGTCTCCGCCGGTCCTCTTTGCGCTGGCTCTGTTCCTGTTGGTGATCGGCTTGAAATGGCGAGCCCTGGGGAGCCGTACCGGCGGCCTGGTACTCGCCGTGCTGGTGGTGAGCTTCCTCGGCCTGGGTTTGACCGACGAGGTCTTTCGCCGTCTGGTCCTCGATCCCGAGCGCTTGCCGGTCCTGGTGCTGGTGGTCCTCAGCGGATTCTTCGTCTGGCTCTCGCTTTACCGGACCCGAGACCGCAACGCGCTGAGCGAGCCGCTGCTGCCGGAGCTCGCCTGGCCCGGCTTTTCTTGCGGGGAAGTTCTGGTCGCTTTGCTGGTGCTTCTGGTGGTTGCGGCCTGCGCCTTCGTCCTCAGAACCCCGCTCGCCGCGGTGGCCGATCCCACCCTCCCCCCGGATCCGGCCAAGGCGCCGTGGTTCCTGGTCGGCCTTCAGGAGATGCGGGGGTACTTCGATCCCTGGGTTCCGGATCTGTACTTGCCGGGACTGCTGCTCGTGATCCTGGTGGTTCTCCCCCATCTCGACCGTCCCCCCGGTGGCGGGGAGCCTCACGCCGGGGGTTCTCCGGAGCGGGTCCCTCCGGGCCTGATGTTCGTCTTTCTCTTCGGATGGTGGCTGGTGTGGCTGCTGCCTATGGTGATCGGTGCTTTCCTGCGCGGCCCGCACGGGAACGCGTTCGGACCGTTCGAGCCCTGGGATGCGGCCAGGCCCCGGATCGAGACCGCCGCGCCGCTGTCGGAGATCCTCCGGAGTCGCCTGCTCGATTTGGCGCCGCCTCGGGGCCCGATTCTCCGAGAGCTGCCGGGGATCGTATTGCTCGCGCTTTACTTCGGGATCCTGCCCTTGCTGCTGCCGTGGTGGAGGGTGACCCGCGGCATCTTCGCACGCACTCGCAAGTGGCTGGGCGGGTGGCGCTTCTACGTCGCCACCGTGCTGGTGCTGGCGATCGCGATCGTACCGCTCAAGATGGTCAGCCGGTGGCTGTTCGACGTCGCGTACTTCCTCTACCTGCCGGAGTGGTCCTTCAACTTCTAAGATGGCAAGATGAATCCCAAGCTTCTCGCCTGGTGTGGCTCGCTCCTGCTGATTGCCCTTCTGGGCCTGGGGATTGCCTACCAGGCCCGCCCCTGGAAGCGCCTCCAGGCCGAATTTCACGAGCGGGAGCGACAACAGCTGCGAGATCGGCTCGCCGCCGAGCGCGCCCATACCGAGGAGGCGACGAGCGCGCTGCGCGCCCAGCTCGACGAGGCCCGCAGTCGCCTCGAGGGCCGCGGCGATGAGATTCGCCAGCTCGAGGACGAGCTGCGCCAGTTCCGTCACCAGGGCCGCATGGCGGAGGCGCAGCGTCAGGCGGCGCACGCCAAGCTCGAGATGCTTCGCTACCGTCGCGAGCATGCCGGCGCAGGCGAGGAAGAAGACGATGCGGAGCGCGCCCGCCTCGAGGCGGCCCGTCGAGAGGCGCGCATGGAAGTCGAAGCCTTTCGCGAGCTCGAGCGCGACCGCGAGCGCCGGCTCGAAGAGCTGCGCTCCGAGCTCCGGAGTCTCGAGGCCCGATGGGCCGCGGCAAACGAGCCCGTCAAGGCCCTGGAGCGCCATCTCGATGAGCTTTCGAGCGGCTCGCTCATCCGCCGTCTCCCGTGGCTTGAGCTCCTCGACCCGACGCTGCGCATCCGCGAAGTCGCCCCGGCGGGCCTTGATCGGGAATGGCCCGGCGGCCGGATCGACCGCGTCGATCGCTGCACGACTTGCCACCTCGGCGCCATTCGCGAAGATCTGGACACGACCGACTGGCCGCGACCTTTCCAGGTCCATCCCCAACCGGATCTGTTTGTAGGGGAGTCCTCCCCTCATCCTTACCGCCGCTTCGGTTGCACGGTCTGCCACGGGGGCGAGGGACGGGCGACCGACTTTGCGCGCGCCGGACACCGGCCGGCCACGCCGGAGCGGCAAGCCGCCTGGATCAAACTCCGAGAGCCGATCCTGCCATCCGCTTTGGTGGCGGCGGGGTGCGCTCCGTGCCATCCGGACGCCCTCGGGACGCCGCGGGCCGCCTTGCTGGATGCCGGGCGACAGCTGGTCACGGGGATGGGGTGCGCCGGCTGTCATCCGCTCGAGCCTTCGGCCTTGCGGGACTCGCTCACCTCGGAGCGAAAGGGTCCGTCGCTGGTGTCGATCGCGGGCAAGACCGACGCCGCGTGGATCTCCCGATGGATCGAGGCTCCCCGGGAATTCCGCCGTACCACCTGGATGCCGCAGCTGTTCCCCCTGGAAGGGGAGCCGGGGCGGCGCCAGGTCACCGAGATCGCGGCGATCATCGCCTACCTGGGGGAGAACTCCCGGCGACCGGAGTACGAGTCGCCGGCGCCGGGCGATCGAGAGGCCGGCAAGGGGCTCTTCGAGTCCGTCGGCTGCACCGGCTGTCATCTCCTCGACGACGCGGCCGATCGCGACGCCCGCTTTCCGGATTTTGAACGCCTCCACGGACCCAACCTGACGGGTACCGGCAGCAAGGTCAACGCGGCGTGGCTTTATGGCTGGCTGCGGGATCCGTCCTCGTATCGGCAGGACAGCCCGATGCCGGACTTGCGCCTGAGCGACCAGGAGGCTGCGAATCTGACCGCTTACCTGATGACCCGCCGGGATCCCGAGTCAGAAGCGCTCGAGCTACCGACGGTCACGGCCGAGATCCGGGACGAACTGGTCCTCTCGCACCTGCAGGAGAAGACCACCATCGAGCAGGAGAAGACCACCATCGAAGAGAGCCATGCCCGGCTCGAGGAGATGAGCCCGGCGGAGAGAGACCTCTTCCTGGGAAAGCGATCGCTCGCTCGCTACGACTGCCACGGCTGTCACGAGATCCCCGGCCTCGAGGACGCCGCGCCGATCGCCGAGGACTTCAGCAAGGTCGCCAGGAGAGCGCTCCGGTGGCTCGCCTCCGCTTCGCCGGTCGGCGAGATGGCTCATGCGCGCGCCAGCGGAGCGGACCGGTTGCCGGCCTACGGCATGAGCGAGCGCGAAGCGGAAGCCGTCCTGGTCACCCTGCTGGGTCGGACCCGCTCGCCGGTCGAGCGGTGGCGCAGGGCCGACGGGGGGGACGATGAGGCGATCCTGGCCGCAGGGCGCCGGGTGCTGACACGCTACGGCTGCCGCGGCTGTCATCGGATCGAGGGCCGAGGCCCCGCGATCGGCAAGACCGCGACCCGGGTGTTGCCCCCGGATCTCCGCCCTGAAGGAGCGCGGGTGAAGTCGTCCTGGCTGTTCTCCTATCTCCGCGACCCGGGTCGCGTCGTTCTGCGGCCGTGGCTGCGGGTGCGCATGCCGACCTTCGCCTTGGCGGAGACGGAGAGCAATGCGCTGGTCCGCTACTTTGCGGCCCAGGGAGAGCAGCCTTTGTTCGTCGATGATCCGGTGGCCTTGGCGGAGAGGGACGTTGCTGTGGGCAGGGTGGTGTCCGTGGTGCTGCAATGCCGGAGATGCCACCGCGACGAACCCGGGACCGACGCTCCCCCGGTGTCCGAGCGGGCTCCCTCATACCTCCTGGTCCGCCACCGGCTCCGTCGCGATTGGGTCGTTGCATGGATCCTCGATCCGCGGAGCTGGATTCCGGACACCGCGATGCCGGAGAGCTTTCACCGCGATGCCGACGGGCGACCGAGCTCGTCGTTTCTGGTCGCGGCGGTTACCTCCCCGATGTTCGATGACCAGAGGGGGCGGCTCGAACCTTTCTTCTCCTCGGAGGAGGAGCTCTACGCCTACCTCGGCGACGCCGAGCGGATCGCGGGGGCGTTGCGGGACTATCTCTGGTCGACGACGATGTAGGGGCCCTCCTCCGCGGCCGCTCGCCACTCCCAAACGCATGAGTTGCGGTTTGAGCGTATGAACGGGGGAATTTTCCGGGCACCCCCCCCTGCCCGGCGCGGTCATGATCCGTCACCGCAGTCCTTGGTGTAGGATGGTGCGCCAAGAACCAGAGGATAAAATACCATGTGCCTCACAATGACCTGTCAGAGAACGAGGCTGGTCAGGCGTCTCCTGAAGGTGGGATCCCTGGTGGTCCCCCTGATCGGAACTGCTCTGGGACTCGCTGACCCGCCTCCGCCCACCGGTCAGAAAGGAGCCGCCATGAGTCTGACCCTGACCTCGCCCAGCTTCGCCCACAACGGGGAGATCCCGGCCCGCCACACCTGCCAGGGAGAAGATCTCTCCCCCGCGCTCTCCTGGTCCGGAGCGCCTGACGGAACCAAGAGCTTCGCCCTCATCGTCGACGATCCCGATGCCCCGGATCCCCGGGCTCCCAAGATGACCTGGGTGCATTGGGTGCTCTACAACCTGCCGGCCGATGCCTCCGGACTGGCCGAGGACGTGAAGGATCTGCCGGCGGGCACCCTCGAAGGGCTCAACGATTGGAAGCGGACCGGCTACGGCGGACCGTGTCCGCCGATCGGCCGTCATCGTTACTTTCACAAGCTCTATGCGCTCGACACCGTCCTGAGCGACCTGGGCAAGCCGACCAAGGCGCAGCTGGAGAAGGCCATGGAGGGGCACGTTCTGGCGAGCGCGGAGCTGATCGGCACGTATCAGAAGACCCGGTGAGCCTCGAGCTTCGCAGAACGTCGAGAACTCAGGAGGTTCTGGGCGAAAGTCCGGACCTGGAGGCGACGCTGCGCACGTCATCGGGCCGGCGTCTGTTATGCCGCGCCTGCGGCGAGGGCGTCACCGCGGACGGCGAGCGCATCTCGATCGAGGGCCGGCACGTCCACTGGCGCATCAACCCGGCGGGCTTCCAGTACGAGATCGGCTGTTTCCGCACCGCTTCCGGTGCGGTGATCGTCGGCGAGCCGACCACGGAGTTCGCCTGGTTCGTCGGTTACTCGTGGGTCTACTCGATCTGCAGCGGCTGCGGGACCCACCTGGGATGGTTCTTCGAAGGGGGTGAGTCCGGGTCGTTCCACGGTCTGATCCTCAACCGGCTGGAAGCGGAGGAGTCGGCGCAGCCGCAGGGCTAGGAGGTAGGATCAGGTTCATGGTTCAGGCAATCGCTTCGGAGGTTCGCGATGTCGAAACTTGCTCTTCGCGACGGTGACGACTACCCGGAAGCGGCGGGGAAGCACCTTGTGGACGGCACCGTTCTGGCCCGGGCCGAACGCCACGATGGCGCCGGCTACCTCGCGGGCTATGCGGTGGAGTGCACGATCAAGACCCTGATTCAGCTTGAGCGCGGAAAACCGCGGAAATACAAGCACCGACTCACCAGACTGGGTCAGAATGCCATGCGGTTCGCTGCCCTTCCCGGAGCGCGGTCCGCCCGGTACGCTCCGCAGGCGATCGCCGGTGCCGCGGGGTGGGGGGAGGAGCTTCGCTACCGGGCTCCGGGAGCGATTTCCGGTGCTACCGCGCAGGAGTGGCTGCAGGAGGCTCGGATGCTCTACGAAGCCACGATTGTACCGATGCGCCTCGATGGAGTGATCTGATGCTGCATCTCGACGAAGCTCGAAACAACTCGATCACCGCGCTCAAGCGCGTTCTCAGCGGGACTCCGGAGAGTACCAAAGCCGTGCTCATCGATGATCTCTTCGGCCAGATTCGGGTGGTTCTCTGGGCCGAGAAGGACGGCGGCGAGCTGAAGGGGAAGCTGGATCGCGCGCTGTACGAAGCAGCAGGGAAGTATTGGACCGGGGAGATCTGGGAGGCGGTTGAAGGAAACGAAGCCGATCGGTTGGTCTACGATCGCGCGTGGGAGGAAGCACGCGACGAGATCCCCGAGAAGCTGCGCCTCCTCGACCGGCATCGCAACCGCGGTGCCTGGTTCCGGTCTCTCGAAGAGCCGCCGTGGGACTTTCCCTCCCACGCAAGCCCCAAGACTCCACCGGTGATCGTCTTCTACTCGTTCAAGGGCGGTGTGGGACGCTCCACCGCCCTCGCCGCATTTGCCGCCCGGAGGGCTCGGGAGGGTGAGCGCGTGGCCGTCATCGACGCCGACCTCGATGCACCGGGAGCAGGTACCCTGCTGGCTGCCGACACCACGGGGACCATCGCGCGCTGGGGCGTGGTGGATTTCCTGCTGGAACGGCCTCACGGGAAGGTCGATCTTCGCGACTACTACCATGCTTGCCGGCGTGCGGTGGTGACCGGATCCGGCGAAATTCTGGTGATACCGGCCGGCCAGCTCGATGCCGGTTATCTCGGGAAGCTGGCTCGAATCGACATGGAGCCCCCGGATCCCGAGGACGGCGGCCACCCATTTCACCTTCTGCTCGAGGCGGTCCGTGCCGAGCTTGAGCCCCACTGGATCCTCGTCGACGTACGAGCCGGCTTGGCCGAGCCTGCGGGCATGCTCCTCGGGGGTCTGGCCCATCTGCACGTCCTCTTCGGTACCTTCTCCGAGCAAAGCTGGCAAGGGCTGCGGCTGGTCATTGAGCGGCTCGGTGGAGAGCGGGTGCGCGCCAATCGGCCCCAGGCTAACTGCCTGGTGGTTCAGGCGATGGTGCCTGAGAGCGCGGAGGTCGGCAAACAGGCCAGGGCTGGCTTTGCTGAACGCTCACTGGACGAGTTCATCAACCACTACTACGCAGAAGACCCGGGGAGCGAAGAGCTTGTCGAGGGTTTTTGGTATGTCGGTGATGCCGTCGGCAGCGACGCCCCTCACGGCCCCGTTGCCATTACCTATACCCCGCGCTTGGCCGACTACGTTTCAAT
>Ga0180431_10006234_pt1 | contig 14218 bp, 11 predicted proteins | sample SS_ome_11_FD_132459 | JGI IMG/M metagenome (GOLD analysis project Ga0180431, IMG submission 132459) | Hypersaline lake sediment archaeal communities from the Salton Sea, California, USA - SS_1_MS_1 metaG | ecosystem: Environmental > Aquatic > Non-marine Saline and Alkaline > Hypersaline >... | reverse complement strand
CTCCCATAAGCAAAGCCCAAGCCAAAGGGCAAGAGAACGATCCCTAGAAGTCAACGATCTCCGGACTGCCGTCTGTTAGAATCTGTTCGACTGCCTTGCTGAGATTGTGCTCGCGTTTCCAGTGATTAGTTCCAAACCCGTAGACAAGATCATCATCCTTGGCACACCATGCCCGGTCGTTTTCCTCCTCCAGTTTTCGGGCCTTGTCTTCGTATGACGCAAAGCCAGACAGCTTGGCGACCAAATGGTGTACTGTGGCCTTGGCCAGACGCCAGAAGGTTCGAATCTCGGCACCATGAATCCGATGGGTAAGCTCATGGACGACTTTGTTGCGACGTCCGATAAGGGCAGCCAGGTTTCTTCTCGCCTCGTCCCCAAGCTTCAATGCGTCTGTGATCTGTTGAGCAACAGACGTCGCTGCGCCCAGTTGCCTGCAATCAGACTTCAGGGCACTCACACCCCGTTCAAAGACAGCCGCATATCCAAGCAGTGCCGCAGGAGATTGACCCAAGTGAGAACATTGGGCCATCGTCCAGACAGCACTGCGGACAACGTCCCTTTTCCTCTCCTTGTTCGTGCCCTCTCTGGTCAGTCCGGCTTGGAACACGACATTCTCGCAGAGCCAGCCGAACCGCTGGGCATCGAGCACAGTCAGTCCCCAAGGGAGAACAAACTTCTCGGGATTCTCCTCAGGGCTCTCCGTCAACGCTTGCCAATCCACTGGATTGGCGAAAGCATACGCACCGGCAACGACACTGTCTCTGTCATATATGTGGCCGGGGGTACGTGGAGCCGCCAAGAAACCGCTCTCAGGCGGCGGAGGCAGACACTGCTCTGCTGAGGATACACAAGCGGCCTGCACAAGGATGTCCACGCAACTGCGCATAAACCCCGGCTTCGTGTTGTCGGTAACCGAGCAGCGAACGCAGACCAAGAGGTCGTCGTCACTAACGTCACTAACCCCTACCGTGACCCGGCGCATGCACGTGTCTTTGACAAAATCCGCTGGAACGGGAAGATCCTTGGCAAACCTCGGGAAGTGGTCCGCAGACCCAATGCACCTCAGGGGGGCCAAGAAGAAGCGGAGTTTCACATCCTTCCGATGCTCTTGGATGGAGCAGGTCAGAGCTTCGTACAGAGCTTCCGGGCTGGCAAGGGCACTCGGCGACTCGCCTTCCTCGACGAAGATCAGTCTCATGGCACCGACAACATCATCGGCGCATAGACGCGGCCAAAGTGTTGGAGCCTTGGCCGTCATGTGGTCAAGAAGGGCGTCGGCTATCTCATGGAAACGCTGGTCAAGGGACATCTGGGTGGAGAAGCCATCGATGGCCAAATCTGCGAACGGCAAGTCCTCCGGCGCCAGATTCTGCCTACCGAGTTCCTCCGTCCAGTATTCAATAAGGTATCTGCGCTCGTCGACGATCTCTTTCAAGGCCTCAAGAAGCCGAGTTGGAAGTTCCCGCTGTCTTCTCATCAAGATTCCCGCCTGGTACTCTGGATGCCCGTTTTCCCGGGGGTTGGGGTTGTGGGGGCAAATACCACAACTATGTCTCCGCGGCGTTGTTCTTTGGTTTCGCCCCGCGTTTGCGGACCGGCGAAGCCTTTGGAGTGCGGCGGCCTGACGCCGCTTTCACTTCGGGCGGAGCCCGGGCCTGTGAAGTCATGCCGGCTGCAGAAGCAGAACGTCGCTCCGCGACAAGTCAAAGCGGCGTCAGGCCGCCGCACTCCAAAGCTGCTTCGCAGCAAGCAAATCTGCGGTATCTGCGAAATCTGCGGATACAGCCGTTGTCGTTGTCTGTTGTTCGCTGCTGACGGACGATCACCGTCGTCGAGGAACAGATCCGCCCGTTGATTGCCGCGATGCGGGAAATGATGCGGCAACCCCGGCATAACCACCCGTGCAACCCTGGTCATGCAGAAAATTCTACCGCTATGGCAACGGCCTGTCAAAGGTCTCTGGTCAAACGTCAAAGGCCCAACGGCCACGACAGGACAACGGCACGGGGCTTCGCTGTGCTTCGCCCTCGCAAGCCTTAACGACGGCAGGGCGTAGGGCGTAGGCCATGGGGCGTAGGGGAACGGGACGACACCCGGCTACCGACTACTGATTACCGATTACCGTTTACCCACCAGCGGTCAACTGTCATCATCAGCAGGCGTGAGGCATGCGGGTTGTTCGCCTCGGGCGGGGACGATGCAGATGAAGTCGAACGGGTCGGGGCCGGTGTTGCGCAGGTTGTGACGCTCGTTGTCGGGGACGTAGATGTAGTCGCCGGGTTGCAGGGGGTGCTCGGCGCCGTCGGGGTCGACGATGACGCCGGTGCCGGCCTCGATGCGGACCAGGTGCGGGAAGGGGTGGGTGTGATAGGGGCTGGCCCCGCCGGGGCCCAGGCTGAAATGGCGCAGGGCGATCTCGCCCGACCCGTCGGCCGCGCCCAGCACGACGCGCTTGGTCACGTTCTGGTAGGCTTCGAGTTCCACGGCCGGGGCGTCGGTGAGCTTCTTTACGATCATGAGTTTCTCCGTCCTGCGGGTTATACGACAACGGCAGGCCAACGGCAAGACAACGAACAGAGTTCGCCACTGAGACGTGGAGAAACAGAGAGAGAGAGGACGGGACAACGGCGGATTGCGACTTTCGACTGAGCTGGGACCACCGATTACTGATTACCGGTCACTGATTCCTTTGGCTGTGCTGGGATCTAGCTCAATCTTCATCTGGAATTATCCGATGGAGGGGTTGACATCCGTGCGCGAACGTGTTAGCATGTTCGGCATTGGAGTTCCCGCGTCCTGGGGGACGTGCCTGGTTACCCTCGCTGAGACTGATCCAGTGGCAGGTGTATCTCCCGGCGCGGCGGGGGACTATACGGAAAACGACAGAGAAGTGACCAGGCTGGTGATGAACGATGAAACGCATTGGACGCATCAGGAACATAGGCATCTCGGCACACATCGACTCGGGCAAGACGACCCTGAGCGAGCGGATGCTCTACTACGCGGGGCGAATCCACCGGATGCAGGAGGTCCACGCCGAGACCGGCGGGGCCACCATGGACTTCATGGACCTCGAGCGCGAGCGCGGCATTACGATCACGTCGGCGGCTACCCAGATCGACTGGAACGACAAGACGATCAACCTGATCGACACGCCGGGGCACGTCGACTTCACCGTCGAGGTCGAGCGGTCGCTCCGCGTCCTTGACGGGGCGGTGATGATCCTCTGTGCCGTCGGGGGCGTCCAGAGCCAGTCGGTTACCGTGGACCGCCAGATGAAGCGATATCGCGTGCCGCGCATCGCCTTCGTCAACAAGATGGACCGCACCGGCGCCGACGCGGAGCGGGTACGGCAGGATCTGGCCGAGAAGCTCGGGCTCAACGTCGTGCCCATTCAGTTCCCGATGGGGGCGGGCGAGAGCTTCCTCGGCGTGGTCGACCTGGTCGCGATGAAGGCGCTGACGTTCGGAGGTTCCGCGGGCCAGGACGTTACGGCCGGCGAGATCCCGGGCGACTATGTCGGCCCCGCCACAGCCGCTCGCGAGGACATGCTCGAGACGATCAGCATGTTCAACGACGACCTGCTGGAACGGCTCCTCGACGACGAGCCGGTCAGCGAGCGCCTGGTCCGCCGGACTATTCGCGACGCGACGATCCATCGCGAGATCGTGCCGATGATGGTGGGCACGGCCCTGGGCAACAAGGGCGTTCAGCCGCTGCTGGACGCGGTGTGCGAGTATCTGCCGAGCCCGCTGGACCGCACGGCCGTCGCTCGCGACCACGACAACGAAGGCGCCGAGACGCCGCTGGTGTGCGACCCGGACGCGCCGCTGGTGTCGATGGCGTTCAAGATTGTGGATGAGTCGTTCGGGCAGCTCAGCTACGTCCGGGTATACCAGGGCACGCTGGTCAAGGGCGGCAAGTACCGCAACGCCCGGACGAACAAGGTGATACGCGTCGGCCGGATCGTCCGGATGCACGCCGACGACCGCGAAGAGGTCGCCGCCGCTCGTCCGGGTGACATCGTGGCCCTCGTGGGCGTGGACTGCGCCAGCGGAGACACGTTCTGCGCCGACGGGGCGAACTACTCGCTGGAGAGCATCTTCGTGGCGGATCCGGTCATCAGCCTGTCGGTCACGCCGGGGAGCACGACCGACCAGGACCGCATGAGCAAGGCGTTGAACCGCTTCATGAAGGAAGACCCGACCTTCCGGGTCTCGTCCGACGCCGAGACGGGCCAGACGATCATCGCGGGCATGGGTGAATTGCACCTGGACGTGTACATCGAGCGGATGCGCCGCGAGTACGGGGCGGAAGTCACCGTCGGGGCGCCGAACGTGAGTTATCGTGAGGCGCCGACCTGCGAGGCGACGTTCGACTACCGCCACAAGAAGCAGACCGGCGGGTCCGGTCAGTTCGCGCACGTCGTGGGTAGGCTGATCCCGCTGGGCGACGCCGCCGAAGACCCCTACGAGTTCGAGGACAACATTACCGGCGGGCGGATTCCGCGAGAGTACATCCCGGCGGTGAGCAAGGGTTTCGTCGCGGCGATGGCCGAAGGTCCGCTGGCCGGGTGCGAGATCGTCGCCTGCAGGATGTGCCTCGATGACGGGTCGTTCCACGCGGTGGACTCCAGCGAGATGGCCTTTCGCACCGCCGCACGCGAGGCCTTCCGCCAGGCGTTCGCCAGGTCCAAGCCGGTCCTCCAGGAGCCCCTGATGCGCGTCGAGGTCGAAACGCCACTCGAGTACCAGGGCGCTATCGTGGGCGACCTGAACGGTCGTCGCGGCATGGTCCTCGCCGCGGAGAATCGCGAGAAGATCGCCGTGATTCGCGCCGAGGTGCCCCTGGCGAGCATGTTCGGCTACGCGACAGTCATCCGCAGTCTGAGCAAGGGCATGGCCACGTACACGATGGAGATGTCGCGTTACGCCCGGGTGCCGGCGCGGATCGCCGAAGACGTCATCGCCCGGCGCCGCAAGGCCGGGGAAACCCCCGCACGACGATAGCGCCCCGCTTTTCAACCCGATCTCGACGCAGTCTCTCCCGGAAACACCACAGAAAGCTCTTGACACCGCGGCGGCGGTTCGGCTATGATACGTGCCGTATTGGAGCAGGTAGGACAGCCGCAACGGAGAGCGACTCATCGGTGATGGACACGCCGAGGGCCCTCGGGCCCCGTCTCCTGCCGAAACATGCGTTCGGGCCCGGTGTTCGCGCCGGACCGGGCCGGGTCGACGTAAAGCTGGCGCCTGATCGGGCCGATAGAGAAGGTACCGAGGTCTGCACTCTGCGGGCCCGCCGAGAACCGCTGGAGCCGTACGATGACCGCCAGGCAGGCTGAAACACTGGCCAGCAGCATCGCGACGATGGACCGCCCGGAGCTGGTTGACACGCTTCGTGGCCTGGACTGCGGCTTCGAGATGGACTTCAGCGACGCGGTCCTGGCGGAGATGGACCTGGAGCGTCTTCAGCACATCGTCCTGGCGGCGGCCCTTCGCGCTCGCGAGCCGGCCTAGTCATAGGGACGGGGGGCCACGAATGCGGGGGCAGCGCGGCGGCTATCTTCCGGTGATCCGCTTGATCTGGGCGAGGAACGCCGGCGGGCCCCCGCGAACGTACCCGGTCGTGCCCAGCTTCTTGCCCGACGGATCCAGGACCACGATCGTCGGAAAGCCCCGAATGCCGTACTTGCGCTGCAACGCCCGATTGCGTTTCGCGATCTCGGCCGACTGCTCTCGCCGGCGCGGGAAGTCGAGGGTCACCAGGACGAGGTTCTCGTCGGCGTAGCTCTTGAACGCGTCGGTGCTGAAGACTTCCTTGTGCAGCCTGACGCACCACCCGCACCAGTCGCTGCCGGTGAAGTTCAACAGCACCGGGCGGTCGGTTTCCTTGGCCCGCTTGAGGGCCGCGTCGATGTCCTCGGTCCATCCCTCGCCCGGGCCGCCGCCACCCTCCGGCGACGAGCACGAGATCAGCCCGCCGGGCAGCACGAGCAGGCCGCACAAGGCGACAAGGGCAAACACGGCATGTCTGGGTGTCGGGTTCATGGGGTTACTCCTTCGAAGGTCGGTTCCGGCGAGGCGAACGGGTCCGGGCAGGTCTTCAGGGCCTCGACCACCGCCGAGACGCTGAGCGTATCGGGCAGTCGGATGGGGTCTTTGGGCCTGTCGCCGGGGAAGATGACCAGGAACGGCAGCGCCGCCCCGCCCAGCCGCTTTCGCAGGGCCTTGAGCATGTCCGTCCGGGGCCCTCGGCGGGACAGGTCCGCCTTCATGGGCACGGCGTTCTTGGCCTGGAGCACCTCGAGAACTTCCCCGGAATGGAAGACGAAACGTTCGTTGTATTCGCAGTTCTTGCACCAGTCGGCGGTGAAGTCCAGGAAGACGGTCCGCCCCGACCGGAGGTAGGCGTTGAAGCGGTCCTTATCGAACGGCTCCCAGATAATTCGGCCGTCCTTGACGTGTCCCTCGGTGGCGGCGTCCTCGGCGGCGAGCTGGCGGGCCTGGTCCGCGGGCCGGGCGTACGCCCCACGAAGCGGGCCGAACGAAAACCACGCGCCCAGTGCCACGATACCCACCGAGACGGCCAGGATCGTCAGCCGCTTCGCCGCGGTCTGGTCGAACCGGACGTAGTGCCCCCACGCCCAGCACCCGATGGCCACGAACACCAGGAACGTGTTGGCGAACAGCAGGTCCTGGCGAAGCGGGATCATCAGGAAGATCACCATGGCCATCAGGACGAAGCCCATGACCTTCTTGAAGGTCTCCATCCAAGGCCCGGGCCTGGGCAGGAAGCCCAGCAGCTTGGGGAAGGTCGTCAGGATCATGTAGGGCAGGCCCATGCCCAGCCCGAGCAGCGTGAAGACCAGGAAGACCGTCAGGTTGGTCTGGCTGAGCGTCCAGGCGAGCATCGCCCCCATGAAGGGTCCGGCGCACGGCGTGGCCAGCAGCGTGGCCAGCATGCCCTTGAACAGGGCGTCGACGGGCCCTTCGCGTGAGATCCCGGCGTCGAGCTGGGCGACCTTCTTGGGCACGCCCAGGGTGAACACGCCCATCAGCGACAGGGCGAACGCGAAGACCAGCGCGATCATCACCATCGTGAACGTCTCGCTCTGGAACTGCTCGCCCCAGCCGAGCTTCAACACGATCGCCGCGGCGGCCAACGCCCAGTACACCAGGAGCATCCCCACGGCGAAGGCGCTGCCCAGCAGCAGCATTCGCCCGCGGCTCTCCCCGGCCTGCTGGACGAAGCTCAGGACCTTGATGGAGATGACCGGCAGCACGCAGGGGGTGATGTTCATCAGGATTCCGGCCAGGAAGGCCACGCCCAGCCAATACCACAGCGATTCGCTGGCGGGAGGGGCCTCGAACGCCATCGCCGCGTAGTCGGTCTGGTCGCCCTGCTTGCCGGCGGCCGGCGCCGGGGTCAGGTCGCCGGGGAAGTCGGCGAACAGGGCATCCTCGCCCGGACCGCCCGAGACGACGTCCTGCTCGTAGTCCACGCACGACGTGGCCGAACAGGTCTGCCCCCGGAGCCTGGCCGTGACGTCCCCGGCGGCCGCCCCGGCGGGCAGCGTGCCCTCGGCATACAGCAGGATCGTGCCCTGGTGCGAGTGGATCCACGGCTTGTTGTCCGGGTCGACGTCAGACTGGTCGAGCTTGTGCGGCTTGGGGAAGCGCACCTCGGTCCATTCGGCCCCGGCCGGACCCATCGTCACCTCCGTGGGCAGCCCGATGGCCTTGGGATGGCCCAGCGTGTCGTGATACAGGTGCCAGCCGGGCTCGATCGTGATCTGAATGACCGCCCGCAGCTTGCCGTCGGCGGCGCGGGCGAAGAGCTTGGCCTCGGCGTGGTTGTCAGCCAGGGGCAGGTTCAGGTCTTGTGCCCGCGCGCCGCCGGCCGGCAGGGCCGCTGCCGCCGCAGCCACCAGTGCCGTCAGCAGACGTCGTCGTCCGTTCATTGCCGCGTCTCCCGTCATGCCGGCCGCTGCGGCCGGAACGTCCTCTTCACTATAGCCGTGCCCGCCCAGGTCCGGCATATTCCCGGAAAAGCGCCTCGCCTGCCAGAGAACGGCCGCGCGCCCGGCGCCGTCTGCGGGCCGGTCGCGCCCGGCCCGGGCGACACGATCTCCAGGCCGTCCGGAAGCTCGCCCTGGGGGGGGAAGTTGCTCGCTCATCTCGTTGGCGGCCTCCACTTGGCCGGTCTTCGTCTTCAGCCGGAACGTCATGGATCGTCTCCCTCGTGCGGCGCGGTCGCGGCCGGTGTCCGCGGCGGATAGTGAACCCGCCGGGGCGCCCCGGGGCAAGTCATTTCTCGGGCGCGACCCGGCGCCGCACCGGCGGCGGAACGCTACAATGACATGACCGATTCGTGCGATGCGCCAAACCGCTGCGAGGTGCGATCATGCAGAAGCTTTGCGACCTGACCTGCCAGGCCTGCCGCGGGGGCGTCCCCCCGCTGACCGGCGAGCAGATCCGACCCCTTCACGACCAGGTCTGCGACTGGGACGTCGTCGAGAACCACCACCTGGCCAGGACGTTCACGTTCGGCGACTTCGTCCAGGCGCTGGCGTTCGTCAACCGCGTCGGGCAGGTCGCCGAGGACCAGGGCCACCACCCCGACATCCGCCTGACCTGGGGCCGCGTGCATATCGAGATCCACACGCACAAGATCGACGGCCTGACCGAGAGCGACTTCATCCTCGCGGCCAAGATCGACGCCCTGGACTGAAGAGATCTGCAACGCCGCGCGCGATCGGGCCGGCCCCTTCAGCCTGCCCGCCGTAGCCTCGGCGAAGGCTGGCGGCCCAGCACGGGACCGGAGGTCCCCAAGAGACGGCGCGCAGGAGCCTCACGCGTGCCCGGAGCGCTCGCCTTGCGCGTGGGTCTGCCGGGCGCGGCGGGCGCGGTCTTCCCAGATCAGGGCGGCGGCGACGGCCAGGCCCATCACGCCGTCCCCGATCGCCGCGGTCAGCACGACGGGAGGCGCGTTGCCCTGGACGTACTGGGTCACCAGGAAGACCACGGCGACGGCCTTCGAGCCGACCAGGAACCTCGCGAACGCCCGCTGCCTGGCCCCGATGGCGTAGGCGATCCCCAGCAGCAGCAGGAACACCCCGGCCTGGGAGGGGTAGAACGTCCCCCCGCGGTATCCCCACCCGAACAGGGCCATGGTCGCCCTCGGCGCGAACAGCATCGCCGTGCCCAGGATCATGCTGTGGGCCGCGACCAGGCCCACCACCAGCGTCTTGATCCTGCGGGCCCTCATGCGTGGCGCCCCCGCAGCATAACCAGCCCGAGCGCGGCCAGAACGTACACCAGGCATACGGCGCGCAGGGCTATCCGGCACGGGCGGCCTGATGCGATCCCGCGCTCGGCGAAACGGACGCGCACGCGCCACAAGGCGACCGCGGCCAGCACGGCCGCCAGCACGACGGCCGAGACCTGAACGATCGCCAGCACGGGCACGTGGACGGGTTCGCCCGGCCAGGGCCCGACAGCCGCGGAAGGCACGGTGACCCGCATCGCCCCCAGGGCCGGGACGTTCTCGATGTGGAACGCCATCAGCGGCCCGGCGGCCAGCACGAGCAGCGCGAACGCGACGGCGGCCACGGCGGCCGGGTCGGCGCGCCCGCCCCGCCCGAGAAAGCGGAACAGCACGGCCCGCCCGGCCAGCCCGGCGGCGACCGCCGCGACCACCGCCGCGGTGTACCAACCCGTCCGCCCCAGGGCCTCGGCCTTGTGCGAGGCCAGCATCACCATCGCCAGGAAAACCATGACCAGGGCGAACGGCACGAGGGTCCCGCTGAGGCTGCCCAGCCGCCAGATGCCCTGGAGCAGCGGGCGGATGTAGAGCTTGACCGACTCGTGCGGGCAACTGCGCAGGCACGTCATGCACAGCTTGCAGAACTGCCCGTCGCGGGCGTACATCGGGTGGTGGAATACCGAACATCCCACGCCCGTTTCGCCCCCCTTGAAGCACTCGTGCGTCGTGCACTGGGCGGCGCAGACGCTCGGGTTGGCCCGGACGTGGACCATGGCCCCCGTCGAGTACCCCGCCGCCAGCCCGCCCAGCGGGCAGAGGTAGCGGCACCACGTCTCGCGCTGGTACAGCAGGCACAACACCACCGCCGAGCCCATCAGCACCAGCAGGAGTATCCCGGTGGCGAACGGCCGCCGCGTCATCTCGAACACGTGCTCGGACCAGATGATCAGGACGAACAGCCCCGGCAGGACCCAGGTGGTGTGGCGCTTCATCCATTGCGGGGGTGTTCGCGCCAGGCTCCCCGCCCGCCGCACCAGCCGACCCGCCAGCGACAGCGGGCATATCGTGCACCACACCCGCCCGACGAAGAGAAACAGCAGCATCAGCAGCGGCCACCACAGCCCCCAGACCAGGCCGTTGGCCACGCGTCCGGCCGTGTGCGAGCCGGCGACCAGGCACAGGACCACGATCGCCGCGAAGAACAGCAGCGTGACGCCTTTGATCGCGGTCAGCCCGCCCTTGTCCAGCAGCCAGCGGACCCAGGCGTTCTGGTCCAGGCGGTACTCCAGGCGGGTCTCCTCGTGCGTCGGCCCGGTGAAGATGTGCTCCGAGCCGATCTCCGGGCCCTCGGCGAACACCGCGCCGAACTCGACCGCGTCGCGAAGCTCCGCGGCGTTGCGGTGACGATACTCCGCCGACAGCAGCGCATGCTCGGCCGACGTGTTCAAGCGGTGCTCGCCGTCCTGGACGCGCCGGTCGCGCTCGCGCAGGAACAGGCCCGCCAGGGGCAGGATGTCCCGCCGCCGGCTGAGCAGGGCGGGCATGACGAGCGTCTCGGCCGAGAGCAGACCGGCCAGGTCGGCGTCGAACCGCTCGCCCCGCGCCAGGTCGGGCAGGTCCTTGCTCGTGGTGGCAATCACGCGAACGGACGGCGTGACGTCCCGCGCGCCGTCGGCGCAGGCGCGCAGGTATCGGCCCAGGACGCTCTGCGCCTCTGCGTCGAGGGCGTCGACGTGCTGGAGGATGAGCGTGCCCCCGTCGGCCAGGTCCAGCGCGCCGGGCAGTGGCAGCTCACCCGCCGCGCCCGAGGCCGGGGCAAACTGCCTGTCCTCGCCCGGGCCGAACAGCAGCCTGGCCGCCTCCCCGCGGCGGCCCAGCCGCAGGCAGTCCATGACGATCAGCGGGACCTCGGCGGCGTCGGGTCCGCAGGCGGCCTCGTGGATCTTCCGGGCGGCGAAGCGCTTGCCCGCCCCCGGAGCGCCCGAGACCAGGGCCACCCGCGCCGAGGGCGCCAGATCCGCGATCCGCCGGCGAACCTTGCCCATCGCCGACGACTCGGCGATGACCTCCCCGCCGACCTCCTCGGTGTGCATCAGGGCCCGCAGGGCCTCGCTGCGCTGGAAGAACCCCCACGCCTTGGTGCTCGTCCGGCGCAGGGAGGCACAGATCCCCGCCAGGATGTGCGACCGCAGCGCCGCGCATTCGGCCAGGGCCCTCTGGAAAAGCTCCCCCGGGTACTCCAGGACCGTCACCGCCCCGCGGGCCACCACGTCGGCCGAGATCGGCTGGTCCGTCAGCAGCGCCATCTCCCCGAAGGTCGCGCCCGGCAGCAGCCGGGCCAGGGGCAGCCGCTGCCCGTCCTCGGCCTCCAGGAGCACCTCGGCCCGCCCGGCCAGCACCAGGTAGAACGCCGTGCCCTCCCGGCCCCTGTGGATAATCGTCTGGCCGTCGGCGTAGGAGACCTCCCTGCCGCCGGCCCGCAGATACGCCTCGGCTGTCTGGTCGAGACCGCTCATCACCTCAGTCCCCGCGCGCCGCGCCCGCCGCGCCATCGCACGGCGCTGACCCTATCATACACGCCCGGCGGCCCGATGGTACACGGATATTACCTCCTGCATCCAGGTTCTGGGGACGCATGTGTGTTTAGCGGGCGAGCAACGCTCGCCGTTCGTCGTTCGAACGACAAGCGGCGAGCGTTGCTCGCCCGCTAAACATGGACCGAACGACAAGTCTGGACGGGCGGGTGCCATGGTCCACGCACCTTGCTAATCCGGGAGACACCATACTCGATTATTGAGGTTGCCCGGGCCAGAAGAGCGAAGATTGGCGTTTTCATGGAAAAGAGACAAAGCCGAACAGTGACACTTCACCGACGTGCAATAGTCTTCGCAGACAAAGCCCCGCCAGGGGCGCCAGAAGGTAGCCCCGCCCGTCAGGGCGGGGACTACTGCCGGTCTGGCGGCGGCGAGACACAGAGTACTTGACGGTCGTTGGCCCACATTGTATGCCAACAGTACGGGAAGACTGAAAAGCCGTGCGGTGTTTCCGGTTTCGACGTGTGGGGCCGACGGACTTCAGCCTCACCCGGCCTCGGCAGGAGATATGACATGACGTCCAAGGAGCGCATGATGCGGGCGCTGAACCGGGAAAAGCCGGACCGCCTGCCTGCGACGATTCACCAGTGGCAGCAGTATCACCTCGACACGTACATGGATGGGATGGACGCGTTATCGGCGTTCAAGGCCTGCGGCATGGACGCGGCGATTCAGTATTTCGAGGCGATGGGTCAGTTCTGGATTCCTGAGGCTGAGAAGTACATCCTGACAACGCCCGAGTGGCAAGTGGACGTTCAGGTCGTCAAGGACGATCCGTCGGACCGCCAACTGCATTACACCATTGAAACGCCCGGGGGCACGCTGACTTACAAGACCGGCGCCAACCAGCAGACCACCTGGATCACCGAGTACCTCATCAAGCACCACGACGACATCGACCTGATCGCCAAATACATGCCCGTGGCCACGCTGGACACCGAGGCGATCGTCGAGGCCTACGACGAGGTCGGCGACGCCGGCATCCTGCGCGGGTTCGTCTGGGGCGACCAGGCCGGGTGCTGGCAGCACGCGTGCTGCCTTATGGACGTCCAGGAACTGATCCTCGAGGCGATGGACAATCCCGGCTGGGTCCATGACCTCTTGCGGATACTCAAGGAGAAGAAGCTGCGGTTCATTGAGGAGTCGCTGACGGGCACGACGTTCGATGTGATCGAGACGGGCGGCGCCGCCGGAAGCGACACCCTCATCTCGCCGGCGATGCACCGCGAGTTCTGTTTGCCTTACGCCCGAGATATCCACCGCGCGCTGCACGAGATCGGCCTGAAGGCCGCCTACCACACGTGCGGCGGCATGATGTACCTGCTGGACCTGATCGTCGCCAACGAGACCGACGCGTCCGAGACGCTCACCCCGCCGGGCGCCGGAGGAAACGTCACCGAGCCGGAAAAGGTGCGAGATGCGTTCGGCGGAAAAGTGGCGATGATCGGGGGAATGGACCAGTTCCACGTCTTGGGCCGCGGCACGGCCGAAGAAATCCGCGCCGAGGTGCGCCGCCTGTTCGAGGGCTTCGGGCCAGACGGCGGGTACATCATGTCGGCCTCGGACCACTTCTTCGACGTGCCGCGGGCCAACCTCGAAACCTTCGCCCAAGCCGCCAAGGAATGCGTCTACTAAGGACCGGAAAGGACACGCCATGGGACTTGCCGAGGCCAAGACGACACGTATCATGGCGGCACTGAACCACGAGGAACCCGACCGCGTGCCCGTGGGCGAGTTCTTCTGGACGACGTTCGGCAGCCGATGGGCATTCAACGGCAACATCGACGTGCGCGTCCTGGCCACAAACGACCGCCGGCAGGTCCGCCGAGAGGTCCTGCGAAAACTCAACGCCGCAAAGGGCGGCGGATTCATCCTGCAGTCCGATCACTCGGTGCCCAACAACGTGGCGCCCGCCACCTATGACTACCTGATCCACCTCGCCCGGGAATACGGCACCTACCCGCTCGAACTGGGCGAGTTCGACGAGAAGATCTGATGAATGCGGGGCACTGCGCGACGGGGAAACAGGGAAGCGTCCCCGATTTCCCGATTTCCCCGATAGGGGGGTATCCTATTGACGCAAGTAGCACCAGCGAGTCGTCGCTGGGTCTGCGCCGTTCGAGCCCAAGGGGCTCGCATTCAACAGCCCAGGGCAGAGCGAAGCGCCGCCCTGGGCTGTTGAATCTGAGCCCTTCTATGAGTTTCGACGACCTGTCAAGGTCCTTTTTCGACCCTTGCCGCATACGAATACTCCTGCCTTGTGCGATCTCGCAGCGGCCTCCGTGCCGTGGACTCAGTGCCGGATCCTGTCCGGTTGGCTAGCTGCCCTGCTGCCAAGGCTGAGCCTGATCAGTTTG
>Ga0180431_10006233_pt1 | contig 14218 bp, 8 predicted proteins | sample SS_ome_11_FD_132459 | JGI IMG/M metagenome (GOLD analysis project Ga0180431, IMG submission 132459) | Hypersaline lake sediment archaeal communities from the Salton Sea, California, USA - SS_1_MS_1 metaG | ecosystem: Environmental > Aquatic > Non-marine Saline and Alkaline > Hypersaline >... | reverse complement strand
TGGAATCGCTGGCAGGCGAGGTCTCAATATGCTCGTCGCCGTCCACCGAGTAGGCCTGTACCTGATGAACGCCGGAGCCCAGGGTCGTCAGGTCTATGGTGATGGTGAACTCTTCCTGGGACTCATCAAAGACCCCATCGTCGGCCATAATGGACTGCCAGGGGCCGTCGTCAATGCGATAGTATACGCCCGCGACGTAGCTGACGGCCGAGGTGCCATAACCATTGTAGGTCACATATGTCGGTTCGCCGCTCCCGGCTTGCTGCCCCTGCCGGGTCAGCGTTGTGTTGAGGATCTCATCCACAGGGTCCACAACCGAGACGGTCGAGATGGTCTGGATCAACTCATTGCCAGCGGAGTCAACCACGCGCAGATCGACGTCTAACTCACCAGTGGGGAGGAGGGGGGTGGTAAAGGTGAATTCCTCGACATAAGAGTCGAAAGCGCCATCAGTCGAACGGGCGTCTATCCACTCCTCGCCGGCCACGCGATACTGTATCTCCTCTATCGTGTTGATGATCGTGCTGCGGCGAAGGGACGAGGGATAGGGGTCATCCCGGACGATGCCGCTGAAGGTCAGAATATTGGGCTGCTCAATGTCGGTCACATAGTGAGTATCGACGACGTTTAGTGTCGTGTCAACAGGATCGAAAATACCATCTCCGTCGGAATCGCGCCATCCAATCTGTCCACGGGCATATTCGTCAATGTCTCCACCATAGTAGGGCCAGGTCTGACCGCGCATAATGCTGGGTATGTCCGACGCACAATCTCCATACCGGCTGTTCTGATTCTCCACGCCCAGGTAACCCGATTGGCGAGTGCAGGGTTGGTGAGCGGCGTAATACTGATCAAGCGCCAGGAAGATGTGGCCGATTTCATGGGCGGCGACCGCGTCCATGTTCTGGGGACCGTAGCCGTTGTTGCCATAGGTCATCACGGTGAAGGGGCCGCCCAGATAGGCGTAGGCGAAGTACCCATCGGAGAAGCGATTGTCTCTATCCTCAGAGCTATCAACCACGAAGATGGTGAAGGCCCAGTCGGTGTCGTACGTTTCGCGCAGGGCGTTGTTGTATTGGCGCACCTGATCAAAATACGAAAAACCAGTATACCCCTTTTTTTCCATCACCTCGGCGATCCAGAGGGACTGGTCTCTGTAGGGACGGCTGATCGGTTCATAGCCCGTGGTGATGGGAGATGCGGTACCATCGTCATAGACAAAGGTCAAGTCTGCGTTTGGCTCAAGCGCGGCCCACCAATCGAGGGCGGCGGTGATCTCGCTCAGCACCAGCGCTCGCTCCTCCTCGCTCCAGTTCTCTGTAGACGCATCTACACTGCCATCGCTCTCGGGCAGGAGGATTCCCACGGCCACGCGCCCGATGAAATACTCGCTGGTCTCGGCGTAGCCAGGTGTGGGGTCACTGGCCGCGCGCTGCATTCCTTCCACTGGCGGAGGGACGAGCGCGTCGCCCACCAACTCAGCCCCCAGGGTCTCCAAGTCCTGTGCCTTTCTGGAGGGAGCTTGAGGGTTCAGGAGAGCGTTCCAGACCTGGGCGGCTCGCCGCGCTTCACCCGTCAGTGTTGCCAGAGTCGCCCTATCTATTGTCTGGCGATAGATGGTGAGAGCACCAGAAGGTAGAGGGTTTCCGCGTGGTACTCGTGCGATGAGCGCTTGTGGAGGGAACACGTGGGTCACGCGGCCACCAGCCAGCTCAATGGCTTCGACGGCCACATCAACGCCAGCATCGGGATCAAGCAGGATCAGGGCCTTCTCCAACAGGGGTGCGGTGGCCGATGCTGCCAAGGCCAGGTCCGCCTGCGCCAGAAATGGAACGAGCAAACACAAAATGAGGCCTATGCCCGGCTGGATCCGGCACATATCCACGATTAGGCGCGAAATTTGGCTCCTGAGTGTCGCTTGATTGCCCCGAGCATTTTCCATAGCATGACGCCGAATGCCATAAAGTTTCCAAGAGACTCATCCCTATGCTAGCACTCGGCCATTTCACATGCCGTTTCGCCAATCGTTTCAATTTGCGTGTCAACGAATGAGGGGAGATAGGTAATCAGGGGAAAAATGTCACGAAGATGAGGGAAAAGGTATCCCAAGCATGCCAGCCCACACGAAGGGATACGAAGCAGCAACGACTTCAATCGTTTCGCCACGTCGCTCGGGGCGCACAAAAGGAAAACCACCAGGGTGCCCCCTGGTGGCTCGATCTACATCTACAGTCGCTGGGAGGTCAGTCGGTCAGCCGGCGGATATGGCGTCGGGCCCGGGCTGCGGCAGCGCGCACCTCGGAATCGGCATCGGAAGCCAGTTGCTCCAATGCCTCAAGAACGATCTCTTGGTGGCCACGATGATCGACGAACTCCTCTTGCGTACCGATCACCTTCAGCGCAGTGGCCGCTCGTGCTCGGACAGCAGGTTTAGAGGCCCGAGTCATCTCCAAGAGGGCTGCCAGAGGTTGTGATCCCATTCTAGCCAGTATATGGCTCACAAAACGGGGCTCTATTCCCTCTCGCAGCGCAAAGAGCATCAGAGGTTGCAGGTGCTGGCGGGCCGTAACGATCGTTTGAACGTATCCCTCGGCGGCGGCCAGGGCCAGGGCCTCGGTCAGGTAGCGGCGCGCCTGTCGGCGTTGACTCAGCCGACCTGTGGTGCCCGCCTCAATCAGGCAGGCCGAGCCGATCAACAGGGCCGAGACGAACATGCCGTAACGAACCCCCATCTGGTCGAAGGCCCGGTATACCTTCAGTAATTGACAAAACTCGTCGCCCACCGAGAGCGTGTGGCCGTGAGGCCCAGCGAGCTTGGTCAGACCGAGGTGGGCCAGGCAGACCGCGGTCTGAGCGAGAGCCAGTTCCAGCTGCGAAACGCCATGGGACTGACACCGATGGAGTGCTGACTCAGCCACCTCTATGGCCTCCGCCACGTGCTGCCGAAGGAAATAGCCGTATACTAGATGGACCTCCCCGTACAGCCGGTGAATGCCATCCTCGCCGGCCGACTCGGCCTCGGCAATTGCCTGAAGAAAGGCCTCTTCCGCCTGAGTAGATCGGCCCCGATCCAGGTGAAGATTGCCCAGATCGGTGTAGGCGTGAGAGAGCGCCAGGTGGTCCTTCATTTTTCGCGCCCCATCCAGCCGCCGATGCGTTACTTCCCAGGCAGCCTCACCCTCCCCCCACTCTCTCAGAATAGCCGGCACAGGATTTCGAAAAGCCACTACGGCATCCGGGGGAACCTCCTGGCCGGCCTCCTGCTCCGCCAAGCGGTTCAGGCCTACGGCTCGGTGATAGGTCCCTTGAAGATAGGCGGTCCACGCCTGGGTACGCAGCGCCTGGAAGGCAAGCAAGGGATGGGCCTGATCGGCGGTCAGGCGCCAGGCCCGCTTCAGTGTACCCTCAGCACCGGGCAGGTCTCCTCGGTAGGCTTGCAGTTGCCCGATGGCACAGAGAGCGGCCATATGGCGCCGCACGTCCGCCTGGCTCCAGCAGCTCATTGCTTTCTCTCCCAACTCGATCCCTTCAGCGTAATGGCCTCGCAGGAGTTCCAGTTCGGCCAAGGCAAGCAAGCAGTCTCCCTGTGCTGTGCTGTCCTGGCGATCCTCAAGATCCACCGATGCCCGTAAGTAAAGAAGACGAGCCTCCTCCACCCGCCCTTCCGCCTGGCGGATCCGGCCGGCGTTCAGTGTAAGGCGCGGATGCTGATCCCGCACAGCCGGTTCCAATTGGTCCAACCAGCGTGCCAGGGGCTCCAGCCGCCCTTGCTGCAGATAGGTGGGAGCGATCTGTTCGAGTAGACGAGCTACTCCCGATTCATCGCCTGTCTGCAGGCTGTGGTGCAGGGCCTGCTCCAGGTTCCCTTGCCTTTCACACTCCTTGGCCGCTCGCTGGTGCAAGGACCTGACCTGGTCATCGGAGAGATGGTGAGGCAGCTCCACGCGCAGAAATGCCAGGAAGAGAGGGTGATAGACGTAGCTTACACCTGTCTGTGAGGTCTGGGGGGCAACACGGCGGAAGAAAAGATTGCGCTGCTCCAATCGTGCCAACCACTCAGCCGGATTATCAACGCCCAGGACAGCCCGGCATAGGTCCGGGTTCAGGCGATCCAGCACGGCGCTGCGGAGAAGCACGTCGCGCACCTCGGGCGACTGGGGCGCGAGCACCTCGTCGCGAAGATAGGCGAAGAGCCCCTCCCAGACATCGTTCAAACTGGCGGCGAAGCGACCAAACGCATTAGCGGCCAGCCATAGAGGAGCCGCCCATCCTTCGGCCCGGGTGGCTAACTCGGCGACCTCAGCCGGGCTGAGATTCAGCCCCGGCGCTCGCTTCAGGAAGGCGGTCGTTTCCTCGTCTGTGAACTGTAGTTCCGCTGCGCGAAGTTCCAACAATTGACCCCGGACTCGCAGACGGGGCAGGGGAAGAGGAGGATCCACCCGCGTCAGCAAGTAGAGATGTCCGTTGGCAGGCAGATGTTCTAACAGGTACTGAAGCACTTCCTGGCTATCTGGATTGGTCAGAGTCTCTGTATCATCAAGGATGATGACGAACGACGCAGGGGCCAGCGGTGCTAGAGCGCTCAACAGAGCCATCACTGCCTGCTGGGGATCTTCCTGCACAGCGGCGGTGCTGTGAACCTCTCCCTGAAAAATCGCGCCCAGTGCCGGATCCAGCCGGGCAACCGAAGCAGCCAGGCCTTCTACAAAAGCCTGGGGGTTATTGTCGGTATCATTTACCTCGTACCACGCGAACAGGGTCTCTCCAGAGGATACAGATGCTCGTAACCCACCCAAGGCACCGTTTCTCAAATGGGTTTCTATCCACTGGGCCACCAGAGTCGTCTTGCCATAGCCAGGAGGGGCCGAGAGCAGCGTCAGACGGACGTCCAATCCTCGGTCGAGAAGCGATAGGAGACGAGGACGAAGAAGAGTCTCGGGTGCCGGCGAGGGTGGCGTGAGACGTGACGTGAGAGCAAGAGAAGAGAACGTAGAGGCGGGAGAAGTCTCCTGCTGAAGAATTAACTGGTATAGGTCGTGCGTCTCTTCCAGGGGCTCGATACCCAACTCGCGTTGGAGAAGATCCTGGTAGGTACGGTATTGGCGAAGTGCTTGAGCTCGCTGACCCGTCTCCCAATAGAGACGCATCAGGAGGCGATGGATATCCTCCTGGAGCGGATCTAGAACGAGAAGACGCTGGCAAGCAGCTATGGCCGCACCCCGTTCGCCTCGGGCGATAAACCCCTGGATGAGAGAGGTCAGAGCCCGGAGAAGGAGCAGGAACAGTCGCTCGCGCTCAAAGGTAAGCCACTCTTCGAAATTGGGAGCATGAAGAACGGAGAATTCAGCCAGGAAATCCCCTTTGTAAAGGTCTAAGGCCCGGCGTATCTGGCGGCCACCTCCAGATGTGGAGGAAAAGGGTGACTGTGGATCCTGGAAACACGCCTGCAGTACTCGTTCAAAGTCGAGAACGTCCACCCAGCAGGGAGCAGAAGGGGAAATACAGACCCACGAGCGCTCGACGGTCAGACAGGCCTCGGGAGAAAGGCCGATCTCATCAAGGACGCGGCGAAGATTCCAAAGCGCCCGCCGGAGGTTGTAGCGAGCCCGAGACTGCGGAATCTCACCCCACAGGAGAGTGGCAAGGTGCTCTCGTGAGAACCGTTGCTCGGGTTGACATGCCAGATAGATCAGGAGGGCCTGCTCCTTGCTGGCCAAAGGCTCGACAAGCGAGGACATGCCATAGAGGATTTGAGGTTCACCCAGCAGGCGGAGGATCAGGACGTCCGCGTTCTTCTCTACCATCTCATACAAGTGTGAATTCCGTTCATGTGTGAACTCAGTGTGAACTCCGTTCACGTGTGAACTCAGTCCGTTCACCCGGAAGCAGAAGTGGCTCCATCATAGCCTAATGGGTGACGTACCTTTCGGTGCCTCTTCCCCGCGGATTTGTGTGGCCACTTCGTAACCGACGCCCAACGCTTCCAGATTGATTTCCGCCGTCCCGCGTGGAACGCGATCCCGTACCGCTGCTTCCAGCGCTTCCCGTGACACGATGCCGGTCAGCCCCGCCAGTAGACCCAGACCGACTACGTTGGCAACGACCTCCCGCCCTGCCACATCGTGCGCCAAGGTGGTCAGCTTCGCCCGAACTGCCCGCGTGGTCGGGGCACGGGTGACGTGATCGGCATCCAAAATCAACAACCCGCCCTTGCGCATCTGCCCACCATACCGATCGCACGCTTCTTGACTCAGACAGAGCGTGATGTCAGCCTCGATCACCTTGGGATAGAGAATCTCCTCGCTGGAGATCACAACCTCGGAACGGCTGGCTCCCCCTCGTGCCTCAGGTCCATACGATTGGGTTTGGACGACATTCTTGCCATCCCGGATGGCTGCCTCAGCCAGCAGGATACCAGCGAGGATAGCACCTTGCCCACCTGTGCCAGCCAGTCGTATCTCATAGCGAGGCGCCATCAACCCCCTCCGCTGGCGGGGAAAGGCGACCGTCGGGGCCGCTCTGCTGTTGTGCCCGCTTGATAACCTCATCATAGAGCTTGGTATACTCCGGGATATCCCGATCGACAAACACACCATGCACAATCTTTCCTCGTTTTTCCCCCTCGCTCATCTTCTCGGCCCGCTTGAGCGATATGCTTTCTTCCTTGAGGTAGTGCATCATGTCGGGTGCGGTACCCCAACGGTTGATCCGTCCTATCGTCGTATGGCAGTAACTTACCGCTTCGACCACCGAGAATCCCTCCTTGACAATCGCTTGAGCGACGTACCGTTCCAATTCCCGCACGTGATAGACCGTGCTGCGAGCGACGAAGGCTGCTCCGGCCGCTGCTGCCAACTCGGCGATAGGAAGGGGCTGCTCGATGTTGCCGTATGGGGCAGTCGCCGCCTGTGCGCCGATGGGAGTGGTGGGCGAATACTGACCGCCGGTCATCCCATACGTCGAGTTGTTAACCACAATGGCGCTCAGCCCGATGTTACGTCGGGCAGCATGGATGAAGTGGTTGCCTCCGATGGCCAGTGCATCGCCATCGCCCATGACCACGATGACCTTCATCTCCGGTCGCGCCATCTTCAAGCCAGTAGCAAAGGCCAACGCTCGGCCATGGGTGGTATGCATTGTGTTGAAATCCACGTAGACGGGCATTCTTCCCGTACAACCAATGCCCGAGATCAGCGCGACGTCATTCTTGTCCAACTGAAGGCCATCCACCGCCCGAATGATCGCTCCCAGAACGATGCCAATCCCACAGCCGGCGCACCAGATGTTGGGGAATCTTTTGCTATGACGCAGATAGCGCTCGTGAACCCTTGACTCATGTTTGGGTGCGTTCATAGTGGCTATGTTCCTTGTCTCCATTCCTCAATGCCAGTCAGGATCTCGGAAGGCTGGATCATCTCCCCATCGCTCCGGTTGACCCGGTACACCTTGTGCCGACCCGCCACACGTTCCACTTCCAGCGCCAGTTGTCCGCGATTCATCTCCGGCACCACGACGTGGTGTAGCCGAGCAGCAGCATGCTCTACGACCTCTTCAGCAAACGGCCAGAGGGTCTTGAGCTTGAGAAAGCCAACCTTATGCCCGCGCTCGCGCGCCATTTCGACGGCGTGGCGCGCTGAACGGGCCACCACCCCATAGGCGATGACCAGGGTTTCAGCTTCCTTAACACCATCTTCGTCGTAGAGTAGAATGTCCGAGAGACTGCGGCCGACCTTGCGGAAGAAACGCCCCTGCCAAAGGTGAATGTCGTCCAAGCTGGAGGTTGGGTAGCCACGCTCGTCATGATGTAAGCCGGTGATGTGGTAGCGGTAGCCTTCACCGAAAGGCACCAATGGTGGTACATCGGTGGGAAAATTCTCGTAGGGCTTGTACCACTCCGGCGGCACCGTCGTCCCGGACCGATCCACTCGTTCAATGCTCTGTGGATCAGGCAAGACAACGTGCTCTCGCATGTGGCCAATCACCTCATCCGTCAGCAGGATCACGGGTGTGCGGTACCGTTCAGAAAAAACAAATGCTTGGACCGTCAGGTTGAAGGTTTCGCGCACAGATGACGGGGACAGGACAATGACCGGGTGGTCACCGTGGGTTCCCCACCGGGCTTGCATCACGTCTCCCTGGGCGGGGCTGGTGGGACGCCCCGTAGAAGGTCCCATGCGCTGTACATCCACAATCACGCAAGGGATCTCAGCCATTGCCGCGTAGCCGATGTTTTCTTGCATCAGGCTGAATCCGGGACCGGAGGTGGCGGTCATGGCCTTCACTCCGCCTACCGACGCGCCGATGACAGCGGCGATGGAGCCGATTTCGTCCTCCATCTGAATGAATTTGCCACCCACCTGGGGCAGCCGCCGGGCCAGCACTTCAGCGATCTCCGTCGCCGGAGTGATGGGATAACCAGCGAAAAAGCGACAACCGGCCGCGATGGCTCCCTCGGCACAGGCCTCGTCCCCTTGCATCAGGATCGAAGTCGGGTTTGCGGTCATCCTGTCCCCTTCTCCGGTTCAATGTCAGACACGAAGATGGCAAAATCTGGACAGTGCAGTTCACACCAACGACACGCAGTACACTTGTCCGGATGAGCCACGGTGACCCGCCCGTCAGCTCCTTGCTCCAGTACCTCGGCTGGACAGAACTCTACACACAGTCCACAGCCTTTACACCAGTTAGGAAAGACGGTCACCCGGCCCCGTGGCAGCCCCGTACTGGTCGCCCGGGACGGTTGTCCCTGTTCTGGCTTGGCATCCCCTTTTTTTGACACGTTCCCAGCTATGGCCTGATCATCAAGACACGCGGTCGCTTTGATCATTTGTTAACCTAACCTCTTGTCGAAATTCAAGTGAACATATTATCGCACAAAACACGCTATCGCACAAAACACACGTCTGAAGGAAAGAAGTTTTGACAGGAAGACCGAAACCGTTTACAATGGTCGGGAATGAAAAGACACAGGTCTAGGAGAATGCTGATTGTGTGGCGTTGACGACTTCGATTCTATGTCCAATTTGCTCGATGGCCTGATCATCAAGGCACAAAGTGGATTTTTCACCGTGCACACCGACGTTGGCGACGTTGTCTGTCAGGTACGGGGCAGACTGAAGCAAGAGCGACGTGACACCGACTTGGTGGCCGTCGGCGACCGTGTGCGTATCAGCCTGGTTGAAGATAACCGGGGGATGATTGAGGAAATCACCGATCGAGAGCGGGCACTGGCCCGCCTGTCCCCGATAGCTCGCGGCCGTGGATCCCGCCGTTGGAATCGAGACGGCTATCTGGCCGAACGGGAGCAAGTCATCGTCGCCAATCCCGATCAAGCCGTTTTTGTATTCTCCTGTGCAGAGCCTTCTCCACGCCTGCGCATGCTCGATCGACTGTTGGTGGGAGCCGAGATCCAGGACATCCCTCCTGTCGTGTGTGCCAATAAGACCGACTTGATAAGCTCTCAGAAAGCCCGGTCACTCTTTGGGGTTTACCAGGAGATTGGCTATCCAGTACTATACACCAGTGCAGTCACAGGTGACGGGGTGGAGACGTTGCGTGATGCGCTCCAGGGGAAACTCTCGGCGCTTGTCGGTCCATCTGGCGTGGGGAAGACCAGTTTGCTCAACACTATGGAGCCTGGTTTGGGGTTGCAGGTACGGAAAGTAAGCCAAGCCACCACCAAAGGGCGACACACTACCGTCGTACCTCAGCTCGTTCCGTTGGGCGTAGGAGGTTGGGTGGCTGACACCCCCGGTATTCGCGCCTTGGCCCTATTCGACATAGATCCGGAGGAGTTGGATGCCTACTTCCCCGACATCGCTCCGCTGGTAGCTGACTGCAAGTTCTCTGATTGCACACACACCGTCGAGCCAGGCTGTGCGGTTATGCAAGCTGTGGAAGAGGGGCAGGTGACCCAGCATCGGTACGAGAGTTACGTGCGACTGCGGGAGGAACATCAGAAGCTGGCGGATATGTACTGGTGGGGAATCAGTGAATAGCCTAGACAATGTAGGGAAGAACCAAGCGAGAAATGGAGTGCATAACGCAAGAAATGTGTTATAATCCTCCAATGATATTCTGAGAACCATAGTGAGGAGTATATGCAGTCAAAGACCATTCCATGGCACAGTCGTTCCGTTCAAGAAGTAAGTGATACGCTAGAGACAAATCCATCCACCGGCCTCACAGCGGCTGAGGCCAATGCGCGTTTGACCCAGTACGGGCCGAATGAACTGGCCGAGCGCCCTCGGCCTGGATTCTGGCAGCTGCTGCTGAGTCAGTTCAACAATTTCCTCATCATCATCCTCATCGTTTCCGCTATCATCTCTCTCCTACTGGGTAAACTCGTCGAGGCCAGCGCGATTATGGCTATCGTCATACTTAACGCCATATTGGGCGTGGTCCAGGAAAGCAAAGCCGAGGAAGCCCTGGCAGCCCTCAAGAAGATGGCCTCCCCAGAGGCTCGCGTCCTGCGCGGCGGTCATCGTGTCACCGTCCCTGCGCGCGAATTGGTGCCCGGTGACATCGTCTTCCTCGATGCTGGCAACTATGTGCCGGCCGACCTCCTTCTTATCGAGAGCATCAACCTTAAGGTGGATGAGGCGTCGCTCACTGGGGAATCGGTACCAGTCGAGAAGTCGGCTGAGGTGGAGTTACCGGAGGATGCACCTCTGGGTGACCGGGTGAACAGCGCCTTCATGGGCACCACCATCACGTACGGGCGGGGGGCAGGCATCGTCGTCGCGACCGGTATGCAGACGCAGATTGGCCTCATCGCTGAGATGATCCAGTCTTACGAAGAGGAGCCCACCCCCCTCCAGGTTCGGTTGGATCAATTGGGCCGCTGGTTAGGCTGGGGGTCGTTGGCCGTCTGTGGCCTCGTTTTCATCGAGACACTTATTCAGGACACTGATCTGTCCCTCATCACCAATCAAGGAGTAGCTGCCTACCTGACACAGACTCGTGAACAGATCATAGATCTGTTCATCGTCGCAGTCAGTCTGGCAATCGCTGCTGTCCCGGAGGGGTTGGCAGCCGTCGTTACGATCTGCCTGGCGTTGGGAATGCGCGAGATGGTAAAGCGACATGCGCTGATCCGCCGTCTACCCGCTGTGGAGACGCTTGGCAGTGCCACCGTGATCTGCTCCGACAAGACCGGCACGCTTACACAGAATGAGATGATGACCGTGCGGCTCTACGTAGCAAACCTGCGACTGGACGTGAGTGGCGAGGGATACCAGCCCAAGGGTGAGTTTACGCACTATGGTGAGCCGGCTGACCCGCATGACAATTCCGAGATGATGGCTCTACTCACCGGAAGCCTGCTTTGTTCCGATGCTCAACTGGAATTGATGGAATCGGGAAGTAAGAGTGAGCAGTATCGTATCGTAGGTGACCCGACGGAAGGCGCCATGGTAGTGGCAGCAGCTAAGGCAGGTCTGTGGCGTGAAGCGCTCGAAGAACGAATGCCACGCGTGGCCGAAGTGCCCTTTGACAGCGAACGTAAGCGTATGAGCACCATCCACCGCTGGGATGGGCGCGAACAAGAAAGGGGAAATAGCTCCGAGTATATTGCGTACATCAAGGGAGCGCCTGACGTTATGCTGCCGCTTTGCGATGCTATCCTGGAGGATGGGGACGATGTGCCCCTGACACCGGGCCGTCGTCAACACATTGAGAACACCATCCGCGACCTGGGCAAGGGAGGGCTCCGTGTGTTGGCCGTGGCCTATCGCGATATGGATCGCCTGCCTGAAGAAGTGACCTCGGATGAGATTGAGAGAAACCTGGTGCTCATCGGATTGGTCGCGATGATCGATCCCGCACGACCCGAAGTCAAGCCGGCGGTGGAGCAGGCACGACGAGCCGGTATCCGTACGGTCATGATCACGGGCGACTACCCTGACACCGCTCAGGCTATCGCAGATGAAGTTGGTCTGCTGCGGCCTGGGGGCGAGGTGCTCACTGGTACCAAGCTAGATGAAACCTCCGATGAGCAGTTGATCCAGCACATAGAGGACGTAGATGTGTTCGCCCGTGTCTCTCCTCAGCACAAGGTTCGCATCGTGGAGGCACTCAAAGCACGGGACCACGTGGTGGCCATGACCGGTGACGGCGTCAACGATGCTCCAGCGCTCAAGCGGGCTTCTATCGGCGTGGCGATGGGCATCACCGGTACAGATGTGTCCAAGGAGACAGCGGACATGGTGCTCACCGACGACAACTATGCTTCTATTGTCTCGGCGGTGGAGCAGGGACGCATCATCTATTCCAACATCCGTAAGTTCGTGTACTATCTGATCTCCTGCAATATGGCCGAGATCATGGTTATTTTCCTGGCCACGATGTTTGGCTCCTTACCACCACTGACCGCCATCCAGCTACTATGGCTCAACCTCCTTACCGACGGCGCGCCTGCTGTGACATTGGGCTTGGAGAAAGGTGACCCGGACATCATGGAGCGACCACCACGTCCCGTGCGCGAACCAATCATCAACCGTTTCATGATCATGGGTATGATCGTGCAGACCATCGCCATCACCACCGTCGTGCTTATTGCCTACTACGTCGGATTGGCTTGGGAGCCATCGAACCTGGCACTGGCCCAGACTATGGCGTTCGTCACGTTGTCGGCCTCTGAGTTGGCCCGGGCCTATACAGCGCGTTCCGAGCGGGTCTCTTTATTCCGTCTAGGCGTCTTCAGCAACCCATACATGCAGTACGCAGTGTTGCTCTCCATCGTCCTATTGCTGAGCGTAGTCTACATTCCCTTCTTCCAGCCGATCTTCAACACGATGTCGCTGGGGATGCGGGAATGGACCGTCATTCTGCCGCTGTTGTTGGTGCCCAGCGTTGCCGCCGAGATCACCAAGGCTGTCGTGCGCTTACGTGCTCAGCGTCACACAGCCAGGGCGACGGTATAGGTGCTCGCCTTGATCGGATGTTGCGACGTCGTCTGTGGTTTGTGAGTCACTTTATCCAATTTGCAACTTTGTTGTGTTCTGTGGTACATGTGGTACAATAGAGGGCACGTTCTACTCGATCGGCTATTGAAGCTATTCAGGCTTTTGTAGCAATGTGTGAATTCCAGAACAAGGAGATGTGGATATGTTTAGAGAGAGAATACAAGCTCATTATGATGAGTTGACGCCTAGTTTCCGTAAGCTTGCTGATTTCATTTTACAGGAGCAACTGGCCGCCGCTTTTATGACGGCCACGGAAATGGCCCGTCGTATGGACGTGGATGCAGCAACCGTCGTTCGTTTCTCCCAAACGCTCGGCTATTCAGGTTTTCGAGAGCTGATCAAGGAGGTACAGAGAGTCGTCCAGGCGGAATTGACCGCTTCCTATAGTCCTACCCTGGAAGCGCCAGACGACCTGGGGCTCTTCCGCAGCCTGCTGGAGAACGAACGACACAATCTGGCGTTGGCCCAGGCCCGGCTGACGGAGCAGGCCAACACTGTCCTTCCGGCACTCTTGAACGCTCGGCGCATCTGGGTTATGGGTCAGGGTTGTGGCGCTCGCCTGGCCGCTCTTTGTGCCTACTCCTTACGGGAGATTGGCTTACCGGCAGTGTCCATTATGCCTGATCCCCTAGAGGCTGCCGCAAACATCAAGGATGCGGGTGCGGAGGACGTAGTGATTGGCTTCTCTGTTACTGGGATGGACTTGGGCGTGGCAGACGCCGTCAGCTTTGCGCGTGAGCGTGGTGCAAAGACGCTTGTACTCAGCGCCTCACCGGTCACGGCAGCGGCTCTGGCGGCAGAGACGGCGATCGTCTGCCCTGGATCCACGCAGACCCATATGCCCTCCTTCGCGGGGCTGGCCACGATGGTCTCTGTGCTCGTTGTGGCCTTCGCAGCCCGTTATCCCGAGAAGACGGAGGCGTTAAAACAAGGACTGCAACAGAGCTACCGTGAGTTGTTAGAACTCCAGGCCCGTAGTTCGTCCGAGGTAAACGTGGACGAGCTATGGCGTCAATTCTGACAACTTTTCCTATAGGAGCGGGAATAGCTGCACGGGTTTAAGCTCAGAGGCCCGGTCAAAGTGCCGGGCCTTTTCGTGTGCCGGAAGAGCATGATAGCCCAGAAGCGGCTCACCCCCTTGTAATCGTTGGAAGTGGAGTGCAATTCGCAGAAAGCTGAGCGGAGACCTCTCCAGTCAGGATATGTCCAAGGAATACATTCTTGCTATCGACTGCGGCACGCAGTCGGTGCGC
>Ga0180431_10006232_pt1 | contig 14219 bp, 10 predicted proteins | sample SS_ome_11_FD_132459 | JGI IMG/M metagenome (GOLD analysis project Ga0180431, IMG submission 132459) | Hypersaline lake sediment archaeal communities from the Salton Sea, California, USA - SS_1_MS_1 metaG | ecosystem: Environmental > Aquatic > Non-marine Saline and Alkaline > Hypersaline >... | reverse complement strand
CACCCCTCGCCTTTTGGCTTTAACCGGGGGCCGGGCTTTATGCGCACCTCGCTGGTCTTTGATACGCTGGTCTGGCGGGACGCCGGCGGCGAGACGATCCCCTGGCTGGCTACCGATTGGGCACTTGACGACGACGGGCTGACTTGGACCTTTACGCTGCGCGACGGTGTGCACTGGCAGGATGGCCGACCGCTCACCGCCGACGATGTGGTCTTTTCCATCGAATACTACCTGGCCCATCCGGGCGCATCGTGGTTTATGGCTCAGGTCAACGTGATCGAGTCGGCGACGGCAGTTGGCGAGGATCAGGTGGCCATCAAGCTGGTCCGGCCCTTTGCGCCTTTTCTGCAGGCCACGGCCGAGGCCATGCTTGTCTTTCCCCGGCATCTCTGGCAAGATGTCATTGACCCCCAGGCTTTTACCGAGCCGGCGGCTTTTATCGGCAGCGGGGCCTACAAGCTGGTCGAGTTCAGCCAGGAGGAAGGGACCTATCTGTTTGAAGCCAACCCCGGTTTTTTCCTGGGTGCGCCTTATGTGCGGCGCATCGAGTTCGTGCCCACCAGCGATAACATCCTGGCCCTGTCCAACGGCGATGTGGCTGCCTTTGACAAGTTTGGCGGTGTGACCGAAGAGATGTTGGCTCCCTTTCGCCAGCGGCCGTTCGAGATCAAACAGTCGCCGGGCGAGTGGGGCATGTTTCTCTACTTTAACCTGGAGAAGGAGACGCTCTTGCAGGACGTGCGGGTGCGCCAGGCCATCGCCCACGCTGTGGACCGGCAGGCGATGGTGGAGCGGGTGCTGTTCGGCTTTGGTGGTCCGGGGAACCCCGGCTTTCTGCCGCCGGCTAATCCTTTTTACAATCCGGACGTGCCTCCATACTCCTACGATCTGGACAAGGCCCGCGCCTTGCTCCAGGAAGCGGGGTACGACGGCAGGCCGATCCAGCTGGCCTACTCGCCCGACTGGATCATGGCCTCGGCGCGGGTGGTGGAGATCATTGAAGCGGGGCTGGCCGAGATCGGCATCTCTTTGGAAAAGGTAACGATGGACCAGGCGACTATCGACGCGGCGGCCACCGAGGGCAGTTACGAGCTGCTGATCACCGGCTTTGGCGGCCTCGGCGCCGATCCCGACCAACTGCGGCGTAGCTTTGCCAGCAGCAGCAAATCGCGTGGCTTTTCCCGCGCCTGGGGCTATAACAACGCCGAGTTCGATGCGCTGGCCGAGGCCCAGGTATCAATGAACGACCCTGCGGAACGGGAAGCAGCAGTGGACGAGATGCAGGCCATCCTGGCCCAGGACCTGCCGGCGCTGGCGCTGTACTACACCGACCGGGTGGTGGTCTATAACGCCGAGGTATTCGACAACTGGTATTTCACGCCGGGTGGATTCGGTGGCGGGGTGCCGATGCCTTACAACAAGCACCAGTTCATCGCCGGCGTGCCGGAAGGGCTGGTGATCAAGGGCACGCCATGACCGGCATTGCAGACGGACGTGACGGCCGCTGCGTGCCAGGCACTTGCGCAGTGCCTGGCACGTCCGAGGAAACGGTGCGGCAGCAGCGCCGGTACCTGCGAGAGATGGCGCGCGGCTACCGCCGGGCGCAGATCCTGCTGAGCTGCGTCGAGCTGGGTGTGTTCGACGCGCTGGCCGGCCGCCACGCTACGGCGGCTGAGGTCGCCACGGCGGTCAAGGCCGATGGCCGCGGCATCGAGCTGCTGCTCAACGCCGCGGCCGCGCTCGGACTGTTGGAGAAACGCGCCTCGCGCTTTTCCAACACGGCCCTGACCGAAACCTGCCTCGCGTCGGGCGGGGAAGGCAGCATGGTGCGTAGCCTGCGGCTCGAGAGTGCGTTCTATCGCTGCTGGGGGCACCTGGCCGAGGCCGTGCGCACCGACCAGGTGCCCGAGGAGAACCACCGTGACGAACAACCCGACGACTGGGCACACAACTTTGTCTATGCGCTCTATGATATGGTGCGTCCCGTTGCGCCCTCCATTGCCGAGGCGCTGACCTTGCCGGAGGATCGCCCCCTGCACGTCCTGGACGTCGGCGGCGGGCACGGCGGCTACAGCCTGGCGCTGGCCCGCCGCTATCCGCTGCTGACTGCCACGGTCTTTGAGATGCCGCGCGTGGTCCCGGTGGCGCGCAAGATCATCGCCCAGGCAGGTCTGGCGGACCGCGTGTCTGTGCAGGCGGGCGATTTCCAGCGCGAGGAGCTGGGCCGCGGCTATGACGTCGCGCTGGTCTTGGGCGTGTTGAACGGCGAGCCGCCGGAGGGACGGTCGGCGCTGATCTGCAAGGTTTTTGCGGCCCTGAATCCCGGCGGGCAGATCGTGCTGCGCGATTTTGTGCTTGACCCTGACAGGGCCAGCCCTCCGGAAGCGGCCCTCTTTGCCCTGCAAGTGCTGCTGGCAACCGACGTCGGCGGCCTCGACACGAGCGTCGATTGGGCAGGTTGGCTGGTTGCGGCCGGGTTTACGCCCCCGCACACGATCGCGCTACCGGTCAGGGTCGGATCGACCCTGACCGTCGCGCTAAAGCCAACACTGTGAAGTACCTGGGAGGGACCGTCGATCCATGAGCGATCTATGCGCCTTTTTTGAAGACCTGGCCGGCCGCTGGGACGAGCAACAACCCGCCGGCCGTCAGCAAGTGCTGCGCCGGCTGCTGGCGCCCTTTGGCTCCCTGTTGGGCGCATCCGGGGACATCCTGGAAGTGGGCACCGGCACCGGCGCTCTCATCCCTTGCCTGCGGGAGTATGCTCCAACCACTCATCTGATTTCTATCGATCTGGCTGGCAAGATGTTGCAGCGCGCCCGGCAACGCTGCCCGGATGCCGCCGTGGTCCAGGCGGACGTGCATCACCTGCCGTTTGCAGTGCCCCGGTTCGACCTGATCATCTGCCACAATAGCTTTCCCCACTTTGCCGACAAGCCCGCCGCGCTGCTGGGTCTGGCGCAGGTGTTGCGATCCGGTGGCTATCTGCTCATCCTGCACGATCTGAGCCGGGAAAAGGTGAACACCATCCACAGCAAAGGTGGTGAAGCGATCCAGAACGATCTGCTGCCGCCGGGCGTGGAAACCGAGTGGATGCTGATTCGGGCTGGTTTTGTCGATGTGCAGGTAGAGGACACCGATGAGCACTATATGGTCGCCGGGCGGCGGGGTGTCGGGAACAAGCAGGAGCCGCGGACCGATTTGACGGGTTGTCTACTCTCTGGTATAATTAAATAATCTTATATCAGCCATAGCTATTTGTTATGACTTGCTTTGCAGCGAGGGTTGAGCTTTCTGCCTGCCCAGGAAGGGGTGAGCGTCAATGGTGACCACGCCGATCTTTTGCGATTGCAGAATCTGAGGTCAAAGCCGGAGCGCCGGTCGGTGCTTGCCGGTTAGCCTGCACTTGTTGGGGGAGGGCAGCGAGGCTGTTTCCTGAACGTATGTGATCTATGCTTTCAGGCCGCCGCCAGTCTGTGCTGGCGGCGGTTTTTGTTGTTTTGGCAGGGGATGTGTTGGACCGGAAAGCGTGCACGCAGTTTGAAATCGGGTGGACCGTTGAGTTGAGCGACTGTGACAGGGCTTTGGCAGCTCGAACTTTGCTCGATTATAAGCTGTGATGAAAGGGGGTGAGCGAGTGCATATTTCACGAGTGTGGTAGGTTTTTCAGGATCGAGGCACTGGTGTCCTTCTTGACTTGCGTTGTGAAACGGGATCAAAATCACAAAGGAGGAAAAGGGGAATGAATTGCAACAAATACGAGCGAATTGGCCTGGTGCTGACGTTCATCGCCACGCTGACGCTGACTGCCTGTGGCAGTGCACAGGTTGTCACCGTCGAGGTGCCAGTCACCCATCCCACGATCATCTTTTGGAGCACCGAGACCCAGCCCGATCGCGCCGAACAGACCCAGGCGATCATTGAAAGATTTACCGGAGATACCGGGATCAACGTCAAGTTGGTGCTGGTTGACCAGACAAGCATGGGAACCGTCATGGCCGCCAACTTTGCTGCGGGTACGCTGCCTGACGTCGTCTTTATGCCGGTTCCCCTCGTCGGCGGTTGGTACGCCGATGGCATTCTGGACGCTGTGATGGCCACGGTCGTGATCGAAGCGCTGGACAAGAATACATTTGCCCAGGGCGCGCTCAAGATGGTCGCCGTCGACGCCGGGTTTGCCGCCGTCCCGTCGGACGGGTGGGGGCAGTTGTTGATTTACCGGGCCGATCTGTTCAAAGAATTGGGACTCGAATCGCCCACCGACTATGACAAGATCGTGGCCGCGGCAATGGCGCTGGAAAAGAGCGGGATCACCGGCATCATGGCCGGCACCGATCCGGGCCACCCGCACACGCAGAGCACCTTTGAACACTTTGCGCTGGCCAACGGTGTCCATTTAACCGATGGCGTAGGCAACGTCACTCTCAATACGCCGGCGATGGTTACGGCCATCGAGACCTATGCTAACCTGATGGCGAACTATGGTCCAAAGGATACCGCCACCTACTGGCAGCAATCCCGCGCCGCCTACCTGGCCGGTGAGACGGGTATGATCTTGTGGTCACCCTTTGTTCTGGACGAGTTGGCGGGTTTGCGCGACTCGACATTTCCTAACTGTTCCGAATGCGGTGATGATCCTGGTTTCATTGCCAAGAACAGTGGTTTTGTGCCTGCCTTTTCCGGCCCGGATGGCGGCCCGGCTCAGTTCGGCAAGGTGAACTATATGGGTATCACCACCGGCGCGGACACCGAGTCGGCCAGGCAGTTCGTCGAGTATTGGCTGAGTGAGGGTTATCTCGACTGGTTGGGCGTCGCGGCCGAGGGCAAGTTCCCCATGCGCCGGGGTACCTCGGAGAATCCCACCGAGTACATTGATGGATGGGGACAGCTTGAGGTGGGCGTAGACCGCCGCGCGCCGCTCGGCGACTTTTACAGCGCCGGGGAGTTGGAGATCATTGTTCAGGGCGCGGATAACCTGACTATGTTGGGCATTGACGAGGGAGAGCTCGAGTTGGTGACCGCTATCTATGAGGAATTGGTTTTCCCCAGGGCGATTGGCGACGTTATCGAGGGTGTGTTGACGCCTGAGGGAGCAGCGCAGCAGATCCAGATGGAGGTCGAAGAGATTCAGGCAGTGCTAAAATCTGAATAGTCGCCACACGGTTAACGGCCGGGGGCTATGGATTTCTAGTCCCCGGTCAAGAGTGGTTCGAAAAGAAATGAAGATTTTTCTCCGATCACCGGGCAACGCAAAGGGTGCTCGCCGGAAATTGAGTCTCAAAGCCCGGGAGGCTCGCCTGGCGTATCTCTTGACCGGTCCTGCTTTGATCGTCGTGGCGCTCATCATTCTGTTTCCCATTATCTGGAACGTGGTCCTCAGTCTGCAGCCGATCCGCATGCGCGATCTGGCGACGATCAAACTTTGGGACCTGGACCATTTGTCATTCGATAATTATGCGCGAGGGCTCGACCGGCGATTCTGGACCGGGTTAAGAGTGACTCTGATTTACGCCTTTTCCAGTACGGTGTTGGCCGTCGCTGTCGGACTGTGGGCCGCGCTGGTTGCCCGCGACCCATTCCCAGGACGGAATCTCTTTCGTGCGTGCTTGCTCTTTCCCTACGTCGCGCCGTTGGTCTCTTCTGCGTTGATCTGGCGGTTGATGTTGGACAAGCACATCGGCATGGTCAATGTGCTGCTCGAGCATTTTGGTGGCGCGCCCGTGGGTTGGCTGACGGCCCGCGCGCTGCCGGTTCATATTCTGGGGCTAGGGATCAAGCTGCCTGTCGTCCTGATCACGGTCATTCTGTTCGAAGTGTGGCGCATTTTTCCCTTTGCCTTTTTGTTCATCCTGGCTCGCATCCAGGCGATCCCTGACGATATGTACGAGGCCGCCCGGGTGGATGGTGCGAGTCCGTCGCAAAGCCTGTGGTACATCACGCTGCCCCAGTTGAAAGCTGTCTTTGGGACGTTGTTTCTGTTGCGCTTTATTGTCCACTTTTACAAGTTCGGGGATGTCTTTCTGCTCAGCGGTGGGGTGGCCGGTACAGACGTGTTGAGCATCCAGATTTACGACTGGCTGTTTGCCCGGCGCAACGTCGGCGTGGCGGCGGCGATTGGCGTGTTATTGGCGCTGCTGCTGCTGGCGCTGGCGGCGGTCTACCAGCGCTGGTTCAGTACGCAGGAGGTGTGAGGATGGCAAAGCGTATGTCCCGAGACGCGCTGGAACGCCGCATCGGCCAGACGCTCAAAGTTGTGAGCATCGTGCTTTTGTTGGTCATTGCGGTCTTGCCGTTTTATTGGATGCTCAACATGTCGTTTCGCCCGTATGGCGATGTACAGGTCCACCCGCTGCGTGTGATACCGCGTTGGCAGGACGTCCGGGCAGTTCTGTCGCCGCTCGTCTGTATCGGCAATTCCGAGGCCGATGTGTGCCGGTCTGCTGTGCTCAACAGCAGCTATGCGGCTGTGTTGATCCACTATGATTTTTGGGCGTTTATCCGCAACAGTCTGAGCATTGCCAGCATGGCGGCGTTACTCAGCTTGATCATCTCTATTCCGGCGGCGTACGCGCTCACGCGGCTGGATTTTCGTGGCAAGCAGTGGGTCAGCAGCGTCGTTCTGCTCGTCTATATGTTTCCCAGTATTGTGATCTCGATCCCGCTGTTTGTTTTTTTCGTGCGGCTCCAACGCGCCACGGGGCTGCGGTTGCGCAGTCCGGCTGGTGTCACCATCGTTTACCTGGCGGGCACGCTGCCCGTGGCGCTCTATATGCTGCGCGGATATTTTCTCTCTATTCCCCAAGAGATCGAAGAGGCGGCGCTGATCGACGGCGCGACGCGGCTCGGGGTGATCCGGCGCATCACGCTGCCCCTGGCCGCACCGGCCATTGCCTCGGTTGCGCTCTATGTGTTCATGATCGCCTGGAACGAGTTCCTGTATGCCCTGCTGTTTCTGGTAGATGCGCCGGCGGCGTGGACGCTGCCACTGGGCTTGCAGCAGCTCGATAACCAGGAGGTGCCGCGACACTTTTTGATGGCCGGCAGCGTGATCATTAGCGCGCCTGTCATTGCGCTTTTTATGTTCTGCGAGCGGTTCTTGACCGGCGGGCTGACGGCGGGAGGGGTGAAGGGCTGATGGGTGCGATGACCGAGCGCGAGCGATTCCGCGAGACTCTGCTCTTTGGCAAGCCGGATCGTCTGCCGCTGGATCCGGGCGGTCCGTCGCCCGGCGGGCCACGCGAATCGACGCTGGCTGCCTGGCGCCGACAAGGATTGCCTGCAGATGTCCACTGGTATGCTTATCTGATGCAGGTACTGGGCATTCCATACGAGCCGCCGGCGCCACACGTCAGCCCGGGCGTGTCCTTTTCGATGCTGCCCACTTTTGAGGAAAAAGTGCTGGGACGCCGAGACGGTCGCGTCATCGTCCAAGATTGGATGGGGGCCATCGTAGAGATACCTGACGTGTACGATCTCGGTTATCTCCGCACGCCCAAGGATTTTGTTACCCGCCGGTGGCATCGTTTCCCGGTGCAGGATCGCCGGGATTGGGAGGAACAGATCGCATGGCGCTACGACTCATGCCACCCGGCTCGTTTTCCAGCAGATTTTGAGGCACGCTGCCACGCTTTGCGCGATCGAGATCACGTGCTGCGTGTCAACTTTCGCGGTCTCTTCTGGCAGTTGCGCGATTGGTGCGGCCTGGAGGGCTTGTGCCTGTTGATGATCGACGACCCCGATTTTGTGCGGGAGATGGTTGACTTTTATGCCGATTTTATCCTGCGGACGCTGACGCCGGTTCTGGAGCAGGTTGTGTTGGACTATGTCCAGGTGGCGGAGGACATGGCCTACAAGCTCCACAGCATGATTTCACCGGCGATGGCCCGGCGCTTTTTTCTGCCGACCTGGAAGCAGTGGATTCGGGCCATCCGGGCCAGTGGCTGTCCAATTGTCTGTATGCACTGCGATGGCTATATGGCCGAGATGCTGCCGCTGTGGATCGAAGCCGGTTTCAACTGCTGTTACCCGGTCGAGGTGGCCGCCGGCAACAACATTGTCGCTTTCAGGGGCCAATATGGCCGGCAGATGGCCTATATCGGTGGCATCGACAAGCGGGCTCTGGCTGCTGGTGGCGAAATACTGAGAACCGAGGTCATGCGAGTGCTCCCTCCGCTCCTTGAAGAGGGCGGATTCATTCCCGCGTGTGATCACGCTGTTCCCCCCGATGTATCGTGGCCGCATTTTGTAGAGTACACACGTCTGCTTGCGCAGCTGACAGGATGGTTGTAGCGGAACGCCATTCATGGGGATTTTTGTTTTGATTCCACTTTTACCTCACGGAACATCAACGACAGTCCAAAGATGTGATACGATACAATCTTTTGGATTCCTGTTCCAACCGGCCTAGCAGATCTCTTTACCACGTATGTTCCTGCATATTTGTCTCGGAATGTTTGGAGGTAATGTTTTTTTCGTTAGTGGTTACTATTATCTCCAAACTTATCCAAAGTCCTGGAAGTCTTGCCAAAACTTGGGCCAGGTATCGCGTAACCCCCGGCACACAAATAGGTTTGAGAAATACGTGGTCTCTTCATTCTTGACTCCATAACGATTGGTTGTTTGACCTGCCCACTCGCATGCTTCAAAGAATTGTGTCGCCGTGTCACGCTCGTAGCCAACCACAATGAGGGTTTGCGGGGGAGGGTTGCCATAGCCACGCCACCAGTAGGAGTTCATCCCGCTGATCGCCTCCGGCAACCCATATGCCGGGCCGTACAGATTGACTGCTCCGGCCTCACCGTAGTTGATCGTCAAGATGCCGGTGAGTGACTGTTCCTCGACAGGCAGTGCTGTATAGATATCGGCAATTGTCTCGACCAACTCTGGCCAGCCGATCTGTTCGACAAAGTTGTCGTGCATTTCATTGGCTAGATTCCACAGAGTAGAATTGACCGGAGCAATGGGTAGAACCAGGAGAGCGGCGACGGTTCCGCCGACCGCCAGCGCACCCCATGTGATCCGCCGGACAAGTCGGGCCGTTCTGGTTCTCAATGAGTTGAGCCACCTTGCTCCGAAGACGCTCCCTGCAGCGAGGAGCATCGGGTAGGCAGGCGATAGGTAATAGGAACGTCCTTGTAGCCAGAGGAACAGTACAAAGGGGACGACGTACATCCAGCCCGCCAAGCGGAACCGTTTGCCTTGTGGCGTGAAAAAGTAAAAGTACAGACCAGCAACCCAAACCGGGATCGTGAACGGGTTCGCGCTGACAAAGAACTGTTCGACAAGGTAGCCGCCCGTGCGTCCCCACGCAATATCACGCTGGTGTATGTTGCTCAGGAACTCGAGCGAAATGAAATCATGTTTTATTTGCCAGATCAAGTTGGGCAGGAAAATCAGCAGTGAGAGCACCACTCCGCCCCAGAGCCAGGGACTGAACAGGTGTCGCCGGGTTCTGGTGAAAAGCACTCCGACCACAATACCTGCTGCGCAAAAGGCCATCGTGTACTTGGTCAGCATTCCCAAGCCAATGACGGCACCGATACCGAGCCACCCGTGCGGATTTTCCGATCTCAACAGCCGAATGGTCAGGTAGGCAATGAGCACCCACCACAGGTAATCAAACGAGATGTACATAAGCATTGTGCCCATGCCAAGCGCGGCCGGTGCGATACCTGCTGTTAGCGCAGCCAGCACCTGGGCCAATCGGGTACCGTCCATTTCACGGGCCATCAGACCCGCTAATATCATGGACATTCCTTGCGCCAGCGCGGCAAAAAGCCGAACACCGACCAATGAGGGCCCGAAGGACTCTAGTGCCACGCGCGCGATGAACGGTGTTATGGGCGGATAGGCCACATAGCCCCAAGCCAGGTAGCGCGCGTTGTCAAGCGTGGCCAGTTCATCGCGGTGGAATCCATACTGGCTGTTAGTTAGCATGTGCAGCAGGACTTTGGCCAGCGCCAGCAGGATCAGAATGCCAAGATCGCTGCATACAGTGTCTCGCCAGGTATGAGGTTTTCTCATTTGAACTCTTTCTCACTCGGACGAGGTTTGCGGGATGCAAGCTAAATGCGGACTGCCTGCAAACGCCACAGCCCCGGTCGTGCCTCGGGTTCTTTGGAAGCGCCGGGGTCTTGTTTTTGCGCCGAACGGAAAGCGCCGGAGCAGGGCATGAGTAAGCCCCTTCTGGCGCTTTAGTTCGCAGGTTTATCGCGATTTCCAGGATGAGTGTGGGCCACAATGTGTTCTCGGTGGTACAGTTGGGGCGCGTTGATGCTGGCATTTTGGATTTACATTGGTTATTGTAACATATTTGGATTCTTTCGTCAATAGGTTTGGTCGTCCAAGGGGGTCTTGGCATTTGGACGGAAATGGGTTATAATAATTAGGGGGACAACGGCGTCTTTTTTTTCATCCAACTGTTGCGTTGAGAATAGGGGGACAATATGGATTTACGAGATAAGGTCGTAGAGTCACTGGGGGGGCTCGAGAACCTGGCGCGCAAGATCCCTGGTTATGGCGGTTACAAAGAGAAAGAAATGCGCCGTGAGGCGGACAGTCTCCTTCGCGACAAGATCGCTAAGGCATTTGGCGATCAGGTGCAGCGACTGGTCGAACTGCAGGGTGAGCTGGTCTCGGGGGGCAAAATTGAATTGCTGGAGCATGCTACCGCGCTAGAGGATGCCGTCCGACGACTTCAAACTTTTGTGGATCGCATCAAACGAGCTGCCCAGGGTTATGCCGGTTTCTTTGACACGGTCAAGGTCAAGGAAGAGCAACTGGATGCGCTGTACGAGTTCGATAGCACTTTGCTGGTTCAGATCGACGTTGTAAAGCTGGCTGTGGACGACGTACAGGCCGCTATGGAGGCTGGCGAGGGCCTGCCGGCAGCTATTGCTGCGGCCAAGCGAGTTGCGGGTGATGTGAATCATCTCTTTAGCCAACGCGAGGAGGTTATCGTCGGATCGCTATAGGACGTTGTCCACCTGATCGACTGATAGGAGGAAGTTGTTATGGTACGGATCGCAGATGTTATTCAATTGACGGGCGAAAGGCCTGATGAGTTGGTGCGCCGTTTTCCAGAGCGCGGCATGGGCGATTTTCGCATGGGTTCCCAGCTGATCGTGCGCGAGAGCCAGGTCGCCGTCTTTTTCCGGGATGGGAAGGCGCTGGATACTTTTGGGCCGGGCCGCCATGTCCTTACCACCGCCAATGTCCCTTTGCTCACCAGCTTTTTTAGCAACCTGGTTTTTAACGAGAAGACGATTTTCTCTGCTGAGGTTTATTTTGTCAACACGCGGGATTTTGCCACCGAAAAGTGGGGCGTGGGGCCGGTTCCGATGGAGACGCCGGGCCAGGGCTGGGGCTGGCTGTTGGTAGGGATCAACGGTACGTTCCACTTTCAGATCAATGAGCCACAACGCTTTGTGACCCAGTTTGTGGGCAACCGGGGCAGCTATACGACCCGGGATATCCGCGCAGCTATGCTGGCTGACATCGAGGGGTCGTTGATCGATCTTTTGGGGACGACGAAACCAGGCTCGATCACCAAGCTTATGTCGCTGCGGGATGAGTTGGGTGTGGCGGTCAAGGCCAAGGTGAACGAAGAGTTTGGCGAGTTGGGCATTCTGCTCAAGGACATTACTATAGGCCAGGTCAAGGCGCTGGATACTTCGGAAGAGCAGCTGCGGAAGCTGGGCCTGATCGACCCCACCAAGTATACGCAGTTAAAGACTGCCGACGCGATACTGGCTGCTGCGCAGCAAGAGGGAGGGGGCCTGGCGGGCCTGGGCGCGGGCGGAGGCGCGGGTCTGGTCATTGGCCAGCAGATAGCGCAGGCTGTGGGGCAGACAGCGCAGCCGCAACCTCCTGCTCAGCAAGCCGCCCCGGCTGCTGTGCCGGACGTCATGAACCCCGCACAGGCTGCTGCCTATCTTCAGGTGAGCGAGGCCGACATTCTACAGATGATCGAGTCCGGCGAACTCAAGGCCAAAAAGATCGGCAGCCAATACCGCATCAGCAAGGCGGTCATTGACGAGTTTCTGGCGGGATAGCCGATTTGAGTCAGCGAAAGGCCGGCACAGGATGTGTCGGCCTTTCGCTGCCGGACAAGGACTCGGTTTCAAGAGACGTCAGACAGAGGTGAGACCTCGTGACGGACCTGGATGCTCAACGCGCTGCCATCCGCCCACTGTTGGCTCCCTCCGATCCGGAGGATGCGCTGACGGCGTATTATGCTCTCTACCACGACCCACGGCGCACTCAATTGACTCTGCACCGCACGCCGGGCGGTGATATTGACGGCTTTGTTGCCGTCTGCCAGACGGGGCAGGATCTCTTTCGTCCCCTGGTGGTGATCCGCGCGCCGAATGACAATGTCGCCGGCGATCTGTTCCGGCGAGTGTTGAAAGCCCGCCGGCCCTATTATCTCGTTGCTCCGCTGGCTCTGTCCAAGGTGTTGGATCAGTTTCTCGACATGCCTGCGCCTGTTGTCAACCGCATTTACCGGGTGGACGCGGCGCGTTTTTCGCTGGCAGGCACGGCCGAGATCAATGTGCTGGTGCAAACAGTGCCCGGTCCGGAGGACCAGGTGCGGTGGGAAGTCCGTTCGGGCGGCGGGGTGGCGGCTGTGGCAGGCACCAACTGGCGCTCTCCTTTCTGTGCCGAGGTTTACGTTTACGTCGAGCCTGCGTTCCAACGGCGCGGGTGGGGCCGGGCGGTGGTGCGGGCGGCCACAATGGGCTTGCTGCAGGAAAGGTTGTTGCCCCTGTATATGGTCGAGGAGGCGAACCTGGCTTCTATCCTGCTGGCCGAGGCTGTTGGCTATGCCGACACCGGCCGCCGGGAAATAGCCGGCGAAGCTTACTTGCGCTCCCCCTGATTTTGGGTTTGCCAAAAAAAAGTTCCTCCGTATTGCTGGATGCATTCTGACCTTCAAGGAGTGATTCATTATGGTCAAGTCAATCACAGAGACGCTGTCTTTTCCTTCCGATTTTATGTGGGGCACGGCCACGTCCGCCCATCAGGTGGAGGGCCACAACCCGCACAACGATTGGTGGGACTGGGAGAGGCAGCCGGGCCGCATCGCCGATGGCGCTCGTGCGGACGTGTCCTGTGATTGGTGGCACTGTGCTGAAAAAGATTTCGAGCGGGCAGCCACGCTGGATCAAAACAGCCACCGGCTTTCAATTGCCTGGAGCCGCCTGGAGCCCCATGAGGGCGGGTGGGACGAGGCCGCCGCTGCACGCTACCGCGAGATGCTGTCTGCTCTGAGGGAAAATGGGATAACGCCGATGGTGACGCTCCACCACTTTACCAGCCCTCGCTGGCTGGCGGAGGACGATGGTTGGGCCAATCCGGCCGTTGTCGAGCGATTTGTCCGGTTTGTCCGTCGCGCTGTGGAGGCCTTTGGCGATCTGGTCACGCTCTGGTGTACGATCAATGAGCCGGTCATCTATGCTTTCGATACCTATCTCGGGGCGACCTTTCCGCCGGGCCAGGTCAGCGTGGGCAAGGCGGTCCGGGTGCTGCGCCACATGGCCTATGCCCACGCGGCTGCTTATGATGCCATTCACGGGGCTCAGCCCGAGGCACGAGTGGGTTTCGCCAAGCACCAGCGGGCTTTTGCCCCGGCCAACCCGGTGTCTGCGCTCGATGGCTGGGCGGTGGGGCTGCGCGATTATTTGGCCAACCGCCTTTTTATGGCGGCCGTGATGGAGGGGCGGCTGCTATTTCCCCTGGGTTGGGGCCAGCGTGATGCGGGGTTGGTGAAGCGCATGGACTTTGTCGGTCTCAATTATTATAACCGCGACGTCCTGGCCTTTGATCCCGGCGCGCTGCGGAACTTTTTTGTCCGAGAGGTCCGTGACTCGGGCCGTCCCCCGTGTATCCCTGCCTGGTGGGGCGACGCCGACCCCGATGGGCTGTATCGGTTTCTGAAGGAATTTGCCGGCTACGGTTTGCCGGTCTATGTCACCGAGAATGGCTGGCTCGATGCGACGGACGAGCAGCGGCCCTACCACCTGATCACGCATCTGGCGGCTGTTCACCGCGCGCTGGCCGAAGGGGTGCCGGTGAAAGGCTACTATTACTGGTCATTGGTGGACAATTTTGAGTGGGCGGAGGGTTTTAGTTCCCGGTTTGGTCTCATTGCTGTGGATTTTGAAACGCAGGCGCGGACGGTACGGCGCAGCGGCGAGCTTTACGCCGAGATCTGCGGT
>Ga0180431_10006231_pt1 | contig 14219 bp, 19 predicted proteins | sample SS_ome_11_FD_132459 | JGI IMG/M metagenome (GOLD analysis project Ga0180431, IMG submission 132459) | Hypersaline lake sediment archaeal communities from the Salton Sea, California, USA - SS_1_MS_1 metaG | ecosystem: Environmental > Aquatic > Non-marine Saline and Alkaline > Hypersaline >... | reverse complement strand
GGTCTGGCCGAGAAAAGTTCTCAAAGTCCCATTCTTCATCGTCCCATTCCACATCAAAGCCCTTGGGCTCCTCATCGTGATAACGGGTTCGCAGGCCCCCCAGAGGGGCACCCTGAAGGAGCCCCGGGTGTCTGTGGAACTCTCTGACTGCAGCGTCGACTTCATCAGGGTTGAGGGGATTTATTCTTTTGGGGTCGAGGTGAGATCGGGTCATTTTTATTTCTCCGGAGGGATGATTGAGATGTGGGTCAAGGGAAGAGGGTTTTTGTGGGGTTCAGGGATTCTGTGGAATTCCCACCGCTGTATATGCTCTCGGTTGTAGAGGACCATCCACCAGTTCGCTCCGACGATTTGAAGGCCAGGGTGAAGCATGCCTTTGATGCCATTCACAAAAGATCCCGAGCGGGGGATTCTGTCTGCGAGCTTTTTGAAGTCTTCCCATGTCCCCTGATAGCAGCCGAGGTCTCCGCTCCGGTGCTGGACAAAGCGGACCATGCTGGGGATAACGCCATTCCTCAACATGGTATCCAGGGTATGGCTGGTCACAGTGCGTGCTGTGTTCTTTTCTCTCAGAGGGGCCAAGAAATTAATGGCTCCTTCCCAGTCATTTTTTCTGTGAAACTCCCTGACTGCGATTTCTCTTTCTTCAGGGTTGAAAGGGTCAAGGCGGATCATTTTTATTTCTCCACAGAAGTGGGGGGGTGTCAGAGGCTCAGGAAGAGGCCAGTTTGGCGCTCGAAGATTTCGACGAGCTGGTCAGCGTAAATGCGAGTGAAGCGGCCCTTTTCTTTGAAATCGCCGTTTCTGGAGACCCTGAGAAAAGTCATCGTGTAGGTGTCGGAGGGGTCAAGGGTAATTTTGACCTGGTTGGGAGCGCTTCTTTTTTTGTTTGAGAAAGAAAAAGCCACACCGTCGTCGTAAGAAAAAAACCGCTTGGTCCCGAGCATGGTGGCAATGCGACCGCGACCACCCATCTGATCGAGAATGTTGAGTGCGATTTGTTGGCTCATGACGTTTCTCCAGAAAGAATTTCTTTTGATGAGGCCCCGGGGGGCCTCGTTGAGTAAAAGTTTTTTGACTCAGACGCTTCTGATGGCGTGGCTGTTTGCAACGCAGGATTCGTGGAAGAGACCGACACCCTTTTGCCAGATCACGGTTTTGTCAGTGATCGGTTTCTTGCAGCAGGTGCAGAGAGAGGAGGCCCCTTTGGGGGGAGTGATCCTGATAGGGTCAGAGAGGCTCGCCTTTTCTTGACCCCGGGCTTTTCTGTCTTGCCTGCTGAGAGCTTTCAGCTCTTCTGCGAGAAAATCCTCCTCAGCCTCAGCAGCGGCGAGGAATGCCTGGCGCTCTTCTTCCTCGCGAGCTTGTTCTGCTGCGCGGATAGCAAGCAGGCGCTCTTTCTCGGCTTCCTCGCGCCTTTGATTGTCGAGCAAGGCGCCCATCTGTTGGAGGGCCTCGATGCGCTCCTTAGCGCAGAGGCGGGCAAGCGGGCACCCGTCACATTCTGAGTGTGCCGGGCGCCAGAGGCCGAAGCAACGCGTGGCGCCGGAAGCGATGCGCAACTCCTCCTCCGTGTACCCTTCAGCGAGCGCGGGGAGCGTCAGGTTGAGGGAGACACCACCCCCGAGATCAATCGGGGCGGCCTCTTCGACTTCAGGTGCAGGAGGGGCCTCCTCCTCTTCTGTGGGGGGGGTTTCCTGGGGGGTGACTTCTGGGGCGTCCTCACGCACCAGAGCCCATTCACGCGAGCCCTCGATGGGCTGGCACAGTTTGTTATCATCTTTGAGGCGCTTCAGTGCCTGGTTGATGGCGGCTGAGATTTTACAGTTTCCTTTTTTTGTGTGCCCTGCCTGGAATTTGGTCCATCCGTGGGTTCGGAGAATCAGCCCATAAACGTGCTTCTTCCTGAAAGTTTTGCGGGCTCCGCTGATTTCCTCAACAGCGGCCATGACGAGAGGGACAAAAGTTTTGCCGGAGATTTTTTTGGGAAAAGGCGTGGTCATTTTTTTTGTCAGCGCAAGGATTTGAGGAGGTTGGTCTTGAGCGCCCCGCCTTTGAGGTTGGGGTCAAGGACTTTTGCGACTTCGAGTCGAAGCTCAGGCTCCGTGATCCGATCGAGCCAGGTCGAGGCCGTAACGTTCAGGAGTCCTTCAGGGCGTTTCAGGCCCTCGTCGATGATTTCTGTGAGGAGATCGTCAGCCGCTTCGAGCCACGCGCAGAGTGTGCGGTGCGAGAACTCAAAATCTTCAAGTTCACCCAGAGCGACCTTCTTTCTGATCTCCGCCACGGCCACCCCGAGGCGATCCTTTTCTTGCTCCGTCAATTCTTTCCAGAGCGTGGGAAACTTGTCCTTGACAATCTCCTGCTCGTCCCTCCAGTCAAGGAACGGAAAGTGAAAGGTCTGGTTGATCCTGTTGAGGATGCTCGCGTCGATCGGATTGGCGCTGACATAGCGCCCTGTGACATCCCCTGACCCCGCTGTGTTGGCGGTCAGGACGATTCGGGTCCCGGGGAGGACCTCATACGTCTTGCCGCCAGGTCCCATCACGCGACCCTTGATAGAGTCCGCGATGAGACGCAGGGATTCTGCCTGCGCCCGGTCTGCGCGGTCAAAATCGCTGATCAGGATCATATAGGGGTGACGCTTGCCGTCCTTGCTCACGTATCCGTCTTTCAGCGCCTTGAGGAGAACACCCTCCTCGTCAAAGGTCCCTTTGTCCGTGAACGCCCTTTGAAAGAACCATGACTCGATGTCAACCCCGGGCTTGATCGTGAAGATGAGGCCGGGTGTGCGTGTCAGGGCGCTCCAGGCATGGAAGACGGCATCTTTGCCTGTCCCTGCGGGTCCCCAGACAAAGGCACTGCGGCCCTTCTTGAGCGCCAGAGACAGAAACTGAATCTTGTCCGCCAGCGCCCCGTGAGAGGGAACCCGATATTTGTCTGGCATCGGAAGACACGCGGACAAAGGGACACCTTTGTTTATCTTGGTTTTGATACCCGCAAAGCGGATTTCAGCCCCTATCTTGGGGGCCTTGCGACGACTACGCTTTGTAAGCGAGTCATACAAAGCCCCTGAGATCGTCGGAGCGCCCGGGAACTGCTCAAGATACTGAGCAGCCGTCATCCCATGCGCTTGCATGAGATGCGCAGGCAGGTAAGCGTGGTATTCGCCGCAGAGGCCGCAGCGGGGTGTTGAGGCTGTTTTGTCCATCTCATCTCCTCTCGTTTGTCTCTCACTCTCCCTTGTACGGGATTGCCCTGAAAGGTGTCAAACTTTCTCAAATTAATTCATAACTGGCCGTTTTTTAACCGGAAATTTCTCCAACTAAATCCCGATAGCCTCTCGACCCGAACAAATGTTCTGATTGAGGCGGACAATTGTTCGGAAGGTTTTAAAAAGATGTTTAAATTTGAGGGTTTGTGGTTTTATTTGAGAAAGTTTGACAGGTTTTAAATGAAACCCGTACAGAGAAGGGTGTGAGACACACAACAGAGAGGAGACGAGAGAAGATGACGACACAGATTGTTCTACCTGGGCAGGCGTACCAGAAAAGCCACCAGGATAGTGTCAACGCCATTCTGGGGAGCGTGAATGCGCCTCCCGTCACGTCAGACGGAGACAGCTTTTACAACGTGGCGCAGTGGACCGCTCTTGAGCTGATCAACGTCATTGCAAAAGGGAAGAAAATCAGCAAGGTGGTCCCGTCTGGTGTCTCTAATAAGATCGTGATCGCCAAGACTCCAGATAAGCTTCCTCTCGGTGTCGCCTATGCGCTGACGGGAGGGGCCTACCATGAGGCGTTCCACTCCTATTATGACCGCCAGGGGCCTATGACCCAAGAAGAACTCAAGGCGATCCGCTCCAAGCTCAAGGAGCGTCCGTGGGCTTCGACCCTCGCACGGATCCAGAAGCCAAAGGTCTTGACCTGGCATAATGTGATCGCGGACATCCGGATTGAGCGCCTGGGGTGCCAGGAGTTCCCGGGCGTCCAAGCGAAGATGGAGATCCTCGCGGATTTTGTTTGTGAGCGAGAGGCCCATCATTATGACCGATTCCAGGCGGCGGATTGGCTGATGCTGACCTTTCGTGATCTGGGCAAGGGCTACCGGAGCCCGGGTGTCCTCAAAGCTCTGGCCGAATACCAGAGACGGGCTCCTGATGTCTGGGATATGGTCACGAAAGGGGCCCTGAAGCCTCTACTTGACCAGAGCATTGCATTGACACGAGAGGATCATTTCGAGGCCGTTTTGCTCGCTCTCGATCTGCTCCACACGCTCCAAGAAATGGCGGAGAAGAAGCCGGAGCCTCAACAGAGTCAAGACCAAGACCAAGATCAAGAGAGCGATGACCAAGATCAGGACTCGGGCCAGGGCCAAGACTCGGAAGACCGAGAGGGCGAGGAAGACGAGCAGAGTCAAGACAATCAGGGCTCGCAGGGTGGTGCTGAGGCCCCCCCGTTTGGAGACGAAGAGGAGGACTCCGACGATCAGGGTCCTGAGGGTTTGTCAAGCTCCTCGGAAGAAGAGGAAGGCGAGGACTCGCAAGGCTCAGGCGCGGGTGAGGGCTCCGGTGAAGAAGGAGAAGACTCGGAAAGCTCGGAGGGGCCCGGTGATCCTGACGAGGGCGAGAGTGAGAACACGTCAGAGGGCGAGGGGTCTTCTGAGGGATCTGGTGAGGACTCTGATCCGTCTGACTCATCGTCTGAATCGAAGGGGAATTCTGAGGAAGCGTCGGAGGCGGGTGGTCGAGGTGCCACGGGAGCGGATCCGGGCTCTGTGGCTCAAGAGATCCTGCGACAGCAGATCCAGGCCGGGGGCATGGAGTCAGCCTTGAAGGAGGCGATCAAGGACGCGTGGAGAGACACAGACAAGGATACGCAGGGAGGTGAAAGGCCCTGGCGCCCGAACACAGACGCGACGATCAGGACGATCGCCACCCCGGAGAATGAACAGCGCTCAAAGCGCATGAGAAACACAGCAGATGCCCTGTTGGCGGATTTGCGTCCCACAATCTCGGGGCTGAAAGCAAAGCTGCGCCGGATTGTCAAGGCTGCGGAGATGAGAGGTGTGGTGCACGGGACTCGCAAGGGGCGTGCGCTGTCACAGCGATATATGGTCGACACGGTGGCCACGCTGCGTCGAGGTCGTCAACCTGGCCGCGCCTATTACCAGATTGACGAGGCGCAAGACACGAGCCTCGCAGCGTTCGTGTCGGTGGATCTGTCGGGATCCATGCGAGATCACATGTCCTGGCTGAGAAAGTTCATCTTCGCCATTGTCAACCCACTCGATGCCCTGGGATGCAAGACGATGGTCAGCGGCTTTTCCACGAACCCCGGCGCTGGCTGTGTCTGCCACCATGTGATCAAGACCTGGGACGAGAGCGCCAAGCGGGGGCTCTTCAAAGAGCGCGTGATGAGCACATCTCCGCTGTTCGGGACCCCGACAGCAGACGCCGTCCAGCTCGGCATCAAAGAACTCAATGGCCGCAGAGAAGGCAGACGGGTCCTGTTTGTCCTGACGGATGGGTCCCCAGCGATGGGCCATGACCAGGTGCTCAGGTACCAGCAGCGCATCAGCCGCGAGCACGCTGGGATCCACATCGTCGGCGTCGGGATGGGACGCGGCGCCAGAAAAGTAAGAACGCTTTTCGACGACCACATATGGGTTGATAAAATGTCAGAGCTGCCGCCTCTGCTGATCAAAAAAATGATCGAGATCATGAACCCCGAGACGGCCAGGAAACGAGGAAAGAAAGTCAGAAGCTAAAACAAAAAGCCCCCGGTCGGGATCAAACCTGACCGGGGGCTTTTTTAATTTCTTGGACCGCTGATTTTAAATTTCAGCGGGAGGAGGCTCCTCAGAGGGGGCCTCCGCGTACTCGGCAACCTCAACGGGAGCAGGATCCGACGACCGGAGCTTTTGCAGGATGGCAATCTCTGAAGCGTCGATCTTGGATGCGATCTTGTCGAGGTTTGAGATGATGGCCTCAGCAGTGAGGCGAGGGTCTTCCTCGGAGTCGAGGGAGAACCACATCTTTCGACCGAGGAAAGAAATGTCGGCTTTGGTGATCTGTCCGTCATCCCCGGGCTTGAAGGTAGCGGTGAGCTGAAGGCCGCCAGTCTGAAGGCGGATTTCTCGGAGGACGGAAGCGAGGCGTTGGGCCTTGTGTTCATTCAACATGTGATTTATCTCCATTGATTGGGGGCAAATTCCCCGTCCATACTACCGGGAGAAAATCTTTGAGTAGCAGAAAAACAACTTCCATCACATTAAAAAACATCCGCAGTGTTTTTTTTGAGGAGGGCAGGGACCACGAAAGGCCAGGAATTAATTTTTTAGACGAGACATTGTTTTGTCTTTTTTCAAATGGAAAAACAATCGACGATGTTTTGTGGGTGGGGGTCGAGTCAGGAGAAAAAATAACGGAGTGGGAGCACTTCAAACAGATGGCTGATTTTTTATACGAGAATTGTTTGAGTGAAACTCGAATCCCAGAGATTGACCCTAGACTGGTGATTGTGGGGAAAGGGTGGTGGCTAAAAAGAGTTATTTTTAATCGAATCGAGCAGTGGCAATACCAAAAAAACCCCGAGATGGCAAACATCCCGGGGCTTCTTCTGACGGTTCGAGTCAGAGGCTGATTTTTAAATCAGTCCGAATTCCTTGAGCCGCTTCTTGATCGTGGTGTCGCTGACGCCAAACTCCTTGGCCATGGCCGTGTAAGTCTCGCCAGCGTCAACCATCTCTGCAAGCCGGTCTTCGTCGATCGCCACCTTCTTGCGTCCGCGCTTGCGAGGCTGGCGCTGACCCTCGACACCCCCTGGATTGGGGAGCGTCATGGAAGGCCGACCAGGGGCCGTGCCTGGCTTTGCAGTGACACGTCGCTTCTTCTTTTTCTTCTTCTGGACCGGCGCCACTTCCTGGACGACAACCTTCTTCTTTTTCTTCTTGGTCTTGACAGGCGTGGAAGTGTCCTGTGTTGCCCCGATTCGAGCTTGAGCCTCACGGACAGAGACACCCACGACCACGGCGGCCTCTTCTGCGGAGAGGCCACGGGACTTGACGACGTCCCAGACTTCATCACTGGACCGGCGCTGAACTTCGGCTTGCAGGGATTTTGTGATTCGTGTGAGATTGTTCATTTCATTTTCCTGTGGTGTGAGAAAAGACTCTCGGTTTTAAAAAAACCTCAACGGGGCGAACCCCGCAGAGATCGTATCAGGCGATGTCAGCCGGGATAAGGATCTTACCGGGCGCTTTGGGGAGGATGTGACGGACAAGATCGCGAACGCTGCGAGGGGTCAGGTTGTGAGGGAGAGGCGGGGACTGGTCCTCTTCAACAAATTCTCGGTAGGCGTCGTGCCACCAGACTTCCTCACTCTCTGAAGTTTGCTTCAGGTATTCGGCGGCGACCTCGATCATTTCCTCAGAAGTCGAAGGGACCTCAAACATGGGGTTGTCGAGGATCTTTTCCATCACCGCGTCAAAGATGACCTGCGCAGAGATCTCACGCTCGATCGTGACTGTCCAGGGATTTTGTGGAGGGGAGGGAGGAGAAATCGTATTTTGGATTTCTGTTCTGAGGCTCGCCAGGGAATCTGACTTCTCTCGGAAGCTCTCTCGCATCTTTTGCAGCTTGGTTTCCTGCGCCTCAATGCGGGCCATTTGCCTTGCCAGAGACGCCTCCATGCTCTTGAGCGTCTGCATCTTCTGGAAGAGCGCTTCCATGGGATTCTGTGGGTCCTGGGAAGCCTCAACGACGGCAGGAAGGTCGAGGGTCTGTTGCTGGGGGGCTTCTTCCTGGGCTGTTTCTTCCGTGAAGAGAGAAGAGAGGGGTTCTCCCTTGTAACGGCGAGTGATGCTCTGAGGGTCGAGGACGATCGTCATGCAGCGACCAGAGAGGGTGAGGCTTCCCTTGTCGGTGACGCGGGAGAAGGGGATGCTGCGAAAGCGGGTCGGGTAATGCTTTCGGATCCAGCGGGAGAACCTCTGACGCTGTGATTGGGTGTTGATACCGAGAGCATCGCCAATCTGCTTGACCGAGTAACCCTGCTTTTCGCTGCCGTCCTTATCCTGGAATGTGATGACCTGCATTTTATCGCTCCATGGTGGTTGTGGTTTCGGGCTCATCTCAGCCTCCCATTTTTTAATGAGGGGCTGAGTCAACTCAAAACTTCTGATCAGATCTTGCCGTTCTTGAGCGCGCTCACGACGTCTTCAAGCTCCTGGCTCTGCTGTGCAAGGGCCTGCTCTTCTTTCTGGATCCGGGCCTCCCATTCTGCCTGGACCCGGGCTGCTTCAGCGCGCATGTTGTCGATCCGGGCGCTCTCCTCTGCCATACGCGCCTTGAGAGCGATAGCAGCCTCCGCTTTGGCTTTGATGCCCTGGAGCCACCCTAGTGTCCCCTCGATCCCTTCCGGAGCCTCAGAGAGGGTGTTTTGAGGCTCAGAGGGAGCTTTCGTGAAGTCTCGGAAAATGAAACCCCAGTTGCTTCCCACCCGAGTGGCCTTTGAGAAGAAAATGTTGAGGTCAAAAATGACCTGGCGCCCCTGGGCGTCGACAGGGATATTGTTTTGCCGACAAAATGCCTTGTAGTTGAGGCCGGAGAGCTTTTTTTCGAGCTTTTTCCCTGGGTGGAGTCGCCGGTACTGTGCGATCCATGTGGAGATCTTGGGGCTCCAGTGTTTTGGGAATTTGACGGACGGATACCTTTCCTGCTGGGAGACGATGAAATCTTCGATGTCCCTGCGAAGGTAGCAGGTGCGGCCATTCCACTTGTAAGCGGGGATGGGAAGACTGGTCATAACAAAACCTCGTGTGTTGTGGTAGGGAAATATTGGCTCTCGTGAAAATAGAGAGCCAGAGCGGCTAAGAAATTCTGCCTGTTTCTTTTACGAATTTACTTGAATTTCTTCTGAGTTTTTTCAAACTTTTTGGAAGATAAGTCTTCGTTCGGCGTTGACCTCAGCACTCTCGACAAAATCGAGGCCGTCAAGGTAAGTGAGAACTTCCTGATAATCGGCGCCAGTCTGAACCCACATCCATTCCTCCAGGCGTTCGAGCCCGCAGGGGCCTGCGTACTGGACGCCCCACATCCCTCTCAGGTGGGAGAAAGTTTTTTCCTGCTGGGCATCCGAAGTGTTTTCTTTGAACTTGAAAGAAACCAGTCTCGTTTTCATTGAGAAAGCTCCTTGACTTTCTGGGCAAGCTCTTTTTTGAGAGCGGCCAACCGGGCGTCGTAGTTGATGAGTTTTCTTGCTTCGTAAACCTTTTCATCCCGTGCGCGTTGCTTCAGCATATCTTGCTTTCGAGCCTCGCGGTGTGCAACGACCTTGTCAGCGTGCTTTTGGATTTTTTCAAGGTCAAGGTCCGGAATGAAACCCTGCAAGCCCTCCCACCCCTGGACAAAATCCTTCCGTGTTTCAAAACCAAGGTGGATAGAGGAGACTCCCAGACTGGAAACCTCAATGTTGCAATGTGTGTAAGGGATGCTCTTCTTCAGGTTTTTGATTTCTTGAAGGATCTGGCGTTTTGTTTCGTCTCGCCCGTCGCCTGGACATACAGGAGGGAGGCGGTAAAGAATCTGCATGGTCAGCTCCCCCATGCCCTCATAAGTGCTTGACCCCAAAAAGACGGGGCTCGTGCAAGGTCCGCTGTTCTCGGAAAAGTGTTCCTCATAAGCGGAGACAGCCCAGTCAAAAGATTCCTGGACCTGCTTTTCAATGACGCTTGTGTCTTTGCACAGATTGGCGTTTGCCGTGATCTCAATCGTCAGAAAAACTTTCCGCTCGGATGAGGAGTCACAAGACTCCAGAGCCCAGCTTTTATGCGGACGTGCCCCAGAAAGTCTGATTTTGAGGTCAAGTTTCCGAGACCTGGGGGCGAAAAGGGAGAGAGCTTTTGAAAACCCCGTGTAAAAGTGAGCCTTGAACATATCCTCAAAGGTGAGGCTCATTCTTCCCGTTTCAAAGACCTGGAACTCCCAGCGGCGGAAGTTTCCTTTTCGGTTTTTGTACCGGAAGTTTTTTTCTTCGACGAGACGGATCATGTGAGACATTTTTTTCACCTGTCAGGTTGGCAGTCGATGTAGCCTTTACGGTCCACATCGCACTCGTATTTTGTGAAGATCCCGTTGACGTCTGCTTTGCACTCCCATTCATCACCATCCACCTCACAGCGGACTTTGCGAATGGCCGCACCTGGGTGTCGAGACTCCAAGGTCATCTCAAATTCTTTTTCGACGTCCTCGATCGAGGTGCTGGGTCCACAAGAGATGTCAGGGAATCCGAAGTCGCACTGAGAAACAAGGACCCCGGTCACGAGAAAAAAGACGATGAGGTAAATAAAGGTGAGGTGGCTCTCGCCAGAAGGGAGCGACATGAGCGTTTCCTTTTTATGAGTCAAGAGAAAGTTTTTTATGTTTTTGGAGTTTCCCTCGGGGATATTTTGAAGGGAGCAACAATAAATTCTCCCGAGGGAAACTGGTTTTTAACACATGGTGGCCTCTCCTGTTCTTTTCACCCAAAATGGAGCCGGTTGCGAAATTAAGAGGTGGTTGCGTTTCTCTGCGGTTGGCTCTGATAAGTTTTTCTCTAGCATAAAAGTTTTCTAAACTCGAACTTTTAATTTACATGGCGGTCTCTCCTGTAGTGTTCGTCGCAGATGTTGCCTGTCGAGACTGGGGATTGACGGTTGCGTTTCGTCTCTGTCGGCGCCCTTTTATTTGGCTTGCCCCTCCCCTACGGATTTATTGGAGGGGGCGGTCAAAGTTTTTCAACTTTTTTCAAACAATGTCATCGAGGGTTTTGATGACAGTGTCCACGTCCAGGTCCCCGTCATAGACATCACGAGCATCTGCCAGGACAATGAGAGCCTCTTTTTCTCCGAAAGTGAGATCTCCCTCATCAGAATCCAAGACATCTTCTGAGAGGATCCTGATTTCTTCGAGGTGATTGTTGATCTCGTTCATGGCCTTCCGGAGGATGGCCTGAATCTCGTCTCGATGGGTCTTGAGAGCGTTGCTCGTATAGGTGTCCATGTCAGACCCTCCTGCGCCAAGTAGAGCGCCCGTTGAAGCCTTCCTCATAGAGGGTCGCTGTGGTTCCAAGTTTCTTTTCGATGCGCGCTTTGATGCCGCGCATGATGTCCAGATAAGAGAGGCGACCCCAGGGGAGGTTTTTGAACCTGATCACGGTCTGGCCCTCCTGGTTGATGAGGTGTCCGTTGCTCATGATAACAGTGTCGTGGGTGCGGCCCTGATAAGTGAACACAAGGGTGTATTCTCTGCGGCTCATGATGCCCTCTTCTGAATCTTGGCGACTGCCTTGCGAAGCCGCACGCGGACTGCGAAGGCGGCGCCGATGTTGATGTCTCCCCGTTTGACACGGGGCTTTTCTTCTACAAGCGCCCTGCGGTAGAAGTCCGCAGCAGCCTTCCAGTCAAAGATTGTCCCTGCGTCCACCAAAGCGGCGAGGAGGTTTGTCTCCTCTTCAGGAAGATTGCCAAGCCCGCTTGCCTTGCGTGCCTTCTCCTCATTGGAGCGGCGCAGGCACAGGAAACAATCCCCATTCTGGACGTGCATGTATTCTCGGACAATGCCAGTGCCTTTGCATCGAGGACAGTCCGAGTAGGTTTTAAAGACGCGAACTTCAATCATGGCTAATCTCCTATGACTGACATTCTCATTGCCTGGGCTCAGAAGATTTGACCCTCTGAGCGCAGGTCATCAGCTTGTCAGTTCCGGTCTCAGTTCCCCGAAACGCGCTTCTCATACGCGATCTCGGCCAGGCAGATCTCGGGCCGCTCGTACTCGACCGCGAGGTTTGCGATGGCGATGACCTTCGAGATCGCCATGTTGATGCCCTCTCGGGCGTGCCTGTTAATCAGGCGCTTTTTCTTCGCCTCGAACATGCTGAGAAACGCTTCCTTGCGAGCCTCCTCGGGGATGTCCGAGTATGTCATTGCCCGCATGAAGATCTTGGAGGCCCGCTTAAACTGACCCTTCATCTCAGCGCGGCGGAGGTGCTTGCATTTCCGCCCGTTGCGACCCGCAGGACAGTTGCAGGCAGTGGCCTTGTTGGCCTTGTTGAGCGTCACCGTGTAGATGACGCTTTCGCGAGTATCTGATTTGATTTGAACCTTCATGGCCTCTCTCTGTTGGGGTGTCTCTCTGTTGTCTCTCACTCTCCCTGTACGGAATTGCCCTGAGAGGTGTCAAACTTTCTCAATTTAATTCATAACTGCTCGTTTTTTAACTGGAACTTTCTCCAACTAAATCCCGAGAGATGCTCGACCCGAACAAATGTTTGTTTCAACTAGAACATTTGTTCGGACAGACCTCCCCTATATAAGGAGTGAAGCCCCAGGGGCGCCGAGAGTGAAAGAGAGGGTGTTGATTTTTCATTTTAAATATCAAAGACTTGTGAATTAGTTTGAGAAAGTTTGACACCTATTGACCCCCCTCTGTACATAGGGAGGTGAGAGACAAACGAGACACACACACCACACTCAACGGAGAGGGGAAAAGATAATGCTTGAGCGCTGCGCACCCCACACATTCGAGGAAGGGCGCCGGATTCTGGCGCCTGTCTTCAAAAAAGAACTCAACTTCTTCTCAGCAGAAACCCTGCGTCCCTACCGTCGCCTCTTGGACGAGGCGAGAGCGGGAGACCATAACGCATTCGCAGAGATCCTCGGGGATCTCCAGCGCCGGGGGCTGGCCCCTCGTCGGTACGTCCCCCGAGGGGAGTGCACCTACCTTTTTAAAAGGTGCCGAACCAAATGATCCTTTGAGAAGCCGGTTGACGGCTTCCGGACAGGTTCCCTGGGGTGATGCCAGGGGTTCTGCCCAGGACTCGTCAACAACAGGAGAGAGGAGGTCACGATGCCCCGCAAGAAAGCCCCCATGCCCAAGCCTTTGCCCATCGCTCCTGGCCGCTACAAGCTGGCGGCCCCTATCAAAAACGCGAACAAGGACGGGCGCGCTCGTTATGACTGGCGCGAGTTGTCTGAATTCAGGGCCGGATACTACATCGTCGATACTGACGAGGAGTTTCTGTACCGCGCAGCCCTGAGCTGGTACGAGGAAGAGAAGTACGGGGATTATGAGAAGTATGAGGCCCACCAGAAAGAAAGGGCCGCAGAGTTGTCTGCTCCTCGGATCCTCCGTGAAGGCGCTGGCTCGCACCAAACGTGGAACCAGCCCCGGGAAGATGAACAATGGAACGACCGGAAGGAGGTTCTGGCGTGGAACGATTTGGTCAAGGCCCTGGTGCCCGTCGAGGAACTCCCCAAGACGCTCGAAGAGTATTTCGAGCGAAACAACATCACTGCCCCCGACGCCGCCGCTAAGATCCTCAGCGTTCTTTACAGCCAGGGGAAAGTGACCCCACAACTCCTTGACAGGATCTTGGGGAACAGTAACTCGGAGGAAGAGTGAGCACAATCCTGACTTTTGAGCGCTTCACTGTAGATGGGAGCGCCTTTCGGTTTCTGCGGCCCTACACGATCAGGGTCGCTCAGGACTCCGAGGGGATCTTTTCTGCCGAAGACGAGCGCTTGAACATCTGCGCTTATGGCGAAACCCTCGAAGACCTCGCAGAGATGATAAGAGACGGTCTGGCCTCCATGTGGGGTTGGGTCGTGGAAGAGGAAGAAAAAAATCTCACGCCACACGCTCGCACCGTCAGAAGAAATCTTCTGGCGCGTCTTGTCAAAGAAAATTAAAACCGCACACCCCAGAGAAAAAACATGACCTTGCTCGACCGCATCCAGAATGCAAAAACCCTCGAAGACCTCGCCGCCATCATGAACGGCGAGATTCGTTACACGGCTGAGGGACCCATGGTGACCCCTGAGTTTGACAAGGTCTTTTCAGAGGATCTTGGAACCCTCCGGATGGTCACGCATGTGGACCCTGATTCGGTCGAGATCGACGACCGCTTTGACTGCTGCCGGGTTGTGGCAGCGGATGAAAAGCGCGCGCTGATCTGGGATTACGAGCGCTGCCGGTTCGGGGTGGTGTTTCGGAACCTTCACCGCGAGGCGGTCGAGGTGGGCCGAAAGTTTTTTGAGGAAAACCACCAGGACGCTCAAAACTCCTCATACAGGGGTTTCCACGCGGTCAGCCTCGATCCTGTTGAGAGAGGGTTCATGCTCTCGGTCCATTACCAGATCGAGCGCACCCAGACTCTCTGGGAAGACTTTAAAATCAAAGG
>Ga0180431_10006229_pt1 | contig 14223 bp, 12 predicted proteins | sample SS_ome_11_FD_132459 | JGI IMG/M metagenome (GOLD analysis project Ga0180431, IMG submission 132459) | Hypersaline lake sediment archaeal communities from the Salton Sea, California, USA - SS_1_MS_1 metaG | ecosystem: Environmental > Aquatic > Non-marine Saline and Alkaline > Hypersaline >... | reverse complement strand
TGTTGCTACTTTTCATCAATGCCTTGCTTTGGATAGCGTTTACTTCGACTGCAAATCGGCGAAAAGACATTTCGGATTCCGATTGATTGAAACAATGGAACCAATTTCAAGATATGAAGAGGCACTGTATGCCGTGCCCGGCCTCGAAAATTTAGAGGATATACCGTGACAGATCTTCGTCGGCTACGAGGTCTTTCATTCTCGATGTGACGTATTCACGGTCGACGACGACTTTTTCGCCCTGCCTTTCGGGAGCATCGAAGCTTATATCTTCGAGGACTTTTTCCATGATGGTGTGCAACCTGCGGGCGCCGATGTTTTCGGTGGACTCGTTCACCTTCTGGGCCATCTCCGCAACTTCTTCTATAGCATCATCGCTAAACTCGATCTCGATATTTTCCGTATCGAGCAGCGCTTTGTACTGGCGAGTGAGGGAATTTTCCGGGTCTTTGAGGATTTTTATAAAATCGTCCTTCGTCAACGCATCGAGCTCGACGCGGATGGGAAACCGGCCTTGGAGCTCGGGGATAAGGTCGCTCGGCTTGGTCATATTGAACGCGCCCGCCGCGATAAACAAAACATGGTCGGTCTTCACCATCCCGTACTTTGTGGCCACGGTGCTGCCCTCGACTATCGGCAATATGTCCCGCTGAACGCCCTCGCGGGATACGTCCGGGCCGTGAGACGATCCTCGGCCCGCGATTTTATCGATTTCGTCGACGAATATGATACCGTTCTGCTCGACGCGTTCGACGGCTTTCGCCTTGACCGCCTCCTGGTCAATAATTTTTGCCGTTTCTTCCTGCACCAGCAAGTCAAAAGCCTGCCGCGCATTGACCTTACGGGAGGCGGTCTTGCGCGGTAAGACGTTGCTCATCATTTCATTCAGGTTGAAGCCGACCTCCTCGAGACCGCCGGAGCTGAAAATCTGTGCAAACGGCATGCTTTGGGCCGTGGTTTCGATCTCGACCATACGGCCGTCCAATTTACCCTTGCGCCACAGCATCCTGAGCTTCTCGCGAATCCCTCCCCCACCGGTAAATTCGACCTTACCGCCGAGATCGTCGTGCGCGAATTCCGGGTCGGTCGCCGTTTCGGGCATAAGTGAATCCAAAATACGCTCTTCGGCGATCTGTTCGGCTTCAAGACGCACCCGTTCGTTTTCTTCGTCCCGAACCATCTTGACGCCAAGCTCGACCAGGTCGCGGACCATGCTTTCGACGTCACGGCCCACGTAGCCCACCTCGGTGAATTTACTTGCTTCGACCTTAATAAGCGGCGCACCGGCCAGCCGCGACAGCCTGCGGGCTATCTCCGTCTTCCCGACGCCCGTCGGGCCGATCATGATGATGTTTTTGGGAGCTATCTCGTCGCGCAGGTCGTCGGGCACCATGCGCCTGCGCCACCTGTTGCGTAATGCGATGGCCACCGCGCGCTTGGCATCGGTTTGGCCCACTATGTAGCGGTCAAGCTCGGAAACTATCTGCCGTGGCGTCAGGCCCTTGAGTTTTCTTGAATCCTCTCCTTCATCGCGCACTAACTCGAACGTGTCTCCCCTGATGCTCTCTTCCGTCATAACTTAGTCTCCCTTACAATTCTCGTGTGTTTGAAAGACAAGGGGTTTAAGTCCCTTGTCCCGACTTATAGTTCGATTTCCTCGATAACGATATCGCGGTTGGTGTAAACGCAAATATCCGCCGCTATCTCCATGGCTTTTTGAGCGATTTCCCGTGGGCCGAGGTCGGTGTTCGAGGTCAGCGCCCGAGCCGCTGCGAGAGCGTAAGGCCCGCCGGAGCCGATGGCGATGATGCCGTCGTCCGGCTCGATAACGTCTCCCGACCCCGATAGCAGGAAACTGCCGTCAGCGCCTGAGACGACCATAAGCGCTTCGAGTCGCCGCAGCATTTTGTCGGTACGCCAGTCCTTGGCAAGCTCGACCACGGCCTTTGTGAGGTTGCCCGAATATTGTTCGAGTTTCCCTTCGAAACGCTCCGCCAGCGCCATGGCGTCGGCCCCCGCGCCCGCAAACCCCACGATCACCGAGTCCTTGTAAACGCGCCTGACCTTGCAGGAACCGCTTTTCATTATGGTGTTGCCGAGAGTCACCTGGCCGTCTCCGGCGACCACGACGCTTTTGGCGCCGCGTACCGATAAAATAGTCGTCCCGTGAAATTTTTCTTCAGCCATCATTTTTTCCCCCAAACGTCGATGGGCGTCATTCACCTTCCATACCGTCGATGAAAGCCCGGGCGTTTTTCCCGAGGTCTTCCAGATAATAACCGCCCTCGAGCGCGGCGAATCGCCTGCCCGCGCAGTTTGCTTGCGCGGCATCGAAAACCATCTTGCCGATTTTATAAAAATCCTCCGTAGATAACACACCGCCCCAATCCCTGACGTAATTATCGAATCCCGCGCTCACCGCTATTATGTCGTAGGGCGCTTTGGCGAGCCCTTCTTCGACGGAATCGAGGAAAGGCATCGGGTCGTGCTCCTCGACGTTCCATACGGTAACCTGCTTCGACCTGTGGAAGAAGTTATCGGTACCGTCTCCGAAATGAAGGTCGATATCGAGTATGAATGCGCGTTCGATTTCGCCCGTATCGATCAACCTTTCGACGGCGATTGCGACATTGTTGAAAAAGCAGAATCCCCAACAACTATTAGGGCTCGCGTGATGGCCCGGAGGGCGTATCAGCGCAAATGCGTTGCGTCCCTCGATACCTACATCGCTTGCCATAATAGCGCCGCCCGCGCTGAGTATGGCCGGCTTGTATACCGACCCTCGTTTTATTCCTTCATAATGCAGGCGGGTGTGCACTCGAAGAATGTCTTCCTCGGACGCAGGCTCGGGAGTGCGCTGAGGCAAATCTTCCACGGCTGGAAGAATCGCCTCGATCCTTTCCGGACACTCAACGCTCGCCGTAGGATAATCCGCCAGACAGCTTGTATGCGTGACCACAACAGTAGGCTCGGACATGACAAGACCTTTATCGTGAAAACTTAATTGTTATTTAGGATAGCGCGGATGTCCGCGAGTTACATCTCATTGTTACGATGGCAGGGCCAGGTTGAATATCTGTGCCGCATATGCCATAAAAGCGCCCATGGGATACTACCGTTAAGGCGGCGGAGTGATAACCGCGATTCGTTAATTTGTCTAAGAACGTGTACGAAAAGTTCTATGGTTGTCATTCCGGGCGCACCGAGCAAAGCGGGGCTCGCATGGGGCGAAGAATCTCAAGTGCCCGAAATCGTTGAGATTTTTCATCGCGCCGCCAGCGTGATTCAGAATGATAGCAGGCATCTTTCCAGAGTTTTCATACAAGCTTTTAACTATAATGTCCTCAATTCTTTGGGTAAAGTGGTCAACAGCTCTGCGCTGTCGGACTTAATGAATATCATGTCCTCGATTCTCACCCCTCCCTTTCCGGGGACATATATCCCGGGCTCGATGGTAACGACGGCTCCTTCTTCCAGAACATCTTCACTCAACGGAGAAACCGGCGGTTCTTCGTGTACCGCCAACCCAACGCCGTGTCCAAGGCCGTGGCCGAAGTATTTCCCATAGCCCCGCTCTTCTATATGCTTCCTGGCGACGGCATCGAGCTGGCGCGATTCCATGCCCGCTTTCGCCGCTTCAATAGCCATATCGTGTGCTTCGAGCACTGTCAGGTGTATCTCCTTGAGTTCCTTGTCGGGATTGCCAAGGGCCACTGTTACCGTGGAGTCGGAATTATATCCCTCGAAGCAGGCGCCGAAATCCACAGTGACGAGTTCTCCCTTTTTCATGACTTTTGAAGAAGCCTTTGCGTGAGGCATGGCGCCCCTTTCACCGCTTGCCACGATAACGTCGAAAGGCACCGGCTCCGATCCCGCACGGCGCATTGCGCACTCGAACTGCAAAGCCCATTCGTTTTCTCTCACACCGGGTTTAAGTAAAGACAAAGTTTCCTCAAAGGCGCTCTCCGCGATACTGATAGCCTTTTTTATCTTCGATACTTCCGATTTCGCCTTGACACTCTTATTGAATCAATAATACGGTCGAGAGGTACCAGTACCGGTTTGTCCAACGCCTCAATGTACCGGTGATACAAATTGTACGAAATGTGACGCGACTCGAAGCCTATCTTCATGAGCTTGAGGTCGCTTATACTTTTCGCAACGGCATCCACAACTTGCTTATATTCGATCACGCGCCATTCGGGCGACTCATCTTTGGCCTGCTCGGTATAGCGCGAATCGCAAAACAGGTGCAAGCCGTTCTTGTCGGGGGTTACAAGCAGGGTGGAATCGCTTCCGGTAAAACCGCTAAGGTAACGGGTGTTTTCCCGGCTGGTTATAAGGAGTGCTTCGAGGTTCTTTTTCTTTATAATCCTATATGCGCGATCAAGCGGCGAGAGCCCTACGAATTTGTAGGAAGAACTCATTCCTTTTTCTCCGCGCGGACCAACTCTACCGCACCTCTCAGCGCCAACTCATAGCTCGCGGGGCCGAACCCCATAACGATCCCACTTGCCACCGGCGCGATAAGGCTTTGATGCCTGAAAGGCTCCCTGCCGTGAATGTTGCTGATGTGCAACTCGATGACAGGCGCCCCCACGGCGGCGATAGCGTCCCGAATGGCCACGCTGGTGTGAGTGTATGCGGCGGCGTTGAGCAAAACGGCGTCGAACTTACCGACAGAGCCCTGGATACGGTCGACGAGTTCCCCCTCGTGGTTGGACTGGAAGCATTCGACTTCCACGTCGAGCTCGGCCCCAAGTTTCACGAGCGAGCGGTCTATATCCTCGAGAGTGGAGGAACCGTACACATCCGGCTCGCGAGTGCCGAGGAGATTGAGATTCGGGCCGTGAAGCACGAGTATTCGCATTAATTAGTTCTCCGTTCTTAAACTTCGCATGAACAAAGGATTTAAATCCCTTGTCTTCCTGGCGCACTGATAACCCCATACGGGTCACCAGACAGTTCTTCGCCCTGCTTCGATCCGCTACGCTCCGATTCGCACTGACAACGAGCCTAAAGCTCCTTGCGCACCTCAGGGCTCTGGATACGCAGCATAAAGCGTCCCTTCCCGATATTGCCCTGCGGTACAAGCGCGAGAGCGAGGAAATACTCGGGCGTCACGCTGCGCACTATCACCACGTATCGGTCAGTGCTTACCGTAACCTCCCGCACCTCTCCGGACTCGAGTATCTCGCTGACCTTACGTACCTCACTCAACAGGCCGGCGTACTCGATACCCACTACCTCCATCTCTATTTCCGCATCGGGCTTGGTGTGGTATGCCAGCGATATGCCGTCCGAGCCCATTATCAGGCCCGCAACGGCTCCGGGGGTTTCCTCGACCGCTTTTTGTACTACATCTTCAAAAATCATTTGTTCCTCCCCACCGTATTCGGTGCGAAGTTCTAAGTTGTTTGTATCTTAGAGGTATACGAAAAGTTCTATGGTTGTCATTCCGAGTCCTGCTTCAGCAGGACGAAGAATCTCAAGTATCCGAAATCGTTGAGATTCTTCATCGCGCCGGCGGCGTGATTCAGAATGACAGCAGGTGTCTTTCTGGGGTTTTCATACACGCTCTTAATACTTCGCACTGACAACTTCGCACCTCGCATTGTCAACTTCGCACTTAGAACTTAATATTATAGCACTAATAAACCGGCTTTACATTTTGAAGCCAGTCCACCAGTGTGTTAGCGACCTCTTTGCTGGCTTCTTCTTCCTGAACCTGCCGGCCCGGTTCGCCTTCTCTTATACGAACTTCATATTTGATGTCCAACAATTGCTCGTTCAACTCCCCGACGCGTTTTATCGCCTGTGAGCTGTCGGGCTCGCTTTCGAGAAATTCCTCATAAACTTTGACCGCCCTCTCGACATATCCCTGCCGCAGCATAAGCTCCGTCAGGGTAAGTTTCACGAGGTCTCCACTCCGCTCGCGCGATCCGGCCGGCATCGCCTCAGCGGCGCCCCTAACCTGAAAGTCCGAATATCCACCGACGCTCGGGCCGGAAATCTCGGAGAAGAAAAGGTCCATTTCAAGCGCGAGTTCGTCTTCATCATCGACGAGTCTTTCCGGCGCACTGCGCAGCCGCTCGACTTCGTCCTGAATGTCCTTTTCGCTCTCGACGTCATCTTCGGGCAACTCTCCCGCCGCTCGCGCCTCGCTTTTCCGCAGCGCCGCTCGAGCGGCTTCAAGCGAGGAAGACAACTTCTCCACATCACGGTGCCTAGTTACATCACCGGGGGTCTCACCTTTAACCGCCAGCGCCGCTTCGAGCGACCTTACCTTCTCGACGATCTCCGTGGCCGAAGGCGTGGTGTAATGCGCCAGGCGGTACGCGAGCAGGGCCTTTTCGAGTTCGCCCTCCTTCCGGTAAATCTCCCCGAGAGTCTTTGCGGCCACCAGGTTTTCGGGATCGGCCTCGAAAACCATTTCGAGTTGAGTCTTGGCGGCGAGGTAGTCGCCCCTGTCGAAATACGCCCTTCCCAGCGCCACGCGGCCGCTGACGTAGTTCGGGTGTATCTGCAAACCCTTCAGGCAAATCTCGATGGCGCGATCCAAATCGCCCACCTTGCGGTACGCTTCCGCCAGCGGAGCGAAAACCCGGCTTTTCGGGTCCCGCTCCCACATCGACAGATACCGCTCGATCTCGGGAGGAATACCCTTTGTATCCAATGTCTCGTTTTCAGCCACTTACACCCCACAGAACAGTGCGAAGTTGCCAGTTCTCAGTGCAACGTTGTTTGTTTCTTAATTCTTCGCACTGGCAAGGAATTTAAATCCCTTGTCCGAACTCCGCATTTCGCACTGCTAACTTCGCATTATTTACTTTATTAGCATCATTTAACTTCGTCAACAAAAGGGGCGGGGCGCCGCCAACGCACCCCGCCCCATATAATCGAAAGATTTATCGAAGAAGTGTCAGTCGCCCGTTCCCGACGCCTGAATAGCATAAACACCGGCTTTGAATATCACCGTCGCACCCCCCGCAGGATCGGTGTCGGCAGCGTCAGAATCACAGACACTGAAATGATAATGACAATCAAACTCTCCGCCCCCGCCTCCGAGGTTTTCTATTTCGTCCGGATTCGCCACAATAGGTCCGGTGACATCAATTTCGAATTCAGGAATATTAACGGGAGAGACGGGATTGTGATACCTGTCACACATAACTGCTATCATGCTAATACAGCCGGGTCCTATGGTGCCACCCACTTTAAATCCAGGGGTAGCGGTAAAAGTTGCGTCGGTTTCCCAATAACTCCCATCGCCATCGGCGTCGTCCCAATCCGCCCAAACCAACTCCGCGTTGTTAACCCAGCAAGTGTCGGGTGCAGCTACAGGACCGGCCGGTGTTTCAATTGTGTTAACCAGCGCTCCCGTTAAACACTGTTGATAGTCACCTCGTACTTTCCAGGAAATGCTATCCGACGGCTCGCCGCTGAAGACGAAACGTTCGGATTTCCAGATGCTGATAGGGCCATTTCCGTATCCGGCCGGATTTTCAATTCCGTCCCATTCGCCATTGGGCCCGTCATATTGACCCATGTTGTTTCCAGCTATGTAAGGAGGATTGTCGCGGTATCGTTCACCGGAGTCCCACTGGCCGTTATCGTTGGCATCGACATAAGGCTCCGGAAGGTCTATGAAATATTCGCCCAGGTCATACATACCGTTGCTGTTTGCGTCAAAGAAATATTCCTCCCCGAGGGTTATGTAAATAACGGTAACCACTCCGTCCATCGGATTCGGCACGTGGAAATGTCCCAACCACGGATGGTCAGGGGTTCCGCCGGTTTGGGTGTTCCATTGATCCCTATCCGATTGCGTCAAGGGAAATCCGAGCGTGACTTGGGGATCTTCGACCGTTCCGACTCCGTAGGTCCAGAATTCTCCGTAGGGGTAATCCCAAGGACCCCGATCCAAGATAACATCGTTATGAAGCATCCTATCATATCGGGTGTATGGAACTTCCCATGCGGTATCCCACGGCGCCGGGCCCGCCGTTTCCAGCCAGGTGGTGGCTTGCGCAAATTGATCGGTCGGAGTTTCGGATGCGCCGATTATACCCGCCTCGGACTCGAAATACACAATAGTGCCTTCGGCAACGGGATTGCTGTACCGATCCCCGACAAAAGCCGTTATCTGAGCCTGTACGCCGTACGTCCACAGCCCCGGCATATTATCCTTTCCGCATTCGACAGCCGCGCTGAAATGCTCATACTCCGGTACACCCGCGTGTATGTATATTTCCGCAGCGCTCGCCACAAGGTATTCCTCCGGCAGACAATCTCGTTCATACTCATACGGACATACCTTTGCAAAAACGCGGACAGGACCGGGAACGCGGCCGGCGCTAACCGACGTAAAAGCCGTTCCGGATTGTGTATTTTGGAATGCCGGTTGCGGTCCCGGCGTAGTGGGGGGAGCTTCAATCCAAAAATCCATCCTATATGCGTCCGTGATCGGAGCGCCATGTGAATCATAAATTTTAAAAGTAACCTTCGATGACTCGGGAAGACCCGATCCCTTGATGCCTATATCCTTCGGACTGGCTGACATATATTGTATGGTGTTGGGCTTCAGCTTCTCGACGGATATTTGCATCAAATCGAAAACTGTGTCGTTGCAAACCGATACCCTGACCTCAACCATGCCGGGCGTGGTTGGAGAATAGAACTTGGACGACGCCTGGCCGTTTACGTCCGTAGCGGTATATTCAGGCACCATGCTTGTGTTATCAGGATCATTGGTGGTAAACATCACCGTCTCACCGGTCACGGGAACGGATGCGTCAGTCACCAGGGCGGTGATATTTATGGTGGAACTCACATCCACATAAGCCGGATCGGCGGAAATGACTATTGCGTCGGCGGAACAGGGATCGCACGCACCGCCGTCACAAGCTGTGATGTCGGGCGTTTCGGCGGAAATCCCGGCTCCCTCGGCAGCTTCGGAATCCGTAACGCGTACCTTATGAGTTCCTTCCCGAACGAAACGAACGGAAAATACTTTAACTCCATTGTCATCCGTGGAGAACTCATATTGCACGGGATCGACAGTAAAGGTGTCCGGCCCGGAGGCGGAAGTCGCGGTCCCGTAGAATCCTTCGATTCTAACCGTACCCGTATAATTATCGGCGGTCACTCCCCCGGTCCTCACGGCTGTTACGGTGAGGTTGTAAGTAGCAGCCGTATCAGCGGTTGTTCCCCAATTGCCGGAAAGATCAAAGTGATCGAGTGTGTCACCTGGATCGCCGTCTCCGTCTCCGTCTCCGTCTCCGTCCCCATCACCGTCGGTGTCATAAGGCGGAGTGGTACCCGGATTGTCATCGCAAGCGGGTAATGAGAACCCGACGATCAGCGCCAGAAATAGCGCCAACAATAGGTAGTGGTACCAACCTTTTTTCTCTTTATTGATTGACCGGATCATATCTTCCCTCCTTGTTTGGGGGGGTTGAAGTTGCTTTTACGTCTCACTGTCATGTTTGCAACCTCTGTGCCATCTCGCTTTTTCGTTACCGCCCCAAACGGCATCGTCTCACTTTCTCAAGATTATCAACAACTTGCGCCGTTTCTGCTCGTTTTTCACGCGTTTTGAATCCGCCTTTTTTCCTTGTCGATCCGCAAGTTTTTCCGTGCCTGTTTACAGTTTGCAGGCCTTTGAAACCCTTCAGTTTATTCCTCGCTCAAACCGTCCAACCCGGAGCACCCGAAATCCATAGCGTCAGTGGCGCCATCGCTATCGTCGTCCGTGCCATTGAAACACACCCCTCCCGAGGGGTTGACACTGATGGTTAATTCCCCGGAATCAACGCCGATATCGAACAAGACGCCTATCTCCCCGGAGTAGCCGGTGGGTACAATAATTTTTATATCCGCCCGTCCATGCGAGCTTGTAGCGTAGTGAGGCATTCCATCGCCGTCCCAATACGCGACGCTATCAAGATCCACGAAGTAGGCGGTATTAACAAAATACAAGCCGGAATCGGGATCTTGTACGTAAAAATCCAAAGTATCGCCTTCAGGATCGGTGATAGTGTACATCCACGCCCAATTCGACTGGTCGGGCTGCGGGAAAATCCAGGTTTTTATATCGATGTCGTTTAGAGGAGTTCCGCAGCAATCGTCTACGGAAACTGCGAAATTTATTATTAAAGCGCCCCCGCCGGAATCGTAAGAGTAGTCGTCCGGCACACTTATGTTTGATCCATCGGGCGCGTCATAGGGGCTTTTCCAATTGTCGGGTCCGCATCCCAACCACAGGAAGCCACACCCTATAACCAACGCGATAACTACGGCAATGTATCGTTTCATTTTTCTTTACCTCCGACTTATTGTCCCATCGGGTTTCTGGCGAACCGCAGGTATTGATCGCCCCCGGAAACGATCCTCGGCGTGAGGAATATTATAAGTTCCTGACGGTCGTCTCCCTTGTGCTGGCTCCGGAACAACCACCCGATAAAGGGCAGCTTACCAAGGAAGGGAACACGAGATTGCGATTCCCCCTGAGAGAGGACGAAAATCCCGCCGATGACCGCCGTTTCACCGTCTTTCACAAGTATCTGTGTTTTTGCTTCGTTTTTGTTTATACCCGTACCGGTGGATCCCGGAACGATGACAGGGCTGTTACGCTGTGCGTTGATCTCCATAATAATCCGCCCATCGCTTGTAACATGGGGTTTTACGGTGATCTTCAGGTTGGCGTCCACAAACTGCGTTGCCGTCCCGGCGGCGCTGGTGGTCGCGTATGGTATAGCAACGCCCTGGCTGATTTCGGCCGACTCGTTGTCCAGGGTAAGAATTCTCGGCGAGGATATAACCTTCGCTTTCTCTTCAAGTTCCAATGCCCTCAGCAACAGGTCGAGGTCAACTGCGTTTGTGAGCGACCCCAGCGAGATGCCGACGGCGCTTTGGCCCAGACCGAGTGCGGTATCGCTGGCGCCCGTCACACCCGAGACAAGGCCGACGCCAACATCTATTGTGCCCGGGAAGTTCATGCCCGTGGGGTTGCCGTACTGGGCGCCGGAATGGTACCCAATGCCCCATTCCACCCCTAAATCCTGGGTGAGCGTAGATCGGGCCTCGACAATCCTCACCTCAATCAACACCTGGGGCGTTTCGACATCCAGACGCCTCACCAGGCTTTCGATCTCATCGAGTTTGTCCGGCACATCCCAAACAAGTAAGGAATTCGTGCGTTGGTCCACCTCGATACGACCGCGTCCTTTGGTAAGCATCCTTTTTACAGCACTTTGGATGTCCCCCGGCTCCGCATAGCTGACGAATATGATGCGCAGTTGCAAGGGAACTTCCTTTTTCCGTTTTTTCAGGCGATTCTGGTATTTCCTTTCCTCCGATTCAAGGTCCTTCAACGGAGCGACACGTAATATGTTGCCACGTATCACACCGCCGTGTTTTTGCGTTCGGAGTATAATATCCAAAGCCTGATCCCAGGGAACGGCTTCGAGCTTCAAGCTGACCGTGCCCTTCAGCTTGCCGGAAACGACCAGGTTAAGACCTGCCACTTCGGCCAGCAAGGTGAGAGCATCTACAACTTGTATGCTCTGATAATCGAGGTAAACAAGCCTGCCGGAGAACGTCCTTCTGACGCTACCGCCCACGCCGCCGAAAAATTCCGCGCCTCCCGGCCCGGAGCCTTCCTCGGTTATGGATTCCGGTTCCCCGACCGACGGTCCCGCGGCGTATTCCGCCATCGCGGGCGCAGCCATCACCTGGCCGGCTTCGGGATTGTCGAAAATGATCAGTATGGCGTTTCCTTCACGAACCACGTAATAGTTCGGCGTGTAATTAAGGCTCATGGTGACATAGACTTCTTTGGCGTCCTCGCTTGACCATTGGTAGCTTGAGACCATTCTCACGGGGCTTGCAAACTCACTTGTATCAAGACTTCTTTCAAGCGCTGGTGGTATCGTTGCATTCACGATTCTGACACTTATCATCCTGTCACGCTCGTTTGTAATCATTTCATATTTTGCACGGCCTGTGGTTTCGATACGGACCGTGCTTTTTTCCTTGGTCCAATCGAAGTCCACCGCAGTAACCTCGACCGCTTCGTACCCCTCTTCAGGAACCGCCGCCGGAACCACCCCAACCGGAGCTTCGGGCTGCTCCATAACGGGCACCTCGGCCGGAACTTCCGTTGGAGCTTCAACGGCCGGTTCCTCCGGCAAAGGAGCTTCCATCGGCTCCCCGGGTATTTCCTCGGGTGTTGGAGGAGCTTCTTCGACTACAGATCCAGTCGGAACCTCCGCCGGAATCTCATCCGGAACCGGAGGAGCTTCTTCGATCGCGGGTTCGGACGGCAATGGTACCACTACCGGAGGTTCCGGCTCAGGCGCCATAGCTTCCGCTCCCTCACCTATATTTATTATAAGCCTGTCACCCTTCCTCACCGTGCTGTAAGGCACCAGTGAAGATTGTAAATCCACTACAATTCTAACTTTGTTGGCATGCTTGCCCACGCGAACTTTTTTCACATCGCCCTGTTCCACGTCAAGTCGCGTTGCAGGATACGAACTGCTCAAACCGGCCAGGTCCACTACTATACGAGGTGGGCTCGGCAGGGTAAAAGCGTCAAAACCGCCTACCGCGCCGTCAGCCATCAATATGACCTGAACCAACTCTCCTTCGGTACGCGTGGTGATATCGATAATCGAGCCGGCAGGCCCGAGGTCCGTCGGCACGGGCATTTCTTCCGGTGCAGGCGGTGCGGCTTCCGGAACTTCCGCCATCATCTCGGGAGGCTCCACGGGAATCTCGAGAGCAACTTCGGCGGGTATTTCCTCCGGCGCCACCTCTTCGGACGGAAGGCCGACTACCGCAGTTCCAGCGGCAGGGGTTCCGCCACCCAGAATCACCAACACCTTCCCGTCATCTTTCTTGACCTCGTATGTCGTCTCACCGGTCAGGGCGATAATTACCCTGGTCGTGGGGCTGTCCGCCGATCCTACCGTGGAGACGGTCACTTCTTTCACGAGACTGGTGTTAACCGGATAATTTTCAGCAACACCTTCGCCCAATGCGGTTCCCGGAATATCGACTATCACCCTCGGTGGCTCTTCGAGGAAGTAACCCAGCGGCGATACGGGTTGGGCGGTAGATATGGCAATTTGAGCCCCGGCGTCGCCCGGCGTTACCGATACATTATCTACGATGTTTGCAACCGGGCGGGCCTCCGCGGGAGCCGCTTCGGGAGCTTTTTTGCCCGCACAGGAAACTGCGAACCAAGCCATCGCCGCCACCAGAAAAAGGCCTAATCCTCTCCATGTCGTTTTTAATTTCATGATTTAACCATCCTCCCCGTTATTTGCACCGATACGGTCTATTTTTAATAAACCGCTCATATTCTTGTATGTGTCCCTTCATATCGAGATACGTTTCTCGCACTAAAACGCCTTCAAGTGTTATGTCAACAACTCTGCCTTCGTGTATACCGATGGGATCTCCAATCAGAGCTTCCGCTGATTTACAATTAGGTGTGACGATGTTCGCCTTTTTTATGCCATGCATAATAACGCCGTTGACACCCAGTTGCGAAACATCAAATGTCCTTATCGGAGAAACTCCCACCACTTCGATAGGTGTAAAGGGATCCCGTTTAGGCTGGCCATCGCTCCGTATTTTGCTGTATGAATATACCGGTTCTTCCACCTTTTCAATTTGGGTACCGGTAATTTTGGTGGATTCACCGTCCATTCCGGGCGATTCTCCCGAAAGCTTCCTTTTGGGCAACTCTTGGCCGGTCTTTTTGGAAGCGGTTTCTTCTTTTTTCTTTTCCGAGCAGGCCGGCACAGACACCATGTACACCGCCACCATGGCCGCAAAAACGAGCACTCTTATGGTTTTCAACACTTTCATCATAGCCTTAAGCCTCCTGCATTGTTGCAAGATCCTGCACGATTACTTCCTTTTCTTCTTGCCGCCTTTACTGGCAGTGCTGCCGACGCCGGCAAACATATACGTTACAATCATAGTTTTTATTGCGAGTTTTTTGGCGCCTTCCGCTGTTACCTTCTTGCCTTTTGGCTTCATTTCCACTGACTTCATGTTAACAATTCGTTCCAATTTGGACATTTGATCGAGAAACGTAGCAATAGCGTTGTAAGTACCCTCAAATTCCACCTTAATAGGTATTTCCTTACACATTCCTCCACAACCGCCCACTATCTTTCCCGGGCGAAATTTGGGGAAGACCAGGCT
>Ga0180431_10006227_pt1 | contig 14225 bp, 12 predicted proteins | sample SS_ome_11_FD_132459 | JGI IMG/M metagenome (GOLD analysis project Ga0180431, IMG submission 132459) | Hypersaline lake sediment archaeal communities from the Salton Sea, California, USA - SS_1_MS_1 metaG | ecosystem: Environmental > Aquatic > Non-marine Saline and Alkaline > Hypersaline >... | reverse complement strand
TCAGATAAAATATAATGCATAGGTGCAGGACTTACCCTTTTCTCAATTTCATAAGTTTTTATATTCTTAGGAACAATATTTAGTTGTACGTTATTTACACCAAATTCTAGCTCAACTGTTTTAACTATCTTTGGCAACATCGGTTCTCCAGATTTCATCAAATAAGTTGATACATCATTTAGATTAACATCAATAGTATCACTATTAATATCTTCTATGTTTAAATCTGAAACCAAGATTGTATCAGAAAAGGATTTTTCCTCAAATGTTTCATTATGTGTTTCGACATTATTTATAGCAGTTGCTCCAAGTCCACTAAATAATAGACTAAATATTACTAGTACGGTATAACTTTTCTTCAAATTATTCAACCCCTTATAGTTATTATAATATATTTGAGAGATATAAAAATGTTTTCTAAAATAATATCTATCTGATTATTTCTTTATCTTATATCTATCTTTTTGATTAAAATAAGCAATAGATGCATATCCAGCATATACTTTGGCTGAATGTTTAACATCCTTTGGGATAAAAAATCTATCTCCCTTACTATATGTTTTCATTGATCCATTTAGATATAAATCTACCTTTCCTTCAAGTACAATTTCCCATTGGCTTTCATGAAAATGTTCTGGAATGTCCACTTGTTTTGTAAATTCCATAAATACAATTTGACAATCTTTTGCCTGTATGAGATGGGTTTTTAATCCATCTAAATCTATTTCAATCTCGGGAAGTTTTTTAATCGGCTCTGGAAAAATATTTGACATTTTTATCAACCTCTATATCTATATTATCTTTAATAACGCATTTGAAGCTTTATCATGAATTACAATATCTGCAATATCATCAAGGGGCGTCTGATCAATATTTATAATAACCAATTTTGCATGATTTTGTTTTGCTATCTCAGGTAAACCTGCAGCAGGATATACAACAAGCGAACTCCCTAGTACCAAGAACATATCACAATTTTTTGCAGCTATTGAAGCCTGTTCAATTGCAGATTGAGGCAATGGCTCTCCAAATAAAACAGTATTAGTTTTTAATTTTCCTCCACATATGCATCTTGGAGGCAGCTCAGTGCTTAATTTCTTGTATATTTCATCCATAGAATAAGTTTTTTTGCAGCTTAAACATGTGATTTTTCTTGTGTTTCCATGAAGTTCAATAACATCTGATTGACCAGCAATCTGATGTAAACCATCAATATTTTGCGTTATTACTCTATAAATTTTACCCTGTTTTTCTAAATCTACTAAGGCATAATGTACATTATTTGGTTTAGCTTTTTTTATAATGGGGAATCTTTCATCTTTGAAATAATTCCAATAATAAGTTGAATCTTGTAAAAAAAAGTTAATATCTGCATAAATAGCTGGATCATACTTTGACCAAACACCATCTTCACCTCTATAGGTTGGTATTCCACTTTCAGATGAGATTCCTGCTCCTGTCAAAACAACTATTTTATTTGATTTATTTACAAATTCTTTTAATTTTTTTATTGATTCATCCATAATATTGAAAATATATTCATATTTAACTTATTTTTCCAAAAAAAAATTATATAAAATTGATAAAAAACCTTAATATTTTCAGATGGAAACCTATATAAATAACATGATAATGCACATATTCGTAAAGGAATAAAAGCAAAGGTTTTATCGTTTCATATGAACCTTTGAGGCTTTTTGTTTTTTTTTCCTTTTAAATAAAAGACTCCATAGTCTAAGGAGGAATATAAAAAATGGAAGGAACCGTTAAGTGGTACAACCCCAGAAAAGGGTATGGTTTCATATCAGGAGAAGACGGAAAAGATATTTTTGTCCACAGATCTTCTATACCTGAGGGAACTTACCTTAATGAAGGCGACAAAGTTGATTATCAACTTGAAGATTCAGAACGAGGGCCACAAGCAACAAATGTTAAAAAGTTATGAACAGCTCTCAATTTATAGTAGATAAGTTATGGTAATATAACCATTTCATTTCTCTTTTGATTGTTACGAGAAGTTCATCACTTCTTTTTCTTTTTCTATATATTGTAGATTATCTTTTAATTTTGTTTTTGGGTTTAAGGATTTTAAAAAAAAATTATTATTAAATGTATTTTTATTTACTTAAAATACTAATTTTACATATTTTATAGCAATATTTATATATTACTCAAATTATATTTATTTGATTACATGATAAAAATCAGAAATATTTTTAAAAATGATGCAGTCACTGAGGTTGTTGGTACAATATTATTATTAGGAATAGCAATGTCACTTTTCTCAGTTGTATCAGTATTTGTTTTATCATATCAAACATCTCCCGCAGCACCATCGGTTAATATAGTAGGAGCAATCGAAGGTACAAATATAATTTTAGATCATCGTGGTGGAGAACCTTTAGAACTTGAAACAAAAATTATAATAGAAATTGATGACCAAACACAATTTTTTAGAGTTGAGGATTTTCTAAGTACTGAATTTAAAAAGGATGGAAAATGGAACATAGGAGAAAGAATACTATATCCCTTTAATTGTGACATAAATAATCAGGTAGCAAAAGTCAGAATATCAGATATAGATAGTAATTCTTTAGTTATGATGGGTACTATCAAATTAGATCTGGTAAGTGATTTGTCAGTGACTATATCAGTAAGCAATAACAATCCAAATATTAATGAAATTATTACATTCACAATAACAGTTACAAATAATAGGGGAAATATTAACGCAACTGATACTAGAATTGAATTTTTGTTACCACCAGCAAGTTTAGAATATCAGTCCAACACAACAACAGATGGATTTTATAATTATAATACAGGAGTTTGGAATATAGATAAAATTTCAGTTGGACAATCAAAAGTTTTAACAGTTGATGCAAAGGTAATTGGAGCAGGAAGTACTGATTGTTTTACACAGATGATGATGATATTAGATGGATCGGGAAGTATTAATGGCAATGATTGGACCTTATGCAAGAATGGTTTAGCCTCAGCTATACAAAATCCAAGTTACTTTCCACATGATGGTTCAGTAGAATTAACAGTATTACAATTTGGAAGAAGTAATAATAATCAACCTAACGCCCAAATTGAAATTGGTCCAATAGTAATAGATGACACAAATTTTGCAACAGTTGCATCTGATATAAATGCAATTTCGCAAATGGGTGGATATACACCTATGGCATGTGGTATAGCTCTTGGAGCAGATACTCTAGCTAGTTCTCCAAATTTTGCTACAAGTAGACATGTAATAAATCTAGTTACAGATGGAAAACCAAATGCAATTTACAATTTATCCCATGGAGATTATAAAATGGAATCATGGGGATCAACAGCTCAACATTATATTAATGGCAAAGCCTCTGCAGATGAAGCAAGAGAGTATCTAGTCAATATTTTAGATAATTCGGAAGATGAATTAGATGCGGAAGGAGTAGGTAATGGTCCAGAGATTGATTGGCTAAAAGAAAATATTGTCTGGCCAGGGAATTATACCTGGGATGGTGATCAACCAGAAGGACCTGGCTGGGTCCGTCATGTTGCTAGTTATGAAGAATTTGCAAACACAATTCATGAGAAATTTGAACTACTTTTCAATAGCATATTTACTACTGTAAAAGTATTAGACACTTTATATATCGATCCTAACCAGGACAATAATGCAATTTCAATAATTATAACACCACAATAAGAATAAAATATTAATAAAAAGGGGAAAAATATGAAGAAAATCAGAAAAAAAATTCTTAAATTTAAAGATTCAAATGAAGCTGTAACAGGTGTATTTGTTGCAGTTTTGTTTATAGGTTTGATTTTTGCTGTAATTGCAACTATACAAACTGTTTATGTACCAAAATGGATGGAACAAAAAGAAGCAGAACACATGGACAGTGTTGCTAATCAATTTGCACAGTTAAAATCTGTAATTGATACACAATCATTATCCAAACAAAGGATTCCAATATCAACATCAATAACTCTAGGAAGTAATGAATTACCATTTCTAACATCAAGTAAATCATATGGATCAGTAGACATAATGATAAATGATTATAATATTGAAATTACAAATGCTACAGAAATATTTTCATATCCAATTTCAACGATTAAATATTCATCAGAAAATGCATATTATCTTGATCAATCCTATATCTATGAAAATGGAGCATTAATCTTAAGTCAAACTCATGGAAGTGCAATGTCAATTAATCCATCTTTTTTTATTGATAAAGATATTGATGTTGATGCATTATTTTATATAGTAAAAATCTCAGGAATTGGAGAAAAAACCTCTGTTAGTGGATATGGAACATGTCCAGTAAAAACTATTTTTTCTGAATCAAGTAACAAAACAATACCAGATGTTCAAACTATAAATATCAAATCAAACTATCAAAATGTATGGAAAATATATTTAGAAAATACACTTGAAAAATCAGGATTGACATATACGGTTGATTTTTACATAACAAGCGATGAAAATGGAGTAACAGTAGATTTCACTAGATCATTAAATGTAAATCTTGTTTTAGAATTCTTAGAAATTGAAGCACAGCTATCCCCAGGATGGATTGAGTGGTAAACAAAAAATAAAAATATTTACCCCATAACATCCCATATTGAATTCTTCCATAGATTTCTTAAATTATCAATATCCACATCAATAGCTATGTTTTGATTATCTCTTATAACTATTTTTTTAGCCTTGGTTTCTCCGATTAGATAATAATTAATATTTTCACTCATGAATAATTCTTCAAAATCTTTTTGACATTCTTTTTTTACCTCAACAATCCAGCGGGTATTTGACTCAGAGAAAAGCTTAAAATCAGTTCTTAATCCAACAGCACCATCAGATATATCAACATCAGCACCGATATCTCCACCAATTGCCATCTCAGATATACAAACAGCAAGTCCACCCTCACTTACATCGTGACAAGAAGCAATATATTTATTTTCTACAGCTTTTAGAATTCCATTGATACAATTTTTAAGAACCTTTACATCTGAACGAGGAACACAACCACCATCTAAACCAAGCATCTTATAATATTCAGAACCACCCATCTCTTTTTCAGTCTCCTTTCCAACAAGATAAATTGGATTGTGTTCTTTCTTAAAATCAGATGTTATACAATTTCTAATATCAGAAACAATTCCAATTCCCAATATCTCAGGTGTAGGTGGAACAGCTGTTTTTATAGACTCATTGTAAAAACTAACATTACCTGAGACAAATGGAAGATCCAATTTCTTTGCCATATCACCAAGTCCGTGGCAAGCTTCATAAAACTCACCCATACGATCGGGTTTTTCAGGATTGCCAAAATTAAGGCAATCACAAAGTGAATCAGGTTTTGCACCAACAGATACAAGATTACGACATACCTCATCAACTGCAGAGCAAGCACCCCAATATGGATCTCTTTCCATAAAACGAGGATTAACATCAGCTGTAACTGCAAGACCCCTAAATGTATCTTCTAATGGCTTAATAACAGAAGCATCACCATGAGATTCAAAACCCAGTTTTCCCTGCAAAGGCTTTAAAACGGTGTTACCTTGGACCTCATGATCATACTGTCGAATAACCCATTCTTTTGAAGCAATATTATGAGAGGAAAGAAGGCTTTTAAGAGTTTTATTGAGGTTGGGTATTTTGAAATCTTTTTCATTTTTTGAATGTTTTTCTACATCTGGTTCTACAAAAGGACGTAAGCAACTATCATAAACAGGACCTCCTGTAAAAAAGTCAAGATCCATCTCAAGAATCTTTTCATCTTTAAAAAAAACTCTTATGATTTTATCCTTAATAACCTCACCAACGGTAACTGCTGTAACATCCCATTGTTTACAAACATGAAGGACTTTTTCAACATTTTCAGGTTTAACAAGAAACATCATACGTTCCTGACTTTCAGAAACCCAAATTTCCCAAGGATGAAGACCTTCCTCTTTTAAGGGGACATCATCAAGATGTATCTCTGCACCAAGACCTGCATCATATGCAAGCTCACCACAAACACATGAAAGTCCACCTCCTCCAAAATCCTTCAATCCCTCTAAAAGTCCCTTTCGATTACATTCCAGTGTTACATGAATAACTGGTTCTTTTGTAATAGGATCACCAACTTGAACAGCAGATCTGCTACTTTCTTCACTTTCATCAGTTAATTCAGCAGAAGCAAATGTCACACCATGTATACCATCTCTACCAGTTCTTCCACCAACATAAACATAAACATTCCCAACATCTTTTGCCCTGCTATGAATCATCTCCTCCTTTTTCATTACACCAATACATCCAACATTAACTAAACAATTACCAGTGTAACCTTCATGGAAATAAACTTGACCAGACAGAGTAGGAACACCTATCCTGTTACCATAATCCCTGATACCATCAACAACACCCCTAAATAAAAATCTTGGATGTTTTGTACCTTTTGGAAGTTTTTCAATTGGATAATCAAGTGGCCCAAAAAACAATGGATCAATATATGCAATTGGTCTTGCACCCATACAGACAATATCTCTAACAATACCACCAACACCTGTTGCAGCTCCCCCATAAGGTTCAACAGCTGAGGGATGATTATGTGATTCAAGAGCGGCACAATAAAAATGATCATTATCAAATTCTATAACACCTGCATCCTCCCTTGCCACAATTTTATCTTCCATAATACCATAGATATACTTTTTTAGAGGGACTTTGGAAGATTTATAGCAGCAATGCTCAGACCAAGCCTGACCTAAAGCCTGCAACTCAACATCAGTTGGATTTCGATTTTTTAATTGAAAATAATCCTTGATACGTTTCATCTCTGCAAGTGCAAGTGCAAGACCCATCTGATCACTTATATCTTTTAGCTGTTTATCTGTTGCAGATGAGATATCGACCTCAAAAAAATCAAAAAAGGTATCTTTTTTTGTAAACAGGCTATCTAGATCCATCACATACTCCCCTAACATACTAACTCATCTACTTTTATTTCATAATTGTGAATAACTGGATTTGTTAGAAGACGTTGACACATTTGTTCTACATCCTTTTTAACGCTATTTTTATCCTTGCTATCAATATGAATGATAAAAGTTCTAATTGTTTTTGTATCCTTAACTTTATCAAAACCAAGTAGATGTAACGCTTTTAATGTATTTGCCCCCTCAGGATCTGAAACACCCTTTTTTAGTGAAATTGTTACTTTTGCTTCAAACATAAAAAACCCAGCTGCAAAATAAAGGAATGTATAGATTAAGTTATCGCTTTTTAAAGAGCTTTAAAAACCTCTCGTATTGCATCCTGAAACTCGTTGATGTTTCCCTCATTTATGATTTCGATATCTGCATATTTTATTACTTTACCAAGACCCCAACCAAGTTCCCGCTTATCTCTATCATCTAAAGATCTTACATCAAAACTATCATCTTCCCTTTTACGATCAAGGAAACGCTTTTTTCGAATTTTATCAGAAGCAACTATTGCAATAATTTTAAAATTACTGCCTAACTCTTTTTTAAACAAATCAATTTCTTCAAAATTTCTTATTCCATCAATTACAATAAGATTAGTTTTTTCATTTGATTTAATTTTTTCAATTGTTCTTTTTGCCCAAATATCTTTTCCATATTTTATTCGCATATCATTTGCTACTTTACCAACATTTTTATCATTTAATAATAGCCCCTGTTTTTTTGTTTCATCCCATACTTCATCGCCCATTCTAATAACTGGAATTTTATTTTCTTTTGCGATTTGCACAGCTACTGATTTACCAGAACAAGGCATCCCTGTAAAAGCAAGAATTTTCGTATTTATCTCCTCATGTTAATATAGTGCAGGGGAAGGGATTTGAACCCTCGAAGACCTACGTCACAGGGTCCTAAGCCCTGCCCCTTTGACCGCTCGGGTACCCCTGCATTTTTTTACCACTAATAAAAACATATATCAAAAAGCTTTTTGTATGTAATTATAACCAATAAATATACTCATTCATTTGATATTAAAAGTGATTTTTCTCCATATTTTGCATAGCAATCTGAGCAAAATCTTCTTGCAAGAAGCGAGTGGAGATGTTCTTTTACTCCTTTTTCTAAATGATACATCTCGCCGGGTGCTATTTTATTATTACATTTATTACAAACTTTAAGGGATTTGGATGTCTTTTTTACTAAATGAGTTTCTATTGATTTTTGTAGCATAGTTTCCCCATTTCTAATTTATATTTTGCTTTAAAATACTTTTCATTGTAGAATAGGTACTAAGTTTAAGTATGAGAAATGGTATTAACGGAAAACACTTCGCAAATAGCGGGGTGGGGTAGTCAGGAAATCCCGACGGGCCCATAACCCGTAGATCAGTGGTTCAAATCCACTCCCCGCTACTTTTATTTATTTCAATTTGATTTCATAGCTAAAAATCTTATCTTATAGATTATATTGATGATTGAATGCAAAGCTTGAAAAAAACAATAATAAATAAAAATTTTCCATTGAGATTATTTTTAATATTTTTATTAATCTGTATTCCATTTATTTTTTGGGAGGATTTTTTTATTCACACATACTCTCATTTTACAGGTACAATTCTTCCACATGTCATAACACAACAATGGCATATTGTATTTCTCAATATTATTATGTTTATCACCTTTCTTTTGCCACTCTCATTTAGAAGAAAAATTAATTGGAAAGAATATGGTCTTGTAACTGCATTTTTTGTATCACTATTTGTTGAAATGTATGGTATTCCATTAACTATTTTATTTGTCTCAAATTCTATTAATCCCTCAAATGTTAAAACTGCAAATATAGTGTATGATTTTACTTTTCTTGGTGTTGATATAGCTATGGATATGGCAATGCTTTATTCAACAATTTTAATGATAATTGGGACTATTTTAATTATAGTTGCTTGGATAACCCTATATAGAAATATCAAGAAAGATAAATTAGTAACCGTAGGTGTTTATTCTATTTCTCGTCATCCTCAATATTTAGGTTTTATACTTATAATCTTAGGATGGTTTATTGGCTGGCCTACTATTTTAACAGTAATATTTACCCCAATTCTAATATATAAATATGTTAAGGTTTGTATCATAGAAGAAAGAGAACTTGCTATTTCAATAAATTATCAAAAATACAAAGAAAAAGTTCCATTTTTCATTTAATATTAGTATAATATTTTCAATAGGGGTTTTTATCATTGCAACCGATTTTGGTTTTTTCAAATATGAGTCTTGATGTATGTTACACAGGAATCGAACGATAAAATCGAAAATCGTTAAAGAATTAGAAAATCGTAAAATAAACTATTTATATCATTCATCTGCATAAAGATGTTATAGAAAATAGGATGAACTTTTTCCTTTTCATCTTATTTTCCCCATATTTCTTCCCCAAATTTCCAATTTTTTATTTTTTTTAAATGCTTTTGATGATGATCGTTCGAAAATCGTTAAAGAATTAGAGAATCGTAAAATAATGTTTTTATATTTATATTTAAATATTTCATTCGTTATGAAATACATTTTGTATATGAACATGTAAAAAACGGGGAAAAACAAAATGATAAAAATATTTGATAGAAAAAATATAGTAAAAGAAGCAGGTGTCTTGCTGATTGCAGTGCTAGTGGTTTTATCTTCCGGTGCTGTAATGGCAAATACAGAAAAACCATTAGGAACAGCTAGACAAGATGGTTATACAATGAAGATTGAAAATAGTACAGCATGTCAAGGAGAAACAGATCATGTGATCGAGGTTACTGGTTCATGGGAAGAAGAGGTATTTTCCTATGCAACCCAACTTAAATGTTTCTCCAATGATCTAAGAGATATTAATATCACTGATGTCAACCTTGACGGCTGTGTAGGGGAGAATCCTGAAATATTCAGCTGGCATACAGGTCAAGATGAAGGTAATTGGACAGTTAGTGTTTATGTCGGTTATAGTACCAACTATACTACTGGCAATGGGATACCTGCAGGGGAAGGAAAACTCTTCAATATTGTTGTAGATATTGATCCTACTGCCGAACCTCAAATAATTGATATTACCAATAGGACCGGTGCAAATAGTTACTATGTAATATTAGATAGTCCATGGGAGTATGCACCTGCAGATATTAACCCTGGATATCTTGAGATACTTGAAAATAATCCACCTGGAACGCCTGATCAACCGGATGGTGAAACCAATGGATATGTTGATGTGGAGTATACCTATACTAGCAAAGCTATCGATCCTGAGGGACATGATATCTTCTACGCCTTTTTTTGGAATGATGGCTCTATTAGTGAATGGCTTGGTCCTTATGCCTCTGATACTGAAGTAGAAGCAAGTCATACATGGACCGAGGAAGGAGTATATGATGTATGTGTATTAGCAATGGATATTTATGGCGCAAGAAGTAATTTGTCAGAGTCACTCACGGTAGAAATAATTGAGGCAGTTCCTGAATTAGTTATTGAATCCATCACTGGTGGAAATGGGGTCACTGCAGTTATTAAAAACGTTGGTAATGGTGATGCAACTAATGTAGAATGGGATATTACTATTGTTGGCGGTCTATTATTATTCACAGATGAATCTTCAGGTATCATAGATACACTTGCTCCAGATGCAACAGAGGAAGTTACACTTATCGGAGAGACATTTTTAGGCATTGGAATCGGACTAGGAATACTAACAGATATTCCAGAGATAACAGTTCATGCAATATGTGATGAAGGATCATCAGCAGAAGAATCTATAACAGCAAGAATAATCAGAAATCTGGTAATTGAATAATAAATTACCTATCTCTACTTTTTCTTTTTTTGTTTTTAATGTCATGATAATCGTTGATTGATTTATTCTCTTTTTTATTTACTTCCAAACATTTAAATTTTTACATTAGATTACATTTTTATAATATTGGAGGAAAATAATGAGAAAGAAAATCATTGCAATAAGTATTGTTGGAATAATTGTATTGATAGGATTAACATCTCTATCGGTTAATGGAATGAAGACAAATAATGATGATACTAATCAAGATGACAAACTTGGATCCTATGTTGGTGAATTTTTCGTTGAAATTGATATGAATCCCAACATAGCTAGGGCAGATGTTCATCTATTTTTATCTGGCTTATTAAGTGGATCTTGCGATGCAGGTTATCAGGTATGGTTTTTTACTCCCGATCCTGATTATAAAGTTGTAGCACATGTACGAGGGCAAATTTGGATATTCCGTAGAACACTAGGGCTTAGTTATGAATTATTAAATATTAACGAAGATTATGAATTTACAGATGATAATGTACCATCTAATATAAATATAATAGAAACAACTAATGTTAATACTAATTTATATGATACTACAGGTCATATTACCTTAACTGTTGAAGTATGGCGCTGGGATACGGATCAAAATAAATGGTTGTTAGAGGATACTTTCCAAAAAGGTGACGAAGATGAATTAAGTAGAAACAAAATAATCAACAATCAATCCTTCAATTTACTTATGAACAATCCAAATCTATTTCCACTGCTGCAAAGATTGCTCGGAATATAATCTCATCTTTTTCTTTTTTATTTTTATTCTTCTTCGAAAATCGTTAAAAAATTCCAAAATTGTAAAATAAATTATATATATCATTTATTGACAATATATAGTAAGCATGATGGTGTTGAAGAGTACATATACAATTGTATTTTTTTTAAAAACACTAATATTAGAAAAATCTGAATATTTGGTGAGGAGAATATGAAAAAAAAACTAACATATATTATAACATTATTGTTGCTTTTACCTATTGTTTTTACAGTTACAATAAATGTATATGCTGAAGAATGGCCTATGTTCCATCACGATCCAGAGAATACTGGATATACAACATCAGCAGGACCTGAGACAAACCTGTTACGATGGGAGTATGTAACAGATGAGGGGGCAGGTTCTTCTCCAGCGGTTGTTGATGATAAGGTTTACGTCGGTTCAACTGATGGCAATATTTATTGTTTAGATGCAGCTGATGGAAGAAAACTATGGAACTATAAAACAGAGAAGTCAGTAATTTCTTCGCCAGCCGTTGTTGACGGTAAGTTATACATTGGATCAACTGACAACAATGTTTACTGTTTAGATGCAGCTGATGGAAGAAAACTATGGAACTACAAAACAGAGGGGCAAATAACCACTTCTCCAGCGGTTGTTGATGATAATTTATACATAGGATCAGATGACAACAATGTGTACTGTTTAGCTATCTCAGATGGTACCAAGAAATGGAGCTATATAACAGAGGGATCAGTATCTTCTTCACCATCGGTTGTTGGTGATAAGTTATACATCGGCTCAAATGATGGCAATGTTTATTGTTTAGAGACTTCAAATGGGAACAAAATATGGAGTTATACAACTCACGGTTTGGTTCTCTCTTCCCCAACAGTTGTTATTGATCAAGAAACTGCTCCTGGTAGAATATACGTTGGGTCTACTGATCACAATATGTATTGTTTACATGCTGGAGATGGTGAAGAACTCTGGAGTTTCACCACCCTTTCCACCATCATCTCTTCCCCTACTGTTGCAGACAATAAGGTATACATTAACTCGGGTATAACTCTCTATTGTTTAGATGGAGATACTGGTGAGGAAATATGGACGTATAGTGAAGTAGGTAGTGTAATGAACTCCCCTATTGTGGCTGCTGATAAAGTATATTTTGGTCAATACGTTGGGTCTGAAACCATACTGTTTACCTGTTTTAATGCTGCTGATGGTATGGAAGTATGGAGCTATGAAATTGAAGGATATAGTGCATATTCTCCTGCTGTTTCAGAAGGAAGAGTCTATGTATCATCAGGTTATACATCAGGCAGTGGTACTATCTACTGTTTTGGAAATGAAGCACCAGAAACGCCAGATGCACCAACTGGACAAAGTGTTGGGGAACTTGAAGAAAAATATGATTTTTCCGTCGTTACGTCTGATGCAGATGATGATTCTATTTATTATATGTTTGATTGGGATGATGGATCTGAATCAGAATGGATAGGACCTTATGACTCAGGTGAGATAATTCAGGCTACGAAATCATGGGATACTGAAGGAATTTATGAGATTAATGTTAAAGCAAAAGATAATTATGGTACTGAAAGTGAGTGGTCATCTGAATTTGTTATATCAATTTCGTTACCAAGTCTTATTACTGATTCTCCAACATCAGTAGTTGAGGAGGATGCTTTTACTGTTACAATAACTTCCGATGAATTATCTATAGAAAACGCTCAAGTAGAATTTAATAACGAAATTAAAACAACAGATATGCATGGTCAGGTAATCTTTACTGCACCAGAAGTAAAAGCAAATACAGACTATGCAATAACAGCAACCCTAGAAGGATATACCAGTGATTCAAAAAGCATAACTGTTTTAAATCAACGGGAGGACATAGGATTTGCTTATGGTATTGCAACACGTGATAATGTTCCTATTGCAGATGTAAAAATTGAACTAATCAATGCTGGAAAAAGCCGGGTTACATATACCAATGTTGATGGTAGTTATTCACTTTCTGCACCACCAGGAGAATATGTTCTCAACGTAAAAAAAGAAGGATATATATCTCAAACAGACGAAGTTAATATAATTTCAAATACTGCTAAAAATTTTGATTTTATACTTCAAGAAAGTATAACATCTGATCCTTCAGAAGATTTAGATGAACAATTCATTCAATCATATCTGACAGCACAAAAAAAAGATGATAAAATTGCAGGACAAATATCAGGAAATCGCGATCCCTCTATTGAAATCTATAATGATCAGTATGATATAGAATTACAATCTGTAACAGATCCTAACGCAATTATAAAAGTTCAAGTTGAAGGAGATGAAGGAGCATCTCCACAAATATTCATTTTTAAATTTGAAGATGCATATGAGAAAATTACTGTACAACTTGATGGTGAAACACTTCCGGTTGGTTTAGATCTTTCAGAATTTTTCTCATTTGATAATCCAAATGAAGAATATATGATTCTAAGCTTAAAAGAGAGCACGTATGTGTTTGTCTCAGTTTTAGAATTCAGCGAGCATACAATAACTATTTCTTCAGTTGTTGATGCACTTGGTGGAACCACTGCAATCCTATTTTATTTTGCGGTATGTCTAATAGCAGGAACAGTGTTTCTTAGCTATGGACTCTCTGGACCGG
>Ga0180431_10006226_pt1 | contig 14225 bp, 11 predicted proteins | sample SS_ome_11_FD_132459 | JGI IMG/M metagenome (GOLD analysis project Ga0180431, IMG submission 132459) | Hypersaline lake sediment archaeal communities from the Salton Sea, California, USA - SS_1_MS_1 metaG | ecosystem: Environmental > Aquatic > Non-marine Saline and Alkaline > Hypersaline >... | reverse complement strand
CGGAACTATTAGAAAGAGAGAAGTCACGCGTTTTAAAAGCGATAGAATCAAGAGGGAAATTTGTACCGGTTGATCTGGGGAAAAAACGTCCCCTGAAAATCGGTTTTGCCCCCGGGGACGGAATTGGCCCGATCATCGCCAAAGCCGCAAGAACAATTTTGGAAAACCTGCTATCCGGGGAAATCGCCAAAGGTGATATTACAGTGGTTGAGATTCCGGATCTTACTATTGAAAATAGAATTGAACTCGATGTAGTCGCACCTCCGACATCTATTGAAGTAATTGACCAATGTGATGTAATTCTTAAGATGCCGCTTGAGACACCAGACAGCTCAAAATATCCAAATGTGCCAAGTGCCAATGTGTGGATGAGGCAATATATGGACCTTTTTGCATGTGTGCGTCACATTAAAAATGATGAAATAGGAATAGATTTTACGGTTTTCCGTTGCAACTTTGGAACACCCTACCAGGATGCCAAGTCGGCAGGAGTGATGGAACTCAATGGTCAGGATGAATACGCATTGTGTTTTTGGCCGCAAGCGCGTATCGACATTGAGAGATTGACACATTTGGCCTGTCTTCATGCAAAGAAAACCAAAAATGATTTCGTTGTTCTCAATTTCAAGGACAATGTCATCAGACCCGATGCGGCCGGTCTCAATTGGGCCAAGGCGTATATCGATGAGCATTTCCCTGAGATTGATTATCTCGGTGTAAAACCAGACGACTTTTCATATACATTGACTCAACCCGAGAAGATCAAAGCGATGAAGGGCGAAAAGACAAGCAGAACGTTTAAACTCACCTCAATGGTTTGTAACAATATTGTCGGAGATATGGCGGGTGATGAAGCCGGTATGTATGTAGGCGGAATCGGCGGTGTCGGCTCGGCGAATGTGAGCTTCAGCCAGGGCATGTTTGAAGCCGGCGGGGGTACAGGAATTCGCATGATCAAAGAGAACAGAGGTCAATTCGCCTCTCCAGTAGCCGTCGTAAAAGCGACCGGTGAATTGCAGGCCTTCATCGGCTATACGGATCATCAGAAAAGTATCTTGAAAGCTCTCGACGCACTCACAGCAGCTAATTTGGTGCCCAACGGCGGCAGAAATGGAGTGACCTGTGAGCAGGCTACTGAGTTTCTATTAAAGGAACTTTCCAATTAAGCTGATATCCTGATATCGAATTCGACAGCCCTGATGCTCAGCGGCTTCCAGATGCCCCGGCACCACGGTAAAAGGGCCGATGCTATTATCGAAAAAAATGAGCGATTCATCGTCTTCCGTTCACAGTTTATTATGAAGAAACAATGAACTACGAGCAAAGTCACCGGAGACTCATTTCAGGTCAAAGCGCCGGTTTGGGGGCGAAAGTATTACGTCTCCTGCTGGGCGTTGCCGCGATAGGCTACTCCTTTGTTGTCCGGCTGCGGAACGTTCTCTATTCAAAAGGCTGGTTGAAAGCGCATCGTGTCGATGCCGCAGTGATATGCATCGGGAACATCACGACCGGCGGAACGGGGAAAACGCCGCTCGTAATCTGGGTGTACGAACAGATCATTTCAAATATCAAATCTCAGATTTCAGATTCTCCGTGTGCGATACTGACTCGGGGCTATAAGGCGGTGAGAGATTCAGATTCCAAGACGCAAGAGTACAGCGATGAGATTGCGATTTTAATGGAACGTTGTCCTCAGGCCAAAGTGGTCGTTCATCCGGATCGTGTCGCGGGAGCCACGCGAGCGATCAACGAGTTCGATGCGACAGTGCTGATTATGGACGATGGTTTTCAACATCGCAGGCTGGCCCGGGACCTTGACATCGTGACGATTGATGCAACTCGGCCTTTCGGTTACGGTAAAATGCTGCCGGCCGGGCTGCTCCGGGAGCCTATAACATCACTCAAGCGTGCCGATGCCGTTGTACTCACCCGTTGCGATCAGGCCCTGGACTCCGAATTGAATGGGCTCGAAAGAAAACTGCGGGTTATTTATCCGGGCATCATCATTGCACGCTCCGCTCATGCCCCTGTTCGGGCAGAATCAGCAGATCAAAACAACATCAGTATCGAACAATTAGGAAACAAGAGGGTTTTTGCCTTTTGTGGGATTGGCAACCCGGAAGCGTTCTTAAATACGATCAGGGATTTGGGATGCGAGCTTGTCGGCTCGAAAGCCTTTAACGATCACTATCACTACACGGAAGATTGCCTGTCCGCTATTCAGGGGCAGGCCGAACATCTTGGCGCGGACCTGATCCTGACAACTCAGAAAGACTGGACGAAAATATCCCAACTCATACCTGCCGATAAAAGTCTCTCTCTTGCGTATCTGGCCGTTGAAATCAAGTTCCTGGCCGGGAAGGATCAATTAACAGCCTTGATCGAAGATACATTGCAGGGTAAAATCACAACAAGCCCCAAATGAGGGGCATATGGTTGGCTGCTTTTTTTGCACGGATGCCGTGATGTATGAGAATTTGTTAAAAACGGTGATGAATCTTGGCTCGCCCGAGGTGATGGTCGTCGGGGATTTTATTCTCGACGTTTATATTTACGGCGACGCGACGAAAATCAGCCCGGAAGCGCCGGTGCCGGTCCTTAAAGTTGCCCAAACGGAGTACCGTTGCGGCGGAGCAGGCTCCGTCGCGGTGAATCTCGCTACGTTTGGAGCGAAGGTCCATTGTCTGGGATTGATTGGAGACGACCGGAACGGCGAAATCCTCAGGGAAAAACTCGTTGCGGCCGAGGTCGATATCACGGGTTTGCTTGAAGTTTCCGACCGACCCACCATCAGCAAGCAACGATTGGTCGGTCTGGCCCAACATCTGCATCGCCAACAACTCATGCGGGTGGACCATGAATCCGAAAAGCCGATCTCCGACGAAGTGAACAAAGCCATTCTCAGGGCCTACGAAGAAAAGCTGCCGCAGATAGACATTGTGTGTTTACAGGACGATAACAAGGGCCTTCCCGGCGACGCCCTTTGCCGGCAGATGATCCGACTGGCCAATCGCGCGGGTAAAACGATTTTAGCTGATCCCTCGCTAACAAGCGACCGATCAAAATATATCGGAGCGACTGTCCTAACGCCAAACCGCCAGGAATCTTCAGCCATGGTCGGTTTTGGTGTGACGAGTGTAGAAACGGCGGACAAGGCGGCGGATCGTCTCTTGCGGGAACTGAAGCTTCAAACAGTGGTCATAACACTTGATAAAGAAGGAGCGTATCTCAAGACCGAGAACGCAGGCCAGCTTGTTCCCACGCGTCCGCGAAATGTGTACGATGTCACTGGCGCCGGAGATATGGTCCTGGCCATGCTGACGATGGCATTGGCTGCCGGTTGTGAATATGAAACGTCCGTAAAGTTATCCAACATCGCCGGCGGGATCGAGGTTGGAAAATTCGGCGCCGCCACCGTGACGATTGAGGAAATCGCCGACGAGATTGCCAACCTGAACCGAGATGCCACCGGTAAAGTCCGTTCGCTGGATTCTCTACTTTGCGAGGTCGAACGGCATCGCCGACAAAAAAGAACCATTCTCTTTACGAACGGTTGCTTCGACGTCTTGCATCGCGGGCATCTCGAATATCTCAGGTTTTGCCGGCGACATGGCGACATCGTCGTGCTGGGTATGAACAGCGACCGTTCGGTTAAGACAATTAAAGGCCCCACGCGGCCGATCAACAACCAGAACGACCGGTCGGCTCTTTTAGCGGCGATGGAAATGATCGATTACGTCACGATATTCGAGGAGCCGGACCCGATGAACCTGATCAAAAAAGTCAGGCCGGATGTTCTGGTTAAAGGTGAAGACTGGGCCACGAAAGGCGTCGTAGGCCGCGAATTTGTCGAATCGTACGGCGGGAAAGTCATACTTGCTCCACTCGTCGAGGGCAAAAGCTCGACCCTCACCATTGAAAAGATGAAATCGGAAGCTAATTCTGCATGAACGATCAGATAAAAACGTACATTGTCGAGGCTATCGAGACCCACAAGCGGATGACGGCCCAGTTCGAATCAAACGGTCTTGAGACGATTGCTGCTATCGCGGAAATGATTACGGTAACATTGCAACAAGACGGCACGATGTATTTATGCGGTAACGGAGGCTCGGCGGCGGATGCCCAGCACATTGCCGGAGAATTCGTAGGTCGATTTTGTCGGGAGCGCAAGGCGTTGCCCGCGGTCGCTTTCTCAACCGATACATCCGTCCTGACGTGTATTGCCAACGATTATGCTTATGACAGGGTTTTTGCCCGGCAGGCCGAGGCGCTGATGAGAAAGGGCGATATCTTATGGGCGTTTTCGACCAGCGGCACATCAGCGAATGTCGTCGCGGCCGCACAGGTTGCAAGAGACAAAGGCGGCCGCGCCATCGCTTTTACAGGGCGGGCCGACAGCGAGTTGGAGCGGATTTCAGACATTTGTTTTTGCGCCGAGGACGAATCGACGGCACGGAGCCAAGAGATTCATCAGCTCGCCTACCATATTATTTGTGATCTTGTGGAGCGAAACTTGATAAACGAATAAAAGAGAAACGGATTTCAAAAACATGTCAAACAAAGCGATATTCTTAGATCGTGATAATACCCTGATTTACGATCCCGGCTACATCAATCACCCGGACCAGGTGAAATTGCTGGACGGCGTCGCGGAGCCCCTTCACGAGCTCAAGGCCCTCGAGTATAAACTTGTGGTCGTGACGAATCAATCGGCGGTGGCTCGCGGTATTGTGACGGAAAAGACCCTCAATGAGATCCATGCGCGACTGGAGGAACTGTTAGCCGAACAGAACGCATCCCTGGACCGGATTTACTACTGCCCCTACCATCCGGACGGCGTCGTACCGGAATTCACCAGGGAAAGCGACTGTCGTAAACCCGCCCCCGGCATGCTCCAAAAGGCCGCGGAGGAGATGAATCTCGATCTGGATCAATCGTGGTGCATTGGCGATACGCGCCGGGATATAGAGGCGGGCCGGCAGGCCGGATGCAAAACGATTTTAATCGATACACCGACCCCTCATCAAACCACCAGCGCATCGTTGTCATTCGATGACATCCAACCTGACTATAAGGCCATCAACATGAAAGAAGCGGTAAATATTATCAAGAAGCATCTGCGCTCGTCCCGGGCCGATCAAAATACCTTGGAGCCTGTCACATCGAAACCAACCGAACCGGAACCGCCGATGGACGAGCCGACCCGGCAAGTCGAGGAACAATCGCCTGAGCCGGTCGTCGAGGATCCACAAGTTCCCCCCGACAAAACGGAAGAACTGCTAAGCAGCATTCTGATCCAGCTTAAGGGTATGCAGCGAGACGATATGTTTAGCGAGTTTTCCGTTATGAGACTCATGGCCGGCATGGTGCAGGTGATTGTGCTGTTTTGTCTGCTCATTACTCTATGGTTTCTCATGAGTCCGGCCCGATCGGATAATTCGGTGTTCATGGCGCTCGGTTTTGCGACCGTTTTTCAGCTTATGGCGCTAACCTTTTACCTCATGCAAGGCAAAAAATAAGCTCAGAGCAGCGTGTGAAGCGAGACTCCCAAAACGAAAATGATCCCAAACACGACGAAAAGTGTTCGGCTGGCGAGTTACGGGATGCAAACATCTTAGTCTGGTTGCCCTCGCCGATGGGGGATGCAATTCTCTGCACGCCGGCGTTGCGAGCGATTCGTCGCCGATATCCAACGTGCAAGATATGGTTCTACGCCAGCCCGGTGGTTCGAGAGGTTCTCTCACCGAGCCTTTTCAACGACGAATGGCTGGAACAAAAAGATAAAAATCCCCTAACGATCGGCAGAAAGCTGAGAAAACATAAGTTCGCTTGTGCGATTCTTTTTAAGAACTCTTTCGCTTCGGCGCTGGCGGCTTCCCTGGCGGGGATTCCGTCTCGCATCGGCTACGCCCGTGAAGGTCGCGGCTTTTTGCTTACCGACAAGCTTCACCCGCCGCGATTGCCCAACGGCAAGTTCGAGCCCCGCTGCATGGTGGATTACTATCTTGACATCGCGTCCCGACTCGGCGCCGATGCGTCCAATAAGGTTCTGGAACTGACCGTCGATCCGACCGATGCGGAGAGCCTGAAGTCAAAATTGCCCGAGGTGATCCATACCGGGGGACCGATTGTTATCCTCGTTCCCGGCGGAGCGTTCGGCCCCAGCAAATGCTGGCCCAATGACAGGTTTGCACAAACGGCCGATTGGCTCATCAAGAACCATAATGCCACGGTCGTTATATCCGTCGCCCCCGAAGATGCCGAAAGACGAATCGCAGAAGACATCTGCGAATTAAGCGGGCACGAACTGATTAACCTTGCCGGCCGGCCTGTCACGCTGGGACAGTTAAAGGCCCTTTTTTCTATTGCCGATTTAGTCATCGCGAATGATACAGGCCCCCGACATATCGCGATTGCTACCGGGCGAAAGGTCGTCACTCTCTTCGGGCCGAACGATCCGGCGTGGACCGATACCGAATACGAAAACGAGATTCAAATCGTCGGCAACGTTCCCTGTGCTCCGTGCACCAGATCGATGTGCAACCAGCATCGGCATCTGTGCATGCAGGCTGTTACCGTCGAGATGGTGTGCCGAGCGGCCAAAGAATTGCTTGAGGGCGACCGAAAACAAGCAGTAATTTCAGCCCGGCAGCGATTTGCAGAAATGTCAGAATCGTTTTCGGTCGATCCCGATTATCAGTCGGCGTTGAGTCGCCTTGGATTGACATCCATCGATACCGTCTTTTCTTTCAAAGGTGCGGAGAATTTAACGAAAAAAAACCTCGCCCCGTTCCGAAGCCGTCTGCAATTCGACATCGCCCCCCCCGGATCCCCTCAATCGACAACAGTATTTCTAAAACGCTATGACTCCCCTCCTATCCTCGTTCAACTTAAAAACTGGTTATCGACTCGAAGTAGGAAAAGCTGTGCCTTTATTGAATCCACGGCGATAAATGAATTAACCGCAATGACTATAGGCACCCCTAAAGTTGTCTCATACGGTGAGCAAAAGGGTATGCTTCTTGAAAAAAGAAGTTTTCTTCTTACAGCAAAAATCCCGGATGCCGAATCGATCGAGCGGCAGTTACCCGAATATTTTACCGGGCCGGCAACGAAAGAAACATTACGGCTGCGAAGGGATTTTATCGCCCGGCTGGCGAACTTTATTAAAAGATTTCACGAGACGGATTATCGTCATCGAGACCTTTACTTTTCACATATATTCTATAATGATGTCGGTCGGTTTTTTCTGATCGACTTAGCGCGAGCGTTCAAGCCCGCCCTTTTGAATCGGCGTTATCGAATGAAAGACCTTGCACAAGTGTATTTCTCGGCGCCGGGTCGATATTTCTCGAGAGCAGACCGATTGCGTTTTTACATCGGCTATATCGGCCGACACAAACTCACCGCAAAAGACAAATCGATGATTCACCGCATCATCAAAAAGGCGGAACAAATGGCCCGGCACGATATTCGACATGGGCGGAGCGTTCCTTTTACAAGTTGAGACAATCAAGGTATAGTGTCCGGAATGATAGAGAAAGTCGCCATTATAGTCGAACGGGCTAATATCGCCCTTGGGGGCGCGGAACGGTCCGTTTTTGAGTTGGCGGCGGCTCTGTCCGGACAGGGAACGAAGGTGACGATTCTCGCCGCAACGGGACAGCCGAATACAAAGAACGTGAACGTGGTATGCCGGGACAAGCCGGGCAGCCGGGTTAAATTCTCGGTTTTCGCCGAGGCCCTGCGGGAGCATTTATCGAAGAATGATTACGACATCATTCATAGCGTCTTGCCGTTTGATTTCGCCGATGTCTATCAACCGCGGGGAGGCACGTACGCCGAGTCCATCCAGCGTCATATCGCCAGTTTCCAGAATCCGTTCGTCGAATCTTATAAGAAAATCACGGCCTGGACGAATCTCCGCCGATCCACTCTTTTGCAAACGGAGCATCAGTTAGCTCACCGAGCCGATGGGCCGGTGATTGCCGCCCTTTCGGAATACGTCGCCGAACAATTCAAACGACACTATAGCACTGACGCCCAGCGTATCATCGTGATACCCAACGGTGTCAAAACGGAACGGCGCGTCGATAAAGACCGAGCCGACCGGCTCCGAACGCAAATACTCACCAAAGTGCGCGTTCGGGAATCGGACCATCCAATCCTCTTTTTGTTCGTCGCCCATAATTTCAGATTGAAAGGACTGGGCGTTTTGCTCAAGGCGATGTCCCTCATCGCACATCAAAATACGAAACGAAAATGTTGCCTTGTCGTCGTGGGTAGCGACAAAACACGTAAATACCACCGATTTGCGAAACGGCTCAATGCAAACTCGTCCGGCCCAAGAGTAGTCTTCCTCGGTCATTTCAGCCACATTCAGAGTATTCTGTCCATAGCGGACGTCGCGGTTCTCCCGACCTTCTACGATCCGTCCAGCCGGTTCATTCTCGAAGCTTTGGGAGCCGGCAAACCGGTCATCACCACGAAGTTCAACGGAGCCGCTGATCTATTCGTGGACCAACGGCATGGGAGAGTGATCGATCGACCTGAAAATATCGACGCCCTGGCGGAAGCGATGAGCTGGTTCACCCATTCGGACAATATCCAAAAGACGTCACAGGCCATCGTCGATGATAATCTCAAAGAGACCGTCTCCGTTGGTCGGGTCGCCCGGCAATTGATGGACGTTTACGAATCGATAGTGAAGAGAAGGGGTGAGAGATGAGTTACGGCATTTTCGCTCTTGCTATTGTAGCGTCCTACCTACTCGGTTCGATTCCCTTCGGGGTGCTCATCGCTAAAGCGCATGGCAAGGATTTACGCTCGATCGGGTCCGGCAACATCGGAGCCACGAACGTCGCTCGCGCTTTAGGCAGAAAATGGGCTTATATATGTTTCGCCCTGGATGTGCTCAAGGGCGCGATCCCAATGCTTGCCACACTGCCTCTGACCAGGATATCACAGGATGAAAAAGCCGTAATACTTTGGCTTTGGTTAGCTGTAGGGTGTGCGGCGATTTTAGGTCATATCTTCCCAATCTACCTCAAGTTCAAGGGGGGCAAGGGCGTTTCAACGAGTTTCGGAGTAGCCCTGGGTCTCTGGCCGTACTTCACCATCTGTGCATTATGTGCAATCGCAATATGGGTCGTCGTTGTTTTGATAGGACGCTATGTCTCTTTAGCGTCGATTACGGCCTCGATCGCTTTTCCACTCGCTTTGATTGTGAGTATCTTCCTCGTTCCCGGCTGGAAATTTCTCGACCTTTGGCCTTTACTGATTGCCGCCTGTGTGATTCCACTGATGGTCATCCTCCGCCATCGAGAGAACATCAAACGACTCCTCGCCGGGACGGAAAGCAGAATCTCAAGCCGCAGAAAAAAGTGAATTCAACCATTATGGTTGGTACTTGGGATTCAGCTTTGTGGGGACCGGCGCATTTGTGGCTTTGCGCCAGGCGAGCATTAATTCATGTAATGCCCTGGTTTTTTCCGGCATCACGTTGGCGAGGTTCTTCTTTTCGCCAATATCTTCTTTGAGGTTGTATAGCTCCAGGGCGCCATCCTCGAAGTATTCGATGAGTTTCCAATCATCCGCTCGTACTGCCCCGGCGGGACGTGTTCTGAAATACGGATCTCGCGCCCCTTCAGCTCGCCCCTGGAGGTAGGCGGGAAAATGCCAGAAGAGGGCTTCGCGGTTGAGAGTATGGCCGCCTTTGAGCAGCGGTGTAATGCTTTTACCGTCCAGCACTTTTCCTTTGGGTTTGCGAACGCCGGCAATTTCGAGAAGGCTTGGGAAAAAGTCGATTCCGATAATCGGCGTATCGCAACGTGTGCCGGGTTTGACGTGGGCCGGCCAGCGAACGCACATCGGCTCGCGAATCCCACCCTCATAGAGCATCCCTTTGCCGCCACGGAGCGGTGCATTCGACGTGATCGTCCGAACGCCGCCGTTATCGGAGAAAAAGAAAACGACGGTATTGTCCGTCAAGTTTAACTCGTCGAGCTTGTCCATGATGTGCCCGACGCCCTGATCGGTGCTTTCAATCATCGCGGCGTACGTTGGATTGTTCTGACCGCCTGAGCCTCGTTTCTTCTTATATTTTTCGATGAGTTCCGCTCTGGCTTGCAAAGGCGTATGGACGGCATAATGCGGCAGATAGAGAAAGAACGGATTGTTCTTATTCGCTTCGATGAATTTCAATGCCTCATCCGTGAGCCGGTCCGTGAGATACTCGCCCGGGGGACCGTCGGGAAGTTCCGGATTGCCGTAAGGCACAAAGTACCCTTTGGCCGGGTGGCCGGCACTAAAACCGCCGACGTTGACGTCGAATCCCTGGCCTATAGGACCGGCCTTGGGATCGGTGCCGAGATGCCACTTGCCCATACTGGCGCTGACGTATCCGGCGGGCTTAAGGGCTTCGGCAATCGTCACAATGTCTGAACGGAGATCGGTGGTATTTTCTATCGGGATCAGCTTCCTTTGCTTTGAGGGTCCTCGGTCTGAGTTGCTAACGGTATAAATGCCATGCCGGGGGCTGTACTGACCGGACATCAGGCAGGCGCGGGCCGGGGCGCAGTTGGGCGCGTTGGAGTAGGCGTTTGTGAAGATCATCCCCTGACGGGCGAGTTGGTCGATATGAGGCGTCTCGTAATAGCGACTGCCCATAAAACCGACGTCGCGCCAACCCATGTCGTCGATAAAAATAAAGACGATGTTGGGAGGTTTATGTCCGGATCGAGCGTGTAGTGCTTGATCGAACAGTAAGTCACCGGCTGCCGTTAATACGCTGCCCGATAGGGCCATGCTCTGCATTGTAGAAACGCAACGTTTTAAAAAATTACGTCGATTCATAGAAAATCCTCAAAGACGGTTCGTGCCCCTTTTGTCGAGTATGAATGATAAAAAACGACTTTGCATTAAAACATCTCATCGGACAATCTCCGTACCCTTTGGTCCTTAATGAGATTTCTTGTGGTTTTATCCCATTTTCGCGTGCGGTACTTCAGACGATGCTGGCCGTGACAATCGGTGCAGGACTCGGTCGAAGGATTTAACTCGGAGGCTGCGGCTTGATGGGCCGGGACGATAGTCATCGCGTCCTCGGTGTGACAGCTCGTGCAGAACGACCTGATCTTCTCCACGGGGAACATGACATCCGGCGGTGTGATTGTATCTTCATCCAGGCGGTGGGCCTCCGAAGCGCCGTGGCACTGAGTACAACCTATATTGGCCTGAGCGTGGACCGTCGTCAGTGTCTCTTTTTTCAAGTTCACATGACACGCAAAGCAAAGGCGGTTATCGGCAACGAGGCCGGGGGAGGACTCGAGTTCCACTGCGGCAATCAATTTCTCGCTTTGAGAGTTGGGCTCGGCGGGAGCCGTTTTTTCAACGAGAGCGGATTCCTCAACCGGGCGATTCTCCAGCGTTTGATTGACAGGTTTCGGATCAGTTTTGACGGTCTCCTCACAGCCGGTTAGGACCATCCATGTACCCGTCAATACGACAACGGCGATACAATCCTTCAAATGCCTCACAGACAGCTCCTTCCATTACACGCCTCGGATCAGATTAGAGGCTCACTGATGAGGTAGGATAGTCCATTCCTTCTGCGATGTCAATGCCGCTCGGACCGGTTTTACTCGTTGATCATTCCTGTCATGGTTTCAGGATTGGAAGAGAATATGAATAGGACGATGTGTAAAGAAAGGAGAACAGCCCCCCCGTGGAACTACATGTCATAAGATGGTTAACAGAGCATGCAAATATCGAGGTAGCACCGCAACTGTTATCGACTGTTTCTGTTCTCCATCCTTACTTCCCTCGGCGAGTTGGGCTTCCCAAATTACCAGCTTTACCTCATCCAAACATTGTTTTTAGGCTCCTTTTTTGCCAACTCAATGTTAATGGCGATAGAAAAAAGGGGATCGACCGATAACACATTCCAAGGATGCGCCACCAAGTTGTAACTATATGCGATATGGCCGACCCACCCCTTTGTTCTATATATCTACGTTCGAAAGAGCCATCACTCCACATTCAAAATGCAAAGATCCATCGAATGACTTATTCTTGTCATTGCTGAGTCTTATCGGCGAAATCGCTTACAAAAGCACGAAGGATAATCCTGATTATCCACACCGTGATGCCTCTTTTTGAATGAGCAAAAGGCTATCGTACCCCGTAGGCACGGAAATACCTTTGGCCCACTATGACTTCGCGTGGAATTGTCCGATATTCTATCCGGCTTGCCTTCCAAGAACATTAAATCGGAATGATGCAGAGCATTCTCAGAAGCGAATCGCCTGTATTCATGAATCGATGCTCTTGGTTGGGAGGGACAAAGATGGTATGCTCCGCGTCGAAGTCGTATTCCTGACCTTCATAGACCAGAGTCCCCCGTCCTTCGATGATAAATACTTCGTGTTCCTGGGGGTGCGTATGCAAGGGAGTGTGCCCACCGGGCTGGACCTCGAACATCCGCAAAGCGAAATTTTCCGCGCCGTCCTCTTTGGAGATGAGCCACCGGATATCCACATCCTTGGCCCCTTCAATCTCGACCGGATTTTTTTTGATATTGCTGCTTTTTTCGATTTTCATTTTTTGCCCCTCTTTATACGTGTCGAACATCAACCGAGTTTCTTGGCGAGGATTTCCGAAACCACTTTAGGATTGGCCTGGCCGTTTGTTTTCTGCATGACTTGCCCGAGGAGAAAACCTCGGGCTTTTTTGCTTTTCTTGCCGCCGCCGGTGACGTCTCCAACGGCATTCGGATTCTCAGCCAGCACGGCTTCAACAACGGCTTCCAGTTCGCCGGCGTCGCTTTTTTGCACAAGATTCAACTTCTCCGCCAAAATCTCCGGCTCGGTGCCCGTTTCGACCATCGCCCCAAAGATCGTGGCCGCCGAGCCGGCGCTGATCGTACCGGCTTCCACCATCCTACCCAGTCGCGCAACATTTCGGGCGGTGATGCCCAAATCGTTAACACCGCATCCTTTTTCATTGGCTATTTTAAGACCGGTTTGGGTCAGGATGTTACAAACCCGTTTCGGCTCTCCGCCGGCCTGCACGGCTTCATCAAAAAAATCCGCCGTCGAGCGTTCCGCCGTCAAAACGCCGGCGTCATAGTCGCTGAGTTGATATTCCCGAACGTAACGCAACTGTCTTTTGAGCGGCAACTCGCACAGCCCTGATCGGATATTCTCCAGCCAGTCCGGCGTCAATTCCACCGGAACCAGGTCCGGATCGGGAAAATAGCGGTAATCATGAGCTTCTTCCTTCTCCCGCTGCAGAACAGTGACCTCTCGCTCATCGTTCCATCCGCGCGTTGTTTTATTGCCCATATCGAAAGCAACCCCGGTCTCAAGGAACTCATCAAGCTGCCGGTGCTCTTCGTAGTTGACGCTTCGTTCGAGTGCACGAAAGCTGTTGAGATTCTTAACTTCGACGATGGGTGTGCGGTATTCCTTCCCATCTTTTATAATGGCCAGATTAATATTCGGCTCGAAGCGCATATGGCCCTTCTGCATATCCCCTTCGGAAACGCCCAGGAAGCGAACCATACGCTGTAATTCCACAGCGAGCGCCCGCACCTCCTCGCCGCTGTTCATATCCGGCTCGGTGACAATCTCCAGCAGCGGCGTGCCGGTCCGGTTCAAATCCACCTGCGAAAAGCGGCCCGCCGTATGCACGTTCTTGCCGGCGTCCTCCTCGAGGTGCGCCCGTATGATGCCGATTTTCTTCGTTTGGCCGGACGGAAGCGGTATGTCGATAGAACCCTGCTCGCCGAGCGGCAGGTCGTACTGGCTGATCTGGTAGTTCTTGGGTAGATCAGGGTAATAATAACTCTTTCGATCCCATTTTGTGAACATAGGGATAGTGCAATTCAAGGCCAGCGCCGTCAAAACCGCGTATTCGTAAGCCTGTTTATTCATCACCGGCAGCACACCCGGCATCCCAAGGCACACGGGACACACCCGACTATTGGGCTCAGCGCCGAATTCCACCGCACAGCCGCAGAACATCTTGCTCTGCGTACAAAGCTGTACGTGAATCTCTAATCCGACGATCACTTTATCATCAATCGCAACCATTTGCCTAACCACGAATTAACACGAATTAACACGAATAAACACAAGTTATTAACTTACAAGACCATCCTTTTGTATTCCAAACTTGGTTTGGCGAAATTCAGAATGAGCCTGAGCTTCATTCCTGTAGCT
>Ga0180431_10006225_pt1 | contig 14227 bp, 13 predicted proteins | sample SS_ome_11_FD_132459 | JGI IMG/M metagenome (GOLD analysis project Ga0180431, IMG submission 132459) | Hypersaline lake sediment archaeal communities from the Salton Sea, California, USA - SS_1_MS_1 metaG | ecosystem: Environmental > Aquatic > Non-marine Saline and Alkaline > Hypersaline >... | reverse complement strand
TGTGGATCTGCCAGAAGTACTTCGTAAAACTCCGGCTGCAATTTGATAAAGCATTTCTCAAAGTAGCTCTCAAGCAAAGCGTTCTATTTGCTATCACAAACATTTTCATCGCTATTTATTTCAAGATTGACACAGTCATGTTAGAGAGCATGAAAGGAGCGCTCGAGGTAGGGTATTATAACACCGCTTACGAACTCGTGTTTGCGTTCATGTTCATTCCGTCAGTTGTCTCAGGTGCAATCTACCCTGTCATCTCTCGATTCTACAAAGAAGACAAGAACAAAATCGGCGCTCTAGTTGGCCGCCTCATCAAATACTACACCCTGGCGGCGGTGGCCTTGATCGTTTTCTTAACCCTTCTTGGCGCGCCCCTGATCAGGCTCTTCTTCGGCGCCGAGTACGAACCCTCTATTCCTTTATTCAAGATACTAACCTTTGTTTTGCTTTTTGTCTTTACAAATTTCTTGGTCGGAACATTGCTCAATGCTTCCAACAAACAGCATGTCACCACGATCGCTGCCGGGGTGTGCGCCGCCATCAACATCGGTATCAATCTGGTTCTGATTCCCACCTATGGCGCGGCTGGCGCTGCAATTGCGACCATTATCACAGAATTCACTCTCGGCTTGATCTCGTTTATGTATTTGAACCAAAAACTATATCCTGTCTTCACGGGAGCTAACATCAAAAAAGCACTCCGCCTGGTCGTTGTTATAGCCGTGACAGGGTTGATTGCGTACTATTTAGGCCAGTGGAATATCTGGGTCGCAACGCCGGTTAGTCTACTGGCATTTGCTGGACTAGTATTCGCCTTGCGTTTATATACTGGTAAGGACCGCAATTATGTGAGAGAAATAATCAGTATGCGTAAAGGAAAAGTGCACGAGGAGATCGAAACCGACGAATAGAAAAACAGCCTGAGAAGCGCTGTTTTGTTATAGATATTTTCCAGTTGCCTGAACAACGTCATTTACTTCTATTCGCTCCAGGCAGCCGTGATTGAAGTAGTCACATTCCGTTTTGAAGCAAGGTGATTTGTCGCAATCATCAGCGTGCGTCAAAACAGTGTGTTGATCGCCCCACGGCCGCCACATCGAAGGATAGTCTGTACCGCTATGGAGATCAATCACCGGTGTTCCCATGGCAGCTACAATATGCATCGGTCCCGAGTCGTTAGAAATATAGAGATCTAGCTGCTTGCCCAGCGCTGCCAGTTCCAGAAGAGAGCTCTTGCCAGCAGTGATAATCGGGGCGGGAACTATATCTCGAGACACCCGCTTTACTAACTCAACATCGCCGGGACCACCAGTCGTGATAATGGTTCCTTGATACTCAGCCTGCAGCTTCCTGGCAAGCTCGTTGAACCTGGCTGCCGGCCACTGTTTAGCCGGAGTACCGGCGCCCGGATTGATTCCAAGCAGCGGCCGCGGCAAATCAGCAACCAGATTTTGCGCCCATTTGTCAGACTCTCTTGATGTCTTTAGAACAAGTTTGGGATCATTGGTCGCTGCCCCCAGAGCTTCGGCAATGCGCAGATTCCGTCGGACGACGTGTTCGCGCGGATCTTTTTGTTTTACCTTCAGTGTCAGCAGACCATCTTTGCCCGGAACCTCAAAGCCGATTCGGTTAGGTATGCCGGCGGCCCAAGCAAACCAGCGAATCAATTTATTACGACTACGTGCCATTACCGCCAAGTCATACTTGTTAGACCTGACCTTAAAAAAGGTGTCCCATTTCTCCGGATCGGACTGGCGACCCCGTTTGAATTGATTGAAATTGAATACGATCACCTCGTCAACGTCGGGATTATTAACGACGATATCCTCAGCCCAGGAGCCAACCAGTATATCTAGCTTTGATTCGGGAAAGCGTTGCCGCAGAGCCCGGATCATCGGGGTAGCCAGTAAAACATCCCCGATATGATCGGGCTGGATTATCAGAATCTTTTTGTAGTCTGATTTAGTCATTACTGATTGCCTTGTGATAGGTTGCTAGAGTCTGACGGGCGGCATTTTGCCAAGAAAATTGCTGAGCCTGAACCTCTCCCTTAGCAACGAGCTGCTTACGCAGTGATTTATCGCTAGAAATTTTCTGCATTGCCTGGGCAATTTCTGTGACCGAATGAGGGTTTACTTTCAGGGCCGCCTCTCCCGCCACTTCGACAAGTGAAGTGTTGTTGCTGGTTAGGACCGGCACCCCAGATTGCATGGCATCAAGTACCGGTAGCCCAAAACCTTCCGCCAGCGACGGAAATAAGAACGCCTGCGCAGCTTGATACAGGGCAGTTTTTTGATCGTTGTCTACGTATCCGCAGAAAATGACATCCCTTTCTAGGCCTAGTCCTTTGACAGCAGCAAAAACACTTTCATATTTCCATCCCTTCTTGCCGGCAATTACCAGCGAGAGCTCAGGTTGTGATTTGCGAACTCTGGCAAATGCTTCGATTACCCGCCGCAGATTCTTACGCGGCTCGATAGTGCCGATGTAAAGCAGGAAAGGCCTGGTGATGTTGTTGGCAGCCAGAAAGCTGGTCTCTGGTTTCGTCTGGGTAGTGGTTACTCCTTCGTAAATGACATCAATGTCTTCCGGCCGTCTTCGAAAATGTCTAGCAACTTGACGCTTAGTGTATCTAGAAACGGCTATAATCCGAGTCGCTTTTTTGATTGCTTGGGGCACCAGTTGACGGCGCCAGAACCAACCCGAGACACCATCCGGAAACCATTCCGGATGGTCGTAAATGATCAAATCATGAACGGTTACAACCGTTGGCCCTTGGTAGAATAGGGGCGTAACGTTTGCCGGGCCGTGCAATAAATCTAATTTTTTATCTGCTAAAAACTTAGTTAGTCTTTTATATTTTGTATACGGCCACCAGGTCTTACGCTCCAGGACCTCGCTCGGGTAAAAATCGACATCAACCGCTGGTTGCCCAGACAAGTCATTCGCAACAGAGGAATCCTTTAGATCCGGATGTAGAAAAAGACAAAGCCGGAGTTTGCGATCAGAAAGTCCGGCAAGCACCGTGACTAGGTGCCAAACGTAGTGCTCAATCCCGGCCCCGCCACCTCCCGGGGTTAAAATTTTCTGGCAATCAATGCCTACTCTTTTGGGCATGAGATTCAAATTGCGCGAAAAAATTATTCATCTGAGCAGCGATAGCCTCATTTGAATAAAGTGAAATGGTCCGCTTGAAGCCACTTTGGGCAATAGAATTATAGAAAGACTTGTCAGACATAAGCTTTTTGATGCTCTGGGTCAACGCCCCGACGTCACCTTCTGGAAAAATCAACCCCGCTTTGTCGATTACATTGGGAATCTCGCCCGAGTCACTGCCAATCACGGGCGTCTGGCAAGCCATCGCTTCAGGAATAACCCGGCCAAACTGCTCTTTCCAGGAACTGGTCGTTATTGAAGGCAGGACTAAAACATTGAAAAGATTCATGTAGCGGACAACGTCTTGGTGACTAACTGCTGATACAAACTTGACGCGATCGGTAATCCCCAGTCTTTTGCTAAGAGACGACAAGGCTCCCTTTTCCGGACCGTTGCCGATTATGATCAAAGAACAGGTTTCCGGCAACTGTCCCACGGCTTGAATCAAAGAAGCAATGTTTTTCTCAGGCAACAAACGTCCCACATATCCGATAACAAACTTTCCGGACAGTCGTAGTTGGCGACGAAAATCATTAGTATCCAGGGGGCGGAACTGTTTGGGATTAACACCGTATTGCGGAATGACCGCCAGCGGTTTTTTAAATCCCTGGGCGCGCAAAATGTCATGACCTTCCTGGTTTCCAGCAATCGCTCCGTCAGAATTTTCCAGTACTATTTTCTCTATCCGGCGCTTTCGTCCTTGGTATTTTTGCTCTATGTTCTCCCAAGTAAAAAATATAAACCTGGCATCAAAACGCTGGGCAGCTTTGAGCGCCTGGGAGGTTGACTCCGCCTGAGGTTCATTTTCGGCGTAAATCAAATCTGGTTGAAAACCACGAGCATAGCCCGTCAGCCCCAGGTAGAAATGGCGCCGTAGGCTTCCCGAAAAAAAGCTAGGTAAAGTCTTCACAAACAACCCCCCGGATTGCCTGTCCTGAGCTTTGACATCGCGACCACCGCCTTCCTGGCGTTTTTTTTGCGTAATTAGAAGCACTTTGTGGCCGTGCGAATTGGCTAGATAATCATACTTTTCTTGATATGACTCCAGCAGAGCGGAGTGGGATATTGCTAAAATTTTCATTTTACTTTGAATAGTTGTAAATTTATTTCCTGATCTACAATTTCATCAGGAGGCAATGCTTGTTGTTGGCGATGGACATCGTAGACATCCACCTGACCGTCCGTTTCTTCAAAAATTGCTGCCAAACCCCACAGAGGTTTTTCCAGTTCGGGGTATTTCAGGTTAATCTCTTCAACCAATTCTAGTTGCGAGTCTAGGAAAAGCGGATGGTGGGCGTAATCATTATCGCTAAGGATATAAATATTTTTACAAACTGCCATCACTTCAGTCAAATCGGAACCCTCCTCAAAGCCCTCCAGGGATGGCAAAACGTCAACTCCGTAAAGGAAATGCAGATAATATGCCCATTGCTGCCACTGCCAGCCGGGTCGCATCAAAACCAGGTCATTTTCGTCAAAGCGACTGGCCAAGTCAGCCAGCTGTTCGGCGGCCCCGGCTTTCTCTTGGTGCCATAGAATCGGGCCTGCCACCGCCAGGTTGATTACGACTAAAATGACCAAGCTGACAACAAAGGTTTTTTTGGAAATACGAAATCTAGCCAAAGCGATTGCAGCCAATAGCATGACCAGCGGTACAAAAACAGCCACAAACCGACGCATGAACCAGGGATGATCCAGGGCAATATAAGGATCTAGAATAAAAACAGCTGATGGGGCCGCAACTAGAATCAGTAGGTACGTCAGGCGCTGGTATATTCGTTTATAGAAACCAAGGAAAACAACCGCAAAGAAAATTGCCAGCAGATACTGGTTGAAGATTTCGAATACAAACTGGCTGCGATAAAAATCCCACTTAATTTCCGGGATCTGCGTATGAACATACCAGTAAAAGATAATTTGGCCGGCCAGGAACACCAGACCGCCTAAGGCCCAATACAATTTCCAGAAATTGAACTTTGATTTCCAGCGATATCTGGCCACAGTCCGCAAGGTATAAAGGGCTAGGATTATAACCAACAAAATTATGCCACCGGCAACAACCATAGGCTTATCGAAGACACCGGAAATAGCTGAAAAAATACTTTGCCCCTGTTCAAATACATAGTCACCGCCGTACCTGGACACGTAGAGTTGGAATATTGAATAGATAGCAATTGGTGCGGCCAACCAAAACCATACGAGCGATTTGAATTTGAACTGGCGACGCCACCAGACCAAAGTGATTAGCAGTACCAGAATGTATGCTCCCAGATACAACAAACCTTCACCACGAACTGTGAGCGAAAACGCAATTGGCGTCAGACCTGCCAACAACCAGCCCAGGTGCCGGCGACGGACACCGACAATAAAACAAGCTATTCCGCCCCAGATTGCCAACATCATTAGGTCCTCTGACGTCCAACGCCGGGCAAACCAAATCACAGCATAAGAGGTACCGGTCAATATGGCGGCCGCGAGGCCGCCGTGATGCGAAGACAAACGGCGTCCAATTAGGTAAATAGCTGTCAGTGACAAAAAGAGTAGGGGAATATTAGCCCAACCTAGCAATCCTATCCCTCCCCAAAGGTAGGCAACAGCCAGGTAAACAGTGTAGCCGGGCAGAAACTGAGAGGTGTAGCTTTCGTTGCCCAGTGCCGTCAGACCATGAAAAGGTCGCGCCAATTCATCGGTGAAACTAAGGATACCAGTTTCAGAAATTTTCAGTCCGGCAGTGAAATAGCTTACCGGATCCCGCCCTAGGGCAAGGTCATGGTGGAAAAAACCGATGAAAATACAAATTGCCAAAATTATCACCACCGCAACGGCGTCATGGCGAGATATTTTCCAGCGGTGGCGAGGCCATAGCCAAGACAGAAAGTACAAAACACCGACAATTATCGTTGTCAGGAGTAGAGAGGTGCTACCAAAAGCTCCTTGCACAGCCAGAAACACCAGTGCTGTCAGCCAGGCAAAAAAAGCTATGACCCCTCGCAGAACTAATTGTTCAAGTGAGATTTCAGGCATTGAGCAGTTGATCAACTGCGGATTTGACCTCGTCTACTGTTATTAATTCTAGGCAGCTAGGCTGGCGCTTGCAATCTGTCTGCGGACAAGGTGAACATTCAACTTGGTGATAAAGAACTTTCGATTCAGTTTGCCAAGGCCCGTAGCGTTTAGGAGTGTTTTGGCCAAAGAGAGCCACTACCGGCGCCTGTACAGCCGCGGCGATATGCATTGGGCCGGAATCATTGCCTATAAAAACCCGAGCTTTTTTGATAATTGCCGCAGTCTCTGCTAATGAAGTCTGTCCGGCTAAATTGATGACGCCTTCCCGATTCAAATCAGAATTGTCGATCCGGGCCGATTCTTTTTCAGTTCCGATAATTACCGTTCGCAGCTGGTATTTCTCTAGTAGGTACTTGGCAAGTTCGGCAAACCTCTCCTGTGGCCACTCTTTTGGCTGCCAGCCGGCAAAAATATGCATCACGGCATATGGTTCATCCCTGGTAATACCATTTTCCTGCAAAATCAAACCAGCTCTTTTCTCATCCTTAGTTGTCAAATGAAAACGCAGCTTGTGTTTCTCGTTGCCGGGACACGGGCGCACAAACTTGACAATACCCAGCTTCCTTTTTGCCTCGTGCTCAAGACCTACGTAGGGCGCAATATTGGTTAGCCAAAAACCACCGCTACGGATGGCCTGAGAAACCCGCACCGGAATATTAAGTCGGTAGAGTATATAAATTGTTCGTAAATCCGCGCGCAGGTCAATACCCAGGTCATAAGGGTGACCGGCCACTTTCTTGATAGCCGCTGCAGCTTTTCGTGCTATCGCCAAATCCTGCGAAAAGCCGCCGCTATTAGCAGACAAACGCGGCACATCAACTGGTATCAACTTGTCAATGTCAGGGTTTTCCCGCAAGACAGCTTGGCCGCCCGGACGTACCACCACATCAATTTGAGCCTGTGGGAAAGCCTGGCGCAAACAAGCCAAAGCCGGGGTGGAAAGCAGTACGTCTCCGATCTCATCGAGCTGCAAAACCAAAATACGGCGCGGTTCAGTTTCCGCCAGGTTAACCCGCCGTAGCCGTTGCCAGCCCCAGATTAGGTGGCCGCCAACATTTACTAGGCCGGCAAGGATGGCTGTACGCGGGTTTTTAATTTTGTACTTTTCCGCCATCTAGCATTTTTTTCGCCGCCGCCATAACTACAGGGACGGTGATTTTAGTGAAGCAACGTTGTGCTTGGGTGGGGTCAATTTTGGCAGAGGTTGTTGTGAAAGGATATTTAAGAAGAGAATTGCATCCCGGATCAGTTATAACAATAGCTCTGTCTGTATATGGTTTGGTGCGGGTAATATTGGTGGGGCCGAAGATAGCCACCACTGGTGTCCACATGGCAACCGCCAGGTGCATCAGACCGGAATCGTTAGAGATCATCAGGTCGCACTCCTTGAGCAGGGCAGCTACAACCGGCAGTTTCTGCTGGACCATATGGCATTTAGTTTTCATCGCGTCTCGCATTTTGGCCACCTCGTCCGTTTCGTCCGGGCCGGCGAAAACCAGCACCTGGGTATTCATTTCCCCCTGGATTTGATCTGCCAGCTTGGCAAAACGATCAGTGGGCCAGCGCTTGGAAGCAAAAGCATAATCCTGACTTGACCCGATGTGCATACCTACCAAACGCTTGCCCGGCAGGCGATTATAACGCAAATATTTCTGGGCAATGTCCCGATCAGATGAAGGCACATGAAAAGACAGCGCCTTGTCCTTGACCTTGGCCGGATCAATGCCTACACCCTGCAATAAGTTCAGATTTTGGACCACGTCATGCAATTTGTCGTCAGCCGGGATGCGAACATTTTGTAAAAATCCGAGGTTGCCTAGATCAGATGTCTGGTAGCGGTGGGTTATCCTGTTTTTTGCTCCCGCCATCCAAGCAAAAGTATTGAAGTACCATTTATTGGAGGGAAAAACAGTCAAGCTATAATCAAACTTTTGACGCCGCAGCTTCCTGATAAATCGCAAACGTGCTCCCAACTTACCCATATCCAGGAGTGAATCCTTGGCAAAATCAAAAACCTGCACTTCATCGACTAGGGGACTACCAGCAACCGGAGAGACAAATGCCGAGCTGGTGCCAACAAAAGTTATATGAGCGCCAGGAAAGCGACTCCGGATAGCCCGTAGGGTGGGCGTAAACATGATTGTACAACCCATTCCCGAAGCAGAAATTACTAGAATTCTTTTCATAGATATACCAAAAATATGTGCTCTCAAAATCCCGAGACCACTAGTAAACAACGTTTATTTTACCCTGAATTTACCATTTACGCAACAAAAAAAACAGCCCCAAGGGCCATTGTTTTCTTGCTTAGCCCAGCCACCAACGAACGCCATCAAGAAGATTTTTGGCTCGGTAATCAGGATTTATAGGATATTGGTCCCGAGACTCTTTACCGGCGTAACCGGTTCCTACTAATACCGTTCGACAACCAGCATTTTCACCCATTTTGACATCGGCAGTTTTGTCTCCGAAAACACAACTGGACGCCAGGTCTATTTCCATTCCCTGGCTTCGAAAATGATCACGAGCGGCATCAATCAATCCTGTCTGCGGTTTGCGACAAGTACATTTTTGATTATAAGGCTCGATAGCTTTGTGTCTTTCCTTATGCGGTAAATGCGGACAATACCAGACGCCGTCAATGTAAATACATTTCTGGAGCAAGTCGTTAGTCATTTTGTTAGTCAGGAGCTGGAAATCACATTCCGAATACTTGCCACGGCCAATCCCAGACTGCCCGGTTGTTATTACGACTAATACCGAGGGGTCATTTGTCAGCAACTGCAGAGCCTCAATCGCACCCGGGATATATTCGAAATCATCCCAGCGGAAAAGATACTCCTTATCCTTGTTGATGACACCGTCGCGATCTAAAAAGGCCGCCCGAATTAAGTTTCCCTTACGGGACGCTGTCTTAGCTGGATTATTCTTGTTTAGGATACCATCCGTATTCATCTGGAATCCGTTTTGATAGCTTCTTTTAATTCTTTCCGGGAAAGTGTGGCTGTCCCGACTTTGCCAACCACGACACCGGCAGCGTAATTAGCTATTTCGGCAGCTTTGACCAAATCGGCGCCGGCCGCCAGCGCTAGCGCCAGACCAGCGACCACAGTGTCGCCGGCACCAGTTACATCAAAAACTTCCTTAGCCTTGGTTTTGATATGAACTGCTTTATCCTCCCGGTCAATTATTGAAATTCCTTCCTCGCTCCGAGTAAGCACAATATTTGAATCAAGCTCCCTGGCCAAACTACGACCGGCACGCAAAACGTCATCACCGTTGCCGTACATCTCCAGGGCTTCTTTGCGATTCGGGGTCACAACTGTCGCCGAAGCATAAAAATCTTTGTGCACTGGCTTGGGATCGATTATTACCGGTATGTCTTTCTTTTTGCATTCGGCTATAGCCTGCCGGGCTACTTTTAATGATAGCACACCCTTCGCGTAGTCCGAAATAACCAACGCCTTAGCGCCGTGCAAAGCCTTTTTGAGCGCCGCAATCAGCCTTTTCTCCACCGCCGGAGCTACCGTGTCCGCCAACTCCTCATCGATCCTCAGCAACTGATGTTGAGGTACACCCATGATACGGGTTTTTGTTATAGTCGGGCGTTTGTGATCAACAACTAGGGTATTGGCATTAATTCCTTTTTCTTTCAAAGCGTCAACCAAGATTTTCCGGTTGCTGTCGGCACCGACCACACTAACAACCTGAACCTTCCCTTCTAAGGATTTGATGTTATTGGCAACATTAGCTGCTCCGCCGGGCGCATAAGTTTCTCGCTGCACATGAACTACTGGAACAGGGGCTTCCGGAGATATACGCTCAACTTTACCCCAGATACTGCTATCCAGCATGACATCACCTAAAACCACCACCTTTTGCCGGGAAAATTTGGCTATGAGTTTGTTTGCAAAGCCTGGAGTCATATTTACTTTAATTCCGCTTCGGCGATTTCGCAGATAGTATGCAAAATCACCTCATGGCATTCCTGGATACGGGGAGTATCTTTGGAAGGAGCTTTGATAGCCAAATCAACCATCTTAACAACATCGACGCTTTTGTCACTGAGCAGTCCGATTGTCTTCATCTTTTTGCCACGAGCCTCTTTGAGAGCGTAAGCAATATTGGCCGAGTGGCCATCTTCCTTCAATTCCACATCACTGGTGGTGATCGCAATAGCTATATCACCAGGCTGTCCGAAGGCAGTAATCCATTTTCTGAACACATCGAAATAGCCGTCATCATTAGCAATCGCAGTCAATACGGAGGTGTCCGGGTGCAACGCCATCGCGGGAAGGGGGTCACGCTCAATCTTGAATTTGTTCACAAATTCACCGGTGAAATGCTGGGCATCAGCGGCACTGCCACCGTTTCCGAAAATCATTATCTTTTTACCGTCCTTGATAGCCGCGACTATCATTTCAATGGCTTGAGCGACTTCGCTGGTAATAGTCTCGGCGGCCTTCTCTTTGACCGCGGCACTATCCAGAAACATCTCTTTTATTTTCTCTTTCATAAGAGTTTTTCTTGGGTTTATTTAATAGACGTGTACACATAATACCAAATAATGGCCGCCCCGGCCAACAGCGGGGCTACATACAAAGGATCTTCCGGCCAGAACAGGCCCCACTCAGTCCCTTTCAATGAGAAAGGAAATAGCCAGGGGTAAGCGTATGAGCCCAGGTGTTTCTGGAGAGCGTCAAGTCCCAGATGAGTAGCAACCCCTAGCAGCAACCACCAAAAAGCCGCCCAGCGGATATCCTTTTCGAAAAACTGAACGATGATGACACAAAATAATATCAGGAGCAGGGGACTATGTAGCGAGGTGAAAAACCAATAAGCGGAATAGTTGTCTGGGAAGAATAAGAAAAATAGACGGGTCACGTCCGGCAACACTGCCCCTAGCAACAAAAAGAAAACAAACCGATATTTCTTATCAGCAAAGAAGGAGGCAAACGCAGTGTGGGTTATCAGGTCAGGCATAAAAAATTAATACTTTTGTTTTTCTAGAAAAATAAACCGTCGCCAAGACCAACGATATTTCTTAAATAAAATATATATGATCAGCGCAATTGCCGGCAGCGAGAAATAGTATTTCAGTGGCCGCCAGGGATGAACATGGTAGTAGTCTATTTCAACCTCGGGGCCAGGTTTCACTATTCCCTCAAAGCTGATATCTTGACCTACCGAAACCCCCTCATCAGTTTCCGGGATAATACCGGTAAATTCATAGTTCTGGCTTGATAGTGTCAGCTGCTCGTTGTCGACGGACTTAATCTTGGCGTAGCGCACAGTGATTTCTGAGTCAGCCCTATCTTTATTTTCCAAAATCCTCTGCGGTGGAGGGTCCTCAATTGGACCAGCCAGGGCACCATAAAAGCAGCCGGCAATAATGGCAGCGGCTGCTAGCAGAATTATCCAGAGACGGTTTTTGTCGTTAAACATTATTTCTTATCGCTGTCGTGGCGTATTTTTTTCACCTGGAAAAGGGTCTCTTCGATGATTTTCCGGTTCCAGCCAATCGCGCTGGCCAGAAGTCCCATACAGAAAATAAGTACACCTAAAATCATCAGGACAGCGGCCAAGATAACAGATTGAATATGACCGGCGCCGCTGTCAGTGAAATAGAAGTATAGGAACCGAATTCCGAAGGCAACTCCGACCAGGAAGAATATTGAGCCGATGGTAAGAAAAACCTTTAGCGGTTTGTAAAGCAAGGTCATTCTTAGAATTACAGTCATCGATTTGCGGATATGACTGCCGATGCTTTTTATCAAACGTGATTTTCGCTTGACGGGGCGGGCCTTGATTGGGACTTCAGCAATCCGTAACTTCAGATCGGCCAGCTGGAAAAATGTTTCGTGGGTGTAGGTATGGTGTGACAGGATATTGATTCGCATAGCAGCCTCCCGGGAGTAAGCCCGGTAACCAGTAGAAACATCCATGCCGGGAATCCCGGCCAGTTGCGTCACCACGTAGCTTCCCGCCATATTGCCGTATTTATTCGCAAATGGCATCTTCTCGAGCTTGTCCACCTCACGTCCGGCAATAACGACGTCAGCCCTACCTTTCACTATCGGACGCACCAAATCACCCATACGGGCTTGATTATAGTGATTGTCGCCGTCAGTATTGACGATGACATCCGCGCCGTGAGACAAACAGAAATCCAGCCCCTCTTTGAATGTCTGAGCCAGACCGCGGTTTATCTTGCGGTCGATTACGTAATCGGCCCCGGCCTGGCGAGCGACTTGAACAGTTCGATCCCTAGAACCATCAGAAACCACTAAAACCTCCACAGCATCGAGGCCGGGGATTTGGCGAGGAATTTCCTTGATTACGTCAGCCAGGTTTTCCTGTTCGTTAAAACAGGGTATTTGGACGATCAGTTTCATTAAATTACAAACGTTAATGCGGCTGAATGATAACACGGAAAATCTTTTTTGTAAATGCAAAAATGCCCAAATACTAATTGCTCGTTTTTCGAAACATTTCCCTAAATTGCCTAATTTCACCCATTCGCCAGAGCCCAAATATATAGAGCAGAGCAATATCTCCCACCAACAGAGCGAGCTTGAGAGCCGTCGATATCCAAACATTATCGTGGCTCACAAACAAACTAGCCGCAAATACCAGCACTGCAATTGTCCAAACACCCCAGATTCTTTTCCAATTATATTTGATCGGATACCAGTGATTGGCGAAAAGATAGGTGAGTATAATGACAAATGCGAAGCAAATAACCGTCGTCGTCGCCGCACCCATCATGCCGTAAGGAGGCACAATGAAGTAGTTTAGAATTACATTGGCAATTGCCGGAATCATTACTACCAGCGGGTAGTATTTTGTCTTTTCTTTGATATGAATTCCGGGTGCCAAAACGAAGTGCATACCGTAGAAAACATAAGAGATCGCAACCAAAAAAACAACCTTATAAGCATCCCAGTAAGCCTCGCCGGCGAGAACTCGCAGGATCTCCGGCGCCAAAACACCCAGGACTAATGCCAGCGAGGTGGAGGCTATCGTGAAGTAGGTAAGGACCTTGGCATAAATTTGCTGGGCATCACCCCGACGGGAGACATCAAAGTACAAAGTCGGCCAGGCTAACTGAAACGGTGCCACTACGGCTATATTAACCAGCATTCCCAGTTTGTAACCAAGCGAGTAGATACCGACCTCGTCCGACGAGCGAAAGAATTCAATGAAGTACCGATCAGATAAATCCATAAACCACATCGCAATCGACGCCGGGATGATCGGCAGGCCAAAAATCCACAGTTTTTTCAGGAAGAAACCAGAAAACTTGAAACTGGCTGACTTGATAACATCTGGGACAAGAGAAAAAGCAACAATAGCAAAGGTAATCAGATTGGCAACCAGAATACCTTTGATGTCCAGCTCCAGCCAAATGATGAAATAGAAGTTGAGGCCGAGAACTGCAAAGAAGCGGAGTAGAAAAAGCGCGGTGTATTTCTTGGAGCGTTCTTGCACCCGCAGCAAGGCAAACGCCAGATTCATAAAAAGGCTGAAAAAAGTTGTAATGAGCAAAATCTGGAAAAGACCCGTCCACTCGGTCCCTCCCAAAAGCGCCTGGCTAAGCTGAGGAGAGAAGAATATGAGAACCGCCAGAATAGCGTACGCCACCGGCAGCACAAACATAAACAAAGTGCCGATCAATCGCTTGCGCTCCGTTTCGTTATGAGCGTCACGGAAATACGTTTTCATTAGCGCCGAGCCAAAACCGAACGATACCAGCATTAACAGAATGGCCCCAAAAGTATTGATGATCTCCAGTCGGCCGTAATTGGCCGGAACAATATAGCGAGTGTAGAGCGGAATCAACAAAAACGCCACCGCCGACTGAGCGACGGTGCCAATAGCATAAATAGCCGAATGTCGAAATAGACGCTTAAATTGGTTAAACATACGTCATCAATATAATCTATTTCCGCTTGAAAATAAAGGCATTTTCCTTTATTATATTAACGTATGAAAAAGACATTATTGG
>Ga0180431_10006224_pt1 | contig 14229 bp, 18 predicted proteins | sample SS_ome_11_FD_132459 | JGI IMG/M metagenome (GOLD analysis project Ga0180431, IMG submission 132459) | Hypersaline lake sediment archaeal communities from the Salton Sea, California, USA - SS_1_MS_1 metaG | ecosystem: Environmental > Aquatic > Non-marine Saline and Alkaline > Hypersaline >... | reverse complement strand
CGGCTGCGCTCATAAGCATAGTTCCTGTGGTGATCATAAGGATAAGGAAGTAGAACTCCCCGGTATTGCGCTTCATCACCATATTTCCGTTTATATAATATGAAGCCAGTGCCAATATTATTATGGCAGTTATAATGGTAAACAGCCTGAAGAATATGGAATAGCCGTCCACAATAAATGACATATTGAAAAAAGAATCAGTATTTGAATAATTGAATATAAGGATAGCCGCGGCAGAAGCAATAAGTCCCGCCACTGAAAGCGGCGCTGCAGCTTTGTCAAACGGCTTACCTATAAATACCGAAAGCATTAGTACCAGGAAGCCGAAACACACCAGGACTATTTCCGGTATTATTGCCATTATGTCAATTGTCATATTACATCCCCAAAATAAGTACTACTGAATTATTTATCATATCTATAAGAGGTGTGGGATATACGCCCACAAATATGATTATTATGATCAGCGGCGCCAGGGTCACCATCTCTATCCAGGTTATCCTCTTTAGCTCGCCCAGATTATTATTATAATTGCCGAATATTACCCTCTGCAGCATCCACAATAGATATGCAGCTCCCAGTACTATACCGATAACTGCCAGGTATACCATTACCTTTGAGAATAAGGTTCCCTGGTTATAGGTTCCGAAAAGCACCAGGAATTCGCCCCAGAACCCGCTTAGTCCCGGCAGGCCAAGTGATGCAAATGCAGTAAAGGCAAGTATCCCTGAAAGCAGGGGTATCTTATTGGCAAAGCCTCCCATAGCTGCGATCTCCCTGGTGTGAGTCCTGTCATATACCATTCCCACGATGAGGAAAAGCATTCCTGTTATGCAGCCGTGGTTAAACATCTGGAGTACTGCCCCATTTACCGCCGTTGGCGTAAGCGATGCTATCCCCAGCATCACAAAACCCATATGGGATACGGAAGAAAATGCGATAAGCCGCTTTAAGTCCTTCTGTATCAGGCAGGCCAGGGCTCCATATATTATACCTATCACCGCCAGCACGGCAATTGCCGGCGCCCATGCCTTTGTGGCTTCCGGAAGTATGGGCATGCTTATCCTTATAAATCCATATGAACCCATCTTTAATAATACCCCGGCAAGGATAACACTTCCGGCTGTAGGTGCCTCGGTATGGGCATCAGGCAGCCAGGTATGGAACGGGAACATGGGGACCTTGATGGCAAAGCCCATAAACAGCAGAAAGAATATCCAGTTCTGCAGATTGGTACCCATGCCGGCATTGGCAAGCTCCAGCATATTGAATGTCTGCAGGCCTGAATTGAAATATATCATAAGGATACCCACCAGCATCAGAACGCTTCCCAGCAGGGTATATATAAAAAACTTTATCGCCGCATATAAACGGTTAGCGCTTCCCCATATGCCTATGAGGAAGTACATGGGAAGAAGCACAAGTTCCCAGAATACATAGAACAGGATGAAGTCTAGCGAAAGGAATACGCCCAGCATACCCACTTCCAGGAGGAGAAGCAGGGCAAAGAAAGCCTTGGGCTTATTATCTATATTCCAGGAGACCAGGACTCCCAATACTGTAAGGAGGGTTGTCAAGAATACCATAGGCATACTTATGCCGTCCACACCCAGGTGGTAGTAGATATTTACATTGGATATCCACTGGTATTTTTCCACAAATTGCATACCGCCCACTGAGGGATCGAATATCATCCATAGATATGCGGCCAGCCCCAATACAATAAGGGAGAAGGTAAGCGCAATATATTTGGCGCTTTTTTCAACCCTTTTGGGATAGACTGCCAGGACGATTGCCCCCGCAATCGGTATGAATGTTATTAGTGTAAGTATATTAAAGCCCATATATTTCCTCCTGTCAGACTATGGTCCTTATTATCAAATAAATTATATAAACTGCCAGAACGGCAAACATCACTATGGCATAACCTGAGATATTGCCGGTCTGCAAAAGCCTCAGCCTCTTGCCGCTATTAAAGGTCTCCCTGCCGGTCCAGTTTACTATGCCGTCAACTACTCCCAGGTCAAATATGTGCACTGCTTTGGATATGGCTACCGTGACCTTACCAAAGAGGTTTACGAGCCCGTCTATTATCTTTTTATCAAATATATTTATGCCATTGGCAAATTTAATTGCAGGTCTTATTATTGCCCTGGATCCAAGCTCATCCATATAATACTTATTAACCAGCACCTTATGGTATGGTTTGACGAACCTGTACAGCCAGTCGGTTGGAATGACTTTTGCTCCGTACATAAGGTATGCCAGCAGAATTCCCAGGAGCCCTGCCGCTACCGAGATCACCATGGGAATAAAATCAAATTCCACATGCTCTACATGCATATGCCCGCTTATAAATTCCCCGATATGGTACTTTTCTGCTAAAAATGGAGCTCCCCAGTATCCGGCGATAACCGCCAGGACTGCAAGTATTATAAGGGGTATGGTCATGACCTTCGGGGATTCATGCGAATGCTCCGAAGCCTTACTCATCTTTCCAAAAAATACCACGAATATAAGGCGGAACATATAAAAAGCGGTCAGGAATGCCGTAAATGCACCTACGGCAAATATTACATACCTGCCGTTTGAGAAGGCAAATCCCAGTATCTCATCCTTGCTCCAGAAACCTGCCAGGAGCGGAAATCCGGAAAGGGAAAGCGCTCCTATTATAAAGGTCCAGGTAGTAGTCTTCATCTTCTTTACCAGGCCGCCCATCTCCCTTATGTCCTGGGTACCGGCGGCATGGATAACGCTGCCCGAACCTAAAAAGAGGAGAGCCTTAAAGAAGGCATGGGTCATAAGGTGGAACATGCCGGCAACATAAGCCCCTATCCCCAGGGCAAATATCATATAGCCCAGCTGGCTTATGGTGGAATAGGCAAGCACTCTCTTTATATCTGTCTGTACCACGGCAATGGAGGCGGCAAAAATAGCTGTAAAGGTACCGATAATAGCCACCACCATCATGGTCTGCTCGGAATGTGAGAACAGGGGGAAGCTTCTTCCCACCAGGTAAACACCGGCTGCAACCATAGTGGCAGCATGTATCAGGGCGCTGACCGGTGTGGGGCCTTCCATAGCATCAGGAAGCCAAACATGCAGGGGGAACTGGGCAGATTTACCTATAGCCCCGCAGAATAAAAGGATGGTTATGGCAGTTATCATATTATGGGATATGGTGCCTGCTTCAGCAGTTCCAAATACCCCGCTGTAAGTAAGGGTTCCCACCGTCGTGAAAAGCAGAAGCAGTCCTATGAGCATTCCCACATCGCCCACCCGGGTGACCAGGAAAGCCTTCTTAGCTGCATCACTGGCAGATTTTTGCTCATACCAGAACCCGATAAGGAGGTATGAGCAAAGGCCCACCAGCTCCCAGCATATAAACATCTGCAAATAATTATGGGCCAGCACCAATCCCAACATAGATGCACTGAAAAGCTGGAGCTCAACGAAAAACAGCCAGTAGCGCCTGTCTCCGTGCATATAACCCATGGAATAGAGGTGGACTACAAAGCTTACCAGGGTCACTACTAACAGCATCATGGCAGAAAGCCCGTCAGCCAGGAGTCCCATGGTTATCTTAAAGCTTCCGGTCACATACCATACCCTCTCGATGGAAAATTCTCCCCTGGTATATACAAGGTAAACAGCATAGAAGGAAAGCAGCAAGCAGATACCCATCACTACCGTGGAAAGCCTGGAGCTGAATCTCCCATTCTTGCCTCCCAGCAGCAGGGTTATTACAAACCCTATTACCGGCAGCAGCGGTATAAACCAAATTAATTGTGTCAAACCAATACCTCTCTTTCAGGTCCTGCTCTATCTACCACTTCAAAATATTTATATTATCAATATCCACAGACTTCTTCCTGCGGTATACCGATAGTATTATTGCCAGTCCTACTCCCACCTCGGCTGCAGCCACCACTATCACGAATACGGCAAACATCTGCCCTATTACCTCATCCGGGGTAGTAAAGCTTGAGAATGCTATCAGGTTTATAAGAACAGCATTTAATATTAGCTCTATAGACATAAGTATCTGCACCAGGTGCCTCCGGGAAAGTACCCCGAATATCCCGATACAGAAAAGCACTCCTGATACTACCAAAAAATGCACCAGTTTAAGATCGATTCCAAGCTGCCATTGCATGCCTATCACCATTAAGCCTTATTATTATCTTCCTGTTTTATTTCCTTATCGTCCCGCTTATCCCTCACAGCCAGTACTACTGACCCTACCAGGGCTGCCAGCAGAAGTACGGAAGCCACCTCAAAGGGCAGGGCATATTTTGAGAATAATATATTTGCAAAATCCTTGATGGATATTATGTTTATCTGTGAGACGCTATCCAGGCCCCCCATATTGGTTATATTAAATACCACAGACAGGGCTGCGAAAAGCAAAAATGAGACTATAGCGGCAAATACCGTCTGCTTGCTGGAGATATTTGTGCTCTGTCCCACTGCTGTCCTGGTAAGCATCAGGGCAAATAGAATAAGCACCACTACAGCTCCTATATATACCAGTATCTGGACTGCTGCCAGGTACTGGGCCCTTAGAAGTATAAAGAAGATGGCCGTACAGAGAAGAGTTACCGCCAGGTAGAATGCTGAATGGACTATATTTTTGGCTGATATCACCATTATTGCTGAAAATATCAGTATCAGGCTTATGATCACAAATAAAATAAAAGATAAAATTGCCTTACTCCTTTTCTTCCACTTCTTCAATTGCCCCGCTCATGGCGAGGTCTTCCTTGTCACGGGTAAAATATTCCCTGGTCTCTGACACCCATTCATATTCCTGGGTCTGCTCCAGCGCATCAAAAGGGCAGGAATCAATGCATATGCGGCAGAATATGCACATCGAATAATCCACCTGGTAAACTTCGGGCTGTTTTTCATCCTGCTTTTTCTTTACGGTTATACACTGCTGGGGGCAGTTTTTGGCGCATATGCCGCAGGCCACGCATTTATATTCAGGATCAGCCCCAACCTGTTTCATCCTGAGCCTTATAAGGCCCTGGCCCCGGGGAGCTACCTCCATCTTCCGGTATGGATATATCACAGTTACCGGTTTGGTAAAGAAAGCCTTTAATGTTGTCTTTAAACCCTTTAAAAGACCTATCAAATCCTTGTCCTTTCCCGCATACTAAAGCCCCCTTATATTATCTACTATAAGGACCACTGCGCCGGTCACGAAAATATTGGCCAAAGACAGGGGCAGCAGCACCTTCCATCCGAAGTTCATGAACTGGTCGATCCTGAACCTGGGAAAGGTGGACCTTATCCACATGGTTATAAATATGAGTATATATGTCTTGAAAAGGAAGAAGAGTACCCCGTATACTGGATTGGTAAATGGATGCCATCCTCCCAGGAAAAGCAGAGTTGCCAGGGCACAGACTATAAATAGGTTTACGAATTCAGCCAGGAAAAAGGAAGCAAACCTGAAGCCGCTGTATTCAATATTGAATCCGGCTACTATCTCTGATTCCGCCTCCGGGATATCAAAGGGCGTATGATTCAGCTCCGCCAGGGCTGATGTCATGAAGATAAAAAATCCTAATGCCTGGGGCACTATATAATATATATTCTGCTGTGCCCTTACGATCTCGGTAAGGTTCATGCTTCCCGCCATTATCACCACGCCGACTGTGGACAGTATAAGGGGTATCTCATATGACATCATCTGGGCTGCGCTCCTTAAGCCTCCCAGGAGGGCATATTTATTATTTGATCCCCATCCCGCCATAATAAGGGAGATGGATGAGATGCCCAGTATGGCAAATACAAAAAAAAGCGATATCTCGATATTTGTAGCTACGATATTTTCGGCAAAGGGAAGAAAAGCAAATATGGTAAGCGATGGAACGAATACTATCACCGGAGCCCAGAGATATGGCCATTTGTCGACATCTCTGGGGATTATGTTTTCCTTGCCCAGGAGCTTGACTGCGTCAAAAATGGTCTGGAATACCCCGTGAGGGCCGTGGTGCCTGGGGCCCATCCTGTACTGCATATGCCCCATTACTTTCCTAAGCATATATATCAGTACCAGTGCAGTAATAAATATGAACCCTACTGCTATTACCAGTTTTAACAGTGCCCACAGGAGCACCTGCCACCAGATCATCAAATCTCCTATCTGTCCACGCTTCCCATTACAGTGTCAAAGCTTCCCAGTATAACAATTGCATCCGCTATATAGGCGCCCTTTAAAACATAATCCAATGCGCTAAGATGTGAGAATGAAGGAGTCCTTATCTTCATCCTATAAGGTGTCTTACCGCCATCGGAAATAATATAGAATCCTATTTCTCCCTTTGTGCCTTCATTTCGGTAATACAGCTCCCCTTCCGGAAGCTTCAGCACTTTAGGCACCTTTACCTGGATATCTCCTGGGGGAAGGCCGCCGGCTGCCTGCTCCACTATCCGGAGCGACTGCCTCATCTCTTCCATCCTTACCAGGTACCTGTCATATACATCCCCGTTCTCGCCTGCGGGTATATCAAAGTCATATTTATCATACCCGCTATAGGGTTCCGCTTTCCTTATATCGAACCTGGCTCCCGATCCCCTGAGGGTAGGGCCGCTCATCGCCCAGTCAAAGGCATCTTCCCTGCTTATGACCCCGATGCCCCTGGTCCTGGACTTGAATATCTCATTGCCGGTAAAAAGGTCTTCAAATACCTTGAGCCTTTTGGGGAAAGTGGAGATGAATCTATCCAAATCTTTCATGAAATCTTCGGGTATATCTTTCCTTACCCCGCCTACAGTAATATAGTTAAAGGTAAGCCTTCCCCCTGCCAGCATCTCCAGCAGCTGGAATGCTTTCTCCCTTTCCGCAAAACCGAAAAGGAATGGTGTAAATGCCCCTGCTTCCAATCCCATGGCTCCATAGAAGATAAGGTGGGCGCATATCCGGTTGAGTTCTGCTGCGATCACCCTTATAGCCTGGGCCCTGGCCGGGACCTCAATCCCTGCCATTTTCTCCAGTGCCTGGCAGTAGCAAAGCTCATTTATGAGGGCACCGGTATAATCCAGCCTGTCCACCAGCGGCTTGAATTGTATATAAGTCCTTGATTCGGCCATCTTTTCCACGCCCCGGTGAAGGTATCCTACTACCGGTTCTATTCCTGCGATCCTTTCGCCGTCTACCCTGGCGATGAACCGGAATACGCCATGGGTAGAAGGGTGATGCGGTCCGAAGTTTACTTCCATATAATCTTTTGGAAGATCTTCTACTGTATTTTCAAATTCCTGTGTAAACATAATTACTCAAACTTTTCAGTCGGTATATACTTTCTTTCTTCCCATTTTAGCTCAAAGCTCTTCCTCAATGGATGGAAGTCTTCATCGCCTACAAGAAGCAGTGTCTTGAGATTGGGATGGCCTTTTATATCTATTCCCAGCATTTCCCATATCTCCCGCTCAAACCAGTCAGCCCCCCTGTAGACTTCTATTATGCTATCTACTGCGGGCTTTTCATGGTCCAGCTTTATTTTGATATTTATAGACCAGCCATTGGAGAATGAATAAAGGCTGTATACTATCTCATACCGGTCCTCGAAATCGCTTCCGGTTATGGACCTTATATATTCGAAGCTAAGATCCTTATCTTCCTTAAGCATCCTGCAAAGGGGGATAATATCTCCGGCATCCGCATCTGCATTTACCTGGTCAAATACCAGCTCCGGCTCTATTCTGATACCGGCTTCTTTAGCTTTGTTCTTAATAAGCTCAAGGGCTTCCTGGTTGTCGCCTCTTATATCAGTATAATCTATTATCTCCATAATATTATTTGACTACTATTGTGTCCCTGTTTATGACTTTCTTCATCTCCAAAAGACCCTTATACAGCGCTTCCGGCCGGGGAGGGCATCCCTGCACATATACATCCACCGGTATTATCTTGTCTATTCCCTGTACCGTATTATATGAATCATATGTATGGCCTCCGCTTATGGCACATGAGCCCATGGCTACCACATATTTGGGTTCTGCCATCTGCTCATATATCCTCTTTACTACCGGGGCATATTTCCTGGTTATCCATCCGGAGATGATTATAAGGTCGGCCTGCCTGGGTGAGGCCCTGAAAAACATCCCGAACCTGTCCAGGTCATAATGGGATGCTCCTGTTGCCATCATCTCTATTGCACAGCATGCTATGCCGAAAGTCAGGTACCATACCGAACGGCTCCTGGCTGCATTCATCAGCTTGTCATATGAGAGTGTGACGATATTAGGTTTTTTGAATCTGCCGTCTAGGTAACCCACTTAAGTATTCCCTTTCTCCAGACATAAATAAGGCCGAGTATTAAAATAAATATGAATATAAATACCTCGATTATTCCTGCCAGGCCCAGGACTCTGAAATGTACAGCCCAGGGAAACAGGAATACTGCTTCCACATCAAATATCACGAATAGGAAGGCAAATATATAATATCTTATATAGAAATGGGAAAATATTCCTCCCCTGGGAGGTACGCCGCATTCATAGGTGATAAGCTTTTCATCAGTAGGATTATGGGGGGCCAGGAACTTGGTAAGAAATATTATGGCGGGTACGAAAATAATGCTGACTATTAAAAATAGCCCAAGGGTAAAATAGTTTACAATGAATTCCTGTTGCATCTGCTCCGTGATTTTCTATTACAAACTGGTTACATATTATACAGCCAAAGTTTTCAATTTAAAAGGAAATAGGAGTAAATTTTGTGAGAAAATTTTCCATACTTTAGGTTTTTTTCTGGACTTCTTGATACTCCGCGGAAGTACTATTATCAGCCGGTAGACAATGGCTACCATAAGAGCGCCTCCGACAATATTTCCCAGGGTCACAGGAAGCAGGTCCCCTAAAAACCCTGATATATCCAGCCTGTCCAGGTCAATATAAGGATCTATTTCCAGGACTTTGTCCATGACTGCAGGTCTCCTGCTGTGCTATAATGACTTTTCCAGGTCTTTTGAGCATTCCTCACAGAGGCCAGAAAAAAATATCTGGAAATGGTTCACCCAGAGCTGGCAGTTATTAAATATATTTTTAGCCGCATTATCAATAAGCCTGACCTTTACCGAATTGTTAAGGCATTTATTATTGGATACCAGTTTTCCGCAGTTATCACACACCAGGTATATGGCTGAACTGTCCCCGGAACTTCCGTGAAAAAGGTAAAATGACCTATTTCCGGCAATATTTACTTTATGGATAAGCTTTAATCCCGAAAGGAGGTCCAGGGTCCTGTAAAGTGTAGCTATCCCGATTTCCGGATAGACCTTTTTGAGCTCAAGGTAAATATCTTCGGTGCTCTGGGGAAATTTTTCCTTGCTCAGGTAAGTTATTATCTTCTTCCTCTGGCCGGTAAGCTTATATCCGTTTTCACTGAGGGCTTTCAGCCATGACTGCTTTATTGCAGCTCTTTCCATCCTGCTTTTACTTCCCTGTCCACTGTTTACCTTTTCTACCATTCAGCAAATACCAGAACGTAACCGTTGCAGTCCCTGATAGCCAATTCCTGTATACCGTATGAAGTGGTATGGAGGTCCTGTATTATCTCCACCTTATCTTTGACCCTGTTCCTGAATCCCTTCAGGTACTCCATCTCGATATACATAACTGCAGTGCAGCCCCTTTCGCTGCAGTCAAAGTCTTTTATGGACTTCTTTATGCTTTCTTTTGACTGGAACATTATTTCCACATCCTCGCATGCCATCATGGCCCAGTCGAATTTGCCTGACTCGGGATCTGTCAGGACCACCTCAAAACATCCCAGCACATTCTGGTACCATTCTATGGTGGAATTGACATCATCGACTATGAGATTTGGCGTCATCTTCTTAAGCATTTTACCCTCCCTGATAATTGACCGGATATCTATGTTTATTCTTAATGATAATCAATATCAATTTTATTTTACACCCTATCCTTTTTTTGTCAAGATGATGATAAGATTTATTATATTATCATACCGGTTCTCAGGGATAAAGCTGTGGATGAAAAGGAACTGAAAAGGCTTCTCGAAGTCACCAGCAGGGTGCTTGTATTTACCAAGCTCAACCTTTCGGTAAGCAGGCTGGAAAAAGTTCCTGACAGGGTAATGGGGATGGAAGAGCTGACCGATCTTGACCTGGGCATAAACAGGATCTCTTCTATTCCCGGAAAATTCTCCAGATTAAGGTCTCTTAAAAGGCTGGACCTTCACCGGAATATGATAATGCGGCTCCCTTCATCATTCGGGGAACTGCACAACCTGGAATACCTGAGGCTTAACTGCAATAGACTAATAAGTCTTCCCCGGTCTTTTGGTGATCTTGAAAACCTGGTTCAACTATACCTTTACCTAAATGATCTCCGGCATTTTCCTAAAAGTATTGCCAGACTGTCACAGCTAAAACTTCTGGATGTAAACCGGAACAGCATATCTTCCGTACCGGCAGAAATAGGAAAGTTGACTGGGCTGGAGCATCTGGACCTGCACCAGAACAATATAGGCGAATTATCACCGTCCATTGGTAAGCTCAAAAAACTCAGGGTCTTAAGGGCTGACAGCAATAATCTGGAAAAACTGCCGGAATCGATAGCAGGGCTAGAAAACCTGGAAGAGATGAACCTGGCTGACAATAAACTTTCAGGGATCCCGGAGTCGATAGGAAGCCTGAAAAAGCTTAAAAAACTTGACCTGAGCAATAATCTTATCTCCTGTCTTCCAGATTCATTAGAAGGAAATGCAAGTCTCTCAAGATTATCCATATCCGGGAACAAGCTGCATTCCCTCCCTGAGGGGATAGGCCGGCTGAAGCAGATAAGTGAATTGTATTCTGGAGATAATTATCTTTCAGGATTTCCCGTACAGCTTGCCTGCTCAGGGTCTCTGGAAAGACTGGACCTTTACAATAACAGGATCAGTTCTCTTCCGGAAGGGCTGGAGGGTATGCATGGGCTGAGGGTCCTTCACCTTAACTGCAATAAGCTAACGGATATCCCTGCCTCCCTGGGATCGCTGCCAGCCCTCGAAGGACTGGATCTCAGCAATAATATGCTGGAAGATATACCGGACTCGATTACGGGGCTGACGAGCCTGAAAGGACTGTATCTGGGGAATAACAATGTCAAAAAGCTTCCCAGCGCCATTGGCTTGCTCAAAGGACTTATACGCCTATATATCAATGATAATATGATCTCCAGCCTTCCCGATTCTATGGAAGAGCTCAAAGGGTTAAAAGAGCTATTCATCAGGGGAAACCTTTTAGGAATAAAGCAAATCCCTCCAGGCCTGGCAAAAAGAGCGGAAGATGGCAGCCTTGTCATCAGGTAGCAGCCATGCCCTTAAAAATCTTTAAATGCCCTTTTATAAAACCGTATAAACAAATACAATATATGAAAAAATGGAAAGGCTGTCATCGATGGATGGATATAATGAAGGCCTATCAGGCAATATAAATATAAAGACATATATACCCGGTAAGATAGTATGCGTGGGCATGAATTACAGGTCACATGTTGATGAGCAGGACGGCAGGTTTCCCTCCAGTCCTGTCCTGTTTGCCAAGGCCAGGAGCTGCGTGATAAAGGACGGCGAAAATATAATATATCCCGAACAGACAAAGCAGCTGGATTATGAAGTGGAGCTGGCCGCCATAATCGGGAAAAAGGCAAGGGATGTAGAGGTTGATGATATACCGTCCCATATTTACGGATATACAGTCTTCAATGATATTACTGCCAGGGACCTGCAAAAAAGTGAAGGTCAGTGGTACAGGGCTAAAAGCTTTGATACATTCGGGCCCCTGGGACCGACTGTAACAAAACCGGAAGAGTTGGGAGATCCCCAGGATATAAGCCTGAAGTCATATGTGAATGGTGAATTAAGGCAGGATGGCAATACCTCTGATATGATATTCGGGGTATATGAACTAATATCATATATATCCCATTCAATTACCCTTTTCCCTGGAGACCTGATATCTACCGGTACTCCTTCCGGAGTAGGGCTTTTTAGCGGGGGCAGCAAACTTTTAAGACCCGGGGATGTGGTCGCCTGTGAGATCGAGGGAATAGGCAGGATAACCAATGAAGTTGTAAGCCCCTAGATCTTTTAATTATGGGTGAACTGGTTGAAATATTTATTGGAGCAATGATAGTGGGGTTTTCTGGAGCCCTTTCCCCCGGTCCCATGCTTACCCTGGTAATATCAAGTACCGCAGAAAAAGGCTTCTGGACTTCTTTCTTTATTGTCGTGGGCCATGCCGTCCTTGAGCTGGCAGTAGTTGCGGCATTTTTCCTGGGCCTCATAAGGTACCTGGAAAATCCACTTATTTCAAAAATAATCGGCATAGTCGGAGGGGTATTCCTTATTTATCTTGGGATAGATATCATTGTATCGGTATTCCGGAAAAAGTTCCTTATAGATTTCAGATCCGTGCTAAAAAAGAAGACCATGAATCCCAGGTCCACAGGTATCATAATACTTAAAGGTATCCTGGTAAGCCTGATGAACCCCTACTGGTATATCTGGTGGATAAGCATCGGTGCTGCATTTATTATAAGGAGCGTTAAATTCGATATGGGCGGAGTAACGGCATTCTTTACCGGCCATATAAGCGCTGATTTTATCTGGTACCTCTTTATAGGATTTTTGATAAGCTCGGGCAGGCGATTTTTTAACCAGAAGATATATAATGCCATACTTATCGTCTGCAGTATTTTCCTTTTCTACCTGGGCATAAGGTTTATAGTTGATGCCCTTATTTGATCATGCTTCTAATATTTCAACAGCAAACTTCTCTATATTATCCTCATTTATCTTAGAGACATCATCAGTAGTCTTAAATTCTTTCTGCAGCATATTTCTATAAAATGGGGACATCTCGCCCCATAGCATCTCAAAGCCAAAATAACCTTTGGCTGCAGCGGAACTCAGTAGCTCTTCCGGGAAACCCTTCTTTATCTCTTCTTCCCATTTCTCATCAGCGCCGCACATGAATACGCCGGTCTTCATGTCCAGAAGCTTATCAAGGTTCCTTTTTACGAATCTCTTAACAATAGAATTCATCCTGAACATCATAAAAGAACCGCCTATAACTGCAATATCGTATCCGCCGGGATCTATCTTTTTGTTCTTCTTGAGATCGACTACATCAACATCATGGCCTTTTTCTTTTAATATTTCACCAAGCATCCCGGCACATTTTTCAGTGGTTCCATATCTTGTAGCGAATATAATCAGTATTTTCATAAGATCTCCCTCCTAAATGCCATTATTTTTTACATTTGCTGAAAGTATAATTTATTACTTCCTGCTTACAACTGTCAATGCAGGTTCCGCACAATATGCATTCGGAATTTTCCATCTTTTCATCCTTTACCATACCATTGACATCCAGGCTCATTGGGCAGTTCTTGGTGCATTTAAAGCAATCAATGCATTTTTCCTTATCAGCCCTGAGCCTGAGAGCCGGCCACCGGAAAAGGTTCCTGATCTTCCTTCCCAGTATCATAAATGGCGACATCCAGCATATATAATGACAGACAGCCCGCTTTCCTGCTGCAAATGAAAGTACCAGTGTTATGACTATTACTATAAGGTAGATGAACAGTGCATATACATCATTTATGGAAAAACCATATGTAGTCTGATACAGGAAATCTATCGTGGTAAGTCCTCCAGCAGTTATTGCCATATAGATTATTATGCCGATCCAGGGAAACCAGATTATATATTTTATCCAGTTAAACTTATTATTTACAGGCTTATCCCTGGCTATAAAACAGGCTTCCTGCATGCCTGCAAGGGGGCAGAACCAGCCGCAAAAGCCTCTACCTAAAAAAAGGGCTGACAAAAACAATAATAGGAATACGATCATGCTTCCCGATATTATGCCTTCGGAAGCGCCCATTATTATAAGGTAGGGTGAAAAATAATAAAATATTGCCGGAAACAGCATAAATGTTGTAAGGATTATTCCTCTTCTTACTTTTTGCCTCATAAAAGCCCTCCACTAAACTATGATCTTTTTTTACTTTTTTATCATCCAGCGGATAAAAAATCAAATAACTATTGAAGTTTATTATGTATTTGTGCTATTATGCATATCAATACCAATTATATTTAGGACTTATGAAAAAATCGGCAATAAATAAATGGCCTCTAAGTGAAAGACCCAGGGAGAAGCTGCTGAACCTGGGGGCAGACAGGCTTTCCAATTGCGAACTGCT
>Ga0180431_10006223_pt1 | contig 14232 bp, 17 predicted proteins | sample SS_ome_11_FD_132459 | JGI IMG/M metagenome (GOLD analysis project Ga0180431, IMG submission 132459) | Hypersaline lake sediment archaeal communities from the Salton Sea, California, USA - SS_1_MS_1 metaG | ecosystem: Environmental > Aquatic > Non-marine Saline and Alkaline > Hypersaline >... | reverse complement strand
TTTTCCACGCATTTGTCAAACTGTCACTTTGCTGTTAGACTTACAGATTGGTCAGATCTGACCAGGTCCGGGAGCAGAGAGGCGCAACAGCGCAGAGAGCCTGTGCGCTCGCGTCAGGCCTCTTCCCGTTCTGGTTGAGGTTCCCAGTTTCGTAGGAGCCGCCCTATCATGAAGGTAATCGGAGGGAGTGCCCGGGGAAGGAAACTGAATTCGGTCCCCGGCACGACGACTCGGCCGATAGGCGCCCGGGTCAAGAAGGCACTTTTCGATGTTCTGTCCGGCCACACGCCGGGTTCCCGTTTCCTCGACCTGTTCGCGGGCAGCGGTAGCGTTGGCATCGAGGCCCTCAGCAGGGGAGCAGACGCGTGCCTCTTCGTTGAGAAGGATTCACGTGCCGTCGCTACGATCCGTCGCAACCTGTCGTCGACTGACCTCAGCGCGCGCGGAAAGGTGATCAGAGAAGACGTCTTCCGCTTCATCGATCGGCCGTCCTCGGAGGCCTACGACATCATCTACGTTGCCCCCCCGCAGTATCGGGATCTGTGGGCAGAGACACTTCTGGCCCTCGATCACTCCTCCTTGCTGGCTGCCGATGGCGTCGTTATCGCCCAGATCTACCCGAAGGAGTACCACATCCTCGAGCTGCACTCCCTGGAGCTGTACAGGCAACGCCGCTATGGCAGCACTCTACTGTGTTTCTACTCCGAGCGATTGCCTGCGGAGAGATCGGCGGACTGACCACTTCGGGACGAAATGGCTTCTCTTGCCTCCTGACGACCAACGCTAGGCAAGACTCGTTCGGCAGACAGGCTGGGACTCACGTAGTCGGACCGGAGCACCGGGATCTCACGAGTCTGGCTTCTGCTTGCTTCTCGCGGCGGTGCCGGATTGGGAGCGGGATGACCGCGCCGGTTGAAGGGAGGATGCAGATGCCCTTGGATGTACGCCCAGGTGACATAGCCACCTTGCGCAAGGTCCACCCTTGTGGAAGCTTCAGATGGCGAGTCGTGCGTATCGGAGCTGACATCGGTCTCGTGTGTCTGGGGTGTGGACGCCGCGTGATGCTGACGAGGAGGGTGTTCGAGAAGCGCTGCAAGAAGCTGGAGCGTGAGGAACGAGGTGAGTCGAGCGGACTTGCAGGTGATGCCGTTTGACTGTGCCATGCTGCTACGATAGAATGGGAGCTCTGCGACATAACGCGGGGGAAGAGCCATCATGCGCTACGGATTGGATGATACCATTGCAGCCATATCGACCCCGATTGGGGAAGGGGGCATTGGCATCGTCCGGTTGAGCGGCCCCGGGGCAGCAGCCATCCTCGGCACCGTATTCGTGCCGTACCAGAGATCCCGTGGCTCTGCGAAGCCCTTCCAAATGCTGCCCAATCACCTGCACTACGGCCATGTGGTGGACCCGACTTCCGGGGAGGTGGTGGATGAGGTGCTGGCTTCGTACATGTCGGCTCCCCGCACATACACGAGACAGGACGTCGGTGAGATCAACTGCCATGGGGGTATAGTCCCCTTGCGGCGCACCCTGGACGCTTGCCTGAGCCAGGGGGCTCGCCTGGCTCACGAGGGCGAATTCACCCTACGGGCCTTCCTGAACGGCCGTATCGATCTGATCCAGGCGGAGGCGGTCCTGGACGTGATCCGGGCGAAGACTGAGGCTGGCCTGCGGGTCGCCGTGGGACAGCTTGGGGGGGCACTTTCGCGGCGGATAGGGGCTCTGCGGGCGCGGCTGATGCCGGCTCTGGCTCACTTGGAAGCGTCGATTGACTTCCCCGAAGATGAGATCCCGGCTCATGACGTTGCCCTCACTCTCCGGGAAGGGTGCGAGCAGATAGAGCGGTTGGTCAGCCAGGCTGGGCGCGGCATGATCTACCGCCACGGAGTCCGGACTGCCATCATCGGGAAGCCCAATGTGGGAAAGTCCAGCCTGTTGAACGCTCTTCTTCGTACAAGCCGGGCGATCGTCACGCCCATTCCGGGAACAACACGCGACACTCTGGAAGAGACCATCAATCTGCAGGGCATTCCCATGGTGCTGGTGGACACAGCGGGAATCGTGAGCAGCGATGACCTCATCGAGCGGCTGGGCATCGAGCGCAGCAGGCAGGCTCTGGCGCAGGCGGACCTCGTGTTGATGATGGTGGATGGCAGCCAGGGATGCGATGTGGAGGATGAGGAGATCGCCGCCCTGATCGGCGACAAGAGCGCCCTGCTGGTTGTGAACAAGGCGGACTTGCCTGAGGAGGAAGAGTGCACTCTGCTAGCCGATTGTCGCCGCGTGCACGTCTCGGCCCTGACCGGACAGGGCCTACCCGAGTTGGAGCGAGCTCTGGCCGAACTGGTTCTTGGGGGGCATGTGACAGTTTCGTCGCTGCCTCTGGTGAGCAACTCGCGCCACAAAGATGCCCTGAAGCGCGCGCTGGAGCACCTGCGCGATGCGCAGAGTGCTCAGCAGGAGGATTTGCCGGCCGATTTCCTGGCCATTGACCTCCGAGCTGCGGTCGATGCCCTGGGAGAGATCACCGGCGAGACTGTCAGCGACGATCTACTAGAGGTGATCTTCAGCAGTTTCTGTGTTGGGAAATAGGGTTGTCCAGGATCCCAAGCTTCGGCATCAGCGCCTGAGCGTCTGTTCCAGGATTGAGGACCGGCGGGCGAGCGCTGAAGGATCCATCATCCGCCGATGGGCGCCGAGTGTGTGCGGCGTACTTCGCGCCACAGGCCTTCGGGAGTGCTCGTGTTGTCGGCTCCGATAAGCAACAGTGGGAGAGGATCGTGAAACTCGCAATCGTGGTCTCGTGGCTGAATCAGTACGGTGGGGCGGAGCGTGTGCTGGAAGTACTTCACGAGATGTACCCCTCGGCCCCCATCTTCACGTCCATCTACTGGCCCGAAGCTCTGCCGCCGGAATATCGCTCCTGGGACATCCGCGTGTCAGCTCTGAACAAGCTTCCCCTGATAAAGCGCAAGCACCAGTGGTATCTGCCTCTCTACCCGCTGGCCTTTGAGGGGTTTGATCTCGGTGAATACGACGTCGTGCTCAGCATGCCCAGTGCCTTCGCTCACGGTGTCGTTACCCCTGCAGACACGCTGCACATCTGCTACTGCCTCACTCCGGCCCGTTTCCTCTGGAACTACCACACCTATGTGGAGCGAGAAGGCATAGGGCGACTGCCACGTGCCGTGCTGCCCACGTTCATGAAGTCGCTTCGGCTCTGGGACCGGTCTGCAGCGCAGGGTGTGGATCACTTCGTGGCCATCTCGCAGGTAGTGCGACAGAGGATTGCGAAGTACTATCGTCGTGACGCGACCGTGATCTATCCGCCAGTCAACACCGATGCCTTTGCCCCCGCCGACGAGCGCGGCGATTACTTCCTGGTCGTCTCCCGTTTGGTGCCGTACAAGCGTGTCGATCTGGCGGTGCGAGCCTTCAGCAAACTGGGTTTGCCTCTATACGTGGTCGGGGGGGGGCGCGACGCTGCTGCTCTACGGGCTATGGCCGCGCCCAACGTCCGCTTCCTGGGGCAGGTCAGCGACCGGGAGCTGAAGGGCTACGTCGCGGGTTGTCGAGCGCTCATCTTTCCCGGAGCGGAGGACTTTGGGCTTACTCCCCTGGAAGCGATGGCGGCCGGTCGGCCGGTGATTGCCTACGCGAAGGGGGGGGCGCTGGAAACCGTAGTGGAGGGCGTTACCGGCGAATTCTTCCGGGACCAGTCTGCCGAGTCGTTGGCAGAGGCCGTGAGTCGTTTCGACGAGCGGCGCTATGATGGCACAGCTCTATGTCAGCATGCCGAACAGTACAGTCGCCGGGTGTTCAAGCAGAGGCTGGGCGACTTCGTTGCCAGCAAGCTGAGTGAAGGCAAGAATGAACCGGGCAAGGACTCTGGGGCGAGGTAGCCGTGATCGGATCGATGGCGGGCAGCTTGCCGTGGTAAATGCCCACAATGGTGATTTGCGAGTCTTCCCCTTACATGTTGCCGGTGTGGTAGCCCCGTCGTCTTGCGTCGCTCCGGGCGAGACGGCCGACTGGTGAGTAGCACCAAGCATCTGTACCCCTGCGCAGGCAGATAGCTCGGCGCCGGCGGGCGGTTGCGCCCATGCGGTCTCTCCCAGCCCCAGCCTCATCCTGGATTACTCCCCAATGCACTTCCGCTCACCCCCTAGATGTCATGCTGCGGGATCATGCGGTAGTTCCTGCTACCGAGTTGATTCAGAGTCTATACGGCTCATTTACGCGGTTCTTTACGCATTCCTTACACCGCTTGCGCTCCGACTGTGGTATGATGTCGTCAGGCCCGGAGTGTCCTTCGATCAGGGTGGAGGGGCTGGAGCCCGACGATGGGACTGTTTGGGCATGTGGCCGGTTGCGGAGTACTTCCGGTAGGCTCGTGTCGCTTCCAGCCTAGCGAACCGGTGGTGCCTGGCGCGACTGGGCGTAGCAAGGGAGTAGAGCCAAGCAACATCCCCGCGTGTACCCGGTGCTGGAGACAGCACATTGCCTGGGCTAGCGAGCCGATCACCCGCACGGACTCGTTGGGTGGCAGTGAGGAATCGTCCTACCATCGTGCATGCGGATAGCCGAAGAGATGGGTCAGGCCAGGGGGACCGAAGTGAGCGTAAGTCAGGGTACTCGACGTAAACTCAGAGGGCTGATCTCTGGGGCCGGTTGGAGCGATTGGGCGGTTCGCACCAAGATGGTCGCCCTTGTGTTGCTCGCGGTGGCCGCCTCGGTCGTACCGGTCACGCTGCTCGGTTGGAAGCTCGTCGGCAGCAACGGTATCGAGACAACGGGAGAAGAGTTGCTGCGGCGCGGGCAGGATGGCGTGGGGCGGGTCTCCGACGTTGTCACCCGAAGGGTAGGAGTCTTGCAGGCACTGGCTCTCTCTCCGTCGATTGTTGAGGCGGTGGAGGGGAGTAACCGGTCCTGCGCCGGCCGCGATCAGGCGGAGCTGGACGTCGAGATCGGCGCGTTGGACAGGGCCTGGGCCGACGAAACGTCGGGTGCCGATGCTCTGGTTCAGTCGATCGCCGGAAACCAGGTGAGTGAACATCTTTGGTCGTTCACGCAGAGCTTCCCCGAGCTTCAGGAGGTCTTCGTGACTGACTTGCGCGGCCTCACCGTGGGAATGACCGGGCGAACGGATGACTACATCCACGCTGACGAGGATTGGTGGCAGGGCGCGTATGCCGATGGGCGCGGCGCACTCTTCATACGCGAGACTGGCCTGGTGGCAGCCGGGAATTGGGCGCTCGATGTGGGAGTCCCCATTCGAGACAAGTTGGGGAGAGACGTGATCGGTGTCTTGCGGGGCACGGTGGATTCTCGCGCGGTGTGTAGCTGCATAACCGGGATGAGCACTGGTCAGACCGGCCACGCGACGCTCTTGGACTCGGGGGGCAGAATCCTCTGCGCTCGCAGCCAGGAGCTGCTGACGAGAAGTGCCCCTCCGGCCGTTCTCGATGCTGTGAAGGTGGGAGAACCTGCCTGGCGTTCCGACACGAAGGACCTGGACGGGAATGACGCCGTGACCGCAATGTGCTTCATGGAGGGCGATCTGGCGGACTCGCTCAGTTGGGTGCTGTTGCTGGATCAGGATCTGAACGAGGTAGTGGCGCCTGCGCGCCAGCTACTGTCGCGGAGTCTGGCGATGGCCGCCTTCGTCTTGTTACTGCTGATCGCTTTGGCCGTGGCCGGTGCCCGGTCGATCGTGGTGCCTCTGAAGGTAATGGAGAGCTGGGCACTGTGCCTCATCGGGGGAGATCTGGACCCGGAGATCAGCCAGGCCGCAAAGGACAGAACCGCCGGGCGCGGCGATGAGTTGGGTGCTTTGGCGAGAGGGATGGCTGAGATAGAAGCCTATCTTCGAGGAATCGCCGGGGTGGCTTCTCGGATCGCTCGAGGAGATCTCTCTGTCGGGGTTGTGCCCCATTCGGAAGGAGACGAACTTGGCAACTCCTTCGCCGGGATGATTCGGAACCTGCGCGAACTGATCGCTCAGGCGGCCGCAGGCGCCAACGGGGTAAGTGCCGCATCCTATCAGCTCGCCTGCACCGCGGATCAGACCGAGTCCGTAGCGAGTGAGATCGCTGCCACTATCCAACAAGTGGCGGAAGGGACGGTGCGCCAGAACGAAAGTGTGGCCAGGGCAGCCTTCTCGGTGGACCAGCAATCGCGGGCCATCGATGGCGTGGCCAAGGGCGCCCACGAGCAAGCTAACGCTGTGAGCAGCGCATCGATAGTCGCGGGACGAATCTCGGGGGCCATTCAGCGGATCGCGGCCAACGCGCAGGCAGGTGCAGCGGGAGCGTCTGATGCGGCCGAGACCGCAAGAGACAGTGCTCGCACCGTGAAAGAGACGATTGAGGCCATAGAGAGCATCAGGGTGTCGACGGCGCTCGTTTCTCAGAAGGTGCAAGAGCTGGGGCAGCGGTCGGGGCAAATCGGGGCAATCGTGGAAACGATTGATGACATCGCTTCTCAGACGAATCTGCTGGCGCTCAATGCGGCCATTGAGGCGGCGCGCGCAGGGGAGCACGGCAAGGGTTTTGCCGTTGTGGCCGACGAGGTGAGGAAGCTGGCCGAGAAGTCTGCTGAGGCCACCAGGGAGATCGCCGAGCTGATCAGAGGCATCCAGGGTACGGTGACTGAAGCGGTGGAGGCGATGGCTGCGGAGAGCACCGAGGTTGAGGCCGGAGTGTCTCGGGCCGAGGAGTCTCGACTTGCACTCGCCAGCATTCTGAGTGCGGTAGAGGGGGTGAACCAGCAAGTGGAAGAGATCGCCTCCGCCGCGCAGCAGATGAGCGTATCATCGGAAGAGTTCAACAGGGCGATGGATTCCGTCGCCGCGGTAGTCGAGGAGAACACGGCTGCGACGGAGGAGATGGCCGCCGGATCGGAGGAAGTGACGCGAGCGATGGAAAGCATCGCCAGCGTGAGTGCAGAGAGTAGTACGGCGGCCCAGCAGGTCAATGCCGGTGTAGAAGAGATGAGTGCCCAGGTCGAGCAGGTCAACGCCTCGGCGCAGTCTCTGAAGGTGATGGCTCAGGAGCTCCGCGAGCAGGTGACACGATTCGTCCTGGTGGGAGGCGATGATGCCCGTGACGCCGAGCCGGTGTGGGCAGGATCGGCAGGACAGATCGAGTCTCGGCAGTTTGGACAGAGTCCGTTGACCGGAGTGAATCGGCGCGTCCCCGAGGGGGGCAATGGCCAGAAGCGGCAGCCCGTGTCTTCGGCGGGGCTGAGGCGCTAGCGCCTCGGTTGCCCGGCTGTGGCGCCCTCTGTGGGCAGTGCCTGGAGAGGGGGTCACGGGCTGAGGGTCGAGCGAACTCGTCAGGACCCATCTCTCCGGGGGCTTGGATGAACGTCTGGGCAAGGTGGTCAACGCCCTGTCGGCTAGTTGATGGGTGAGCAGTTCGCGCCTTCTTGATACGGGTCACGATGATAGAGGCAGAAGGAGAGTTCGCATGGAAAGGCAGTTGGTCGTGTTCAAGGTGGCCAACGAGCACTACGGCGTGGACATCGGTGCCGTCGAAGGTATCGTGAACATGCTGCCGATAACGGCCATACCGGAGGCGCCGCCGTTCGTTGATGGCGTAACGAACTTGCGGGGCGAGGTGCTTCCGGTGGTCGACTTGAGGAGAAGGTTCGACTTGCCGGCTGTGGAGATCTCGAGAGAATCGCGGATCGTGGTTACCGAGGTCGAGGGCAGTTCCAAGGTGGGAATGATAGTCGACGAGGTGAGCGAGGTGCTGGCGGTTGCTGAGGAGGCCATCGAACCTCCTTCGGCGGTTGTGTCGGCGAAGGACACGGGCATCGTCACCGGCATTGCCAAGGCCGACAACCAGTTGGTGATCCTGCTGGATCTGAGGAATCTGCTGACGGTCGATGAGCTGGCCGGCGTGCAGGCCGCAGCCAGCGCGGCCTGACGGTGGGGTGCGCAGGAGCAACGGCGGCGCCCGCGCTGCGGTTTGCTGTGGCGTGAATCAGAGTTGTGTGCTGGGCGGAACACCGGATCAGGTCCCGGAGACCTATCGGGACCTGCGGTAGTGAGTGGGCGGGCAGAGTGCTGCCTGCACACGCAATCCTGTGAGCTCCGCTGCAGGGGACGGTGATCTCGGGAGCTTTCGCGAAGCATAAGGCCCTTGAGACTTTGCCCGGGACGCGCTTATCCCCGGCCTGGTCTCTGTCCTGTTCTCCCATGACATCGCATCGTTGCCCAACATCGTAGAGGAAGACCAGCAGTGATCAGACATGGGCAGAGCGCCTGGGGATCCACCCCAGGGGGCAAGGGACCGAAGGAGATCCTACGTCACTACAGTAGGCCACCGAGTGGCTTCTTGTACGGGGATGCTCTGTCCGTGACTTGCGATTCGGATGGAGCGTCCCGTTTCTTGTACGGAGGCGGCGACTGGCCGGACGGCCACGTGAGGATGCCAACCCACGGGCACGCTGAGTCTGCAGTAGTCTGCCTGGGACGATTCGGGCCCGCGGGAAGGGGGCATAATGGATGAGCAGTTGACGTTTTGGCGCAGCATGGCAAAAGGAGTGGAACTCGAGGATCTCGTGTCTTCCGCGATGCAGGGTGCAGCGCGCAATCTTTCGGCGATGGTGGGCCGGACGTTGGACATAGAGACGCACAGTGTCATCATGGTCCCTCTAGATCAGATCAACGACCTGGCCGGCGGTGCCGGCAAGTCAATGGTAGGTGTCTATCTGTTGATAGAGGGCGACCTGCGCGGGCAGGCAATGGTGCTGCAGACAGTGACCAGTGCACTGAGATTGGTGGACCTACTGATGGGTATGCCCGTGGGCACAAGCGTGAGTCTTGACGAGATGGAGCGTGCCGCCCTCGGAGAAGTCGGTAACATCATGGTGGCCGGGTTCCTCAATGGCCTTGTGGCGGTCACTGGAGGGCAGTTGCTGCCTTCGCCGCCGACCGTAATGGTGGATGCACTCGGCTCGATCACGAACGTGATAGCGTCCTCGGCCTCACAAGTGTGTGATGGTCTGCTGATCATCGACACGGCGATCAGGGATGCCGAGCGAGCTGTGCAGGCTCGGCTCTGGGTGCTGCCGGAGCCGGTACAGGAGCGAGCGGGTGGCTTGCACGGGGACTGATAGCAGGAGAGGGATATGGTTGACAGGTTGCGTACCGTCGGGATCGCCGAGATGGTAACCAGCGATGATCCCGAGGACGTGCTTGTGGCCTATGGGCTTGGGTCGTGCGTTGCGGTGTGCATGTATGATCCGGGCGCTCGGGTGGGGGGAGTGCTACATGCGCTGCTCCCTAACGCTCCGGCCGGGGGCGCAAGCGATCAGAATCCTTACAAGTTTGTGGATTCGGGCATTGCGCAACTGGTGACGTCGGTGCTGGAACTGGGCGCAAAGCGGAGTCGGTTGCGCGTCGCACTGTGTGGCGGCGCGGAAGTACTGAAGTCGCCGGGGTTCAGCGATTCGTTCAGAGTCGGGAAACGCAACTCTTCGTCGGCTGAGTCAACGTTGAAGCAGATCGGTCTAGGCGTATCGAGAAGAGCGATCGGGGGTTGTGCAGGGCGAACGATGAGACTGAGCATGTCCGACGGTCAAGTGACGGTGAGGAGCCTGGGTGGTGAGGGTGTCAGGTTCGATCTGTCTGCCGAGAAGCCAGCGCGGAGGGTAGCAGTGGAATGTCGACGGTAATGGTGGTAGATGACAGCCGTTTTCAGCGCATGATGTTGTCTAAGGTGATCAAGGAGCAAGGGCACGAGGTCCTGGAGGCTGCGGACGGGGGCGAAGCGGTGAGCATGTACGGTGCGTCCAAACCGGACTTGGCCCTGATGGACGTGACGATGCCAAACAAGGATGGGCTGCAAGCGCTGGAGGAGATAAGGGGATTGGATCCGACGGCGCGAGTGGTGATGCTGACGGCGCTGGATCAGGACTCGGTGGTGGTGAAGGCGATAGAGCTGGGGGCGAGGGACTTCCTGGCCAAGCCGGTTCCACCTGAGCGACTGGTGTCGATGTTGCAGAAGATGCTGGGGTGAGGCCGGAAAGGACGCAGAGGCGATCCTCCCCACCAACCGGTTGCGATCGTGGAGAAGCCTGATGGCGTCGCTGGGATACACGGTTCCTGTGCGGTTCTTTACACTTTGTTTACGTGCTGGGTTGCCATTCATGATATCATGTGCTTATGGGGAGCTGACCCCAGTATCGTGCCCTTGGACTTCAAGGCATTCCAAGCGGCCATAGGCCAATCGTGAACGGGTGATCCTGCTCTGCCCGAAGCGGGCCGAGGTTGTCGTGCGGACCGCTTCCGAGCATCCGAGTGCGCGATTGGAGGCGAGGCCGGTACCAGGCCACCGTCGTTGCGGGGGCTTGCGTGATCACCGTGATCGGGCGGGACTGCGCCCGGGCAGCGGTTGGAAGGTTCAGCTCTTCGGCGCATTTACCGGAGGTGGCACTGTGGGCGTTGGGCCCTCGCGGCTCTTTGAGCCCTATGGGCGGCGATTCGCGCGATGGCCGTTTGGCTGACAGGGCAGGTGAGTTCCACATGGAGAAGCAATTCGTGGTCTTTCGGCTAACGAACGAGCACTACGGTGTGGATATCGGCTCTGTGCAGGGAATCGTCAAGATGCAGCCGATCACCGCGGTGCCCTCTACACCTGAGTTCGTTCACGGCGTGACGAATCTGCGGGGAGAGGTGTTGCCGGTGATCGATCTGCGCAAGCGGTTTGGGATAGCGATGAAAGATGAGACCCAGGACACCCGAATCGTGGTAGCGGAGGTGAGCGGCTTCAGGGTGGGAATGCTCGTGGACGAGGTAACCGAGGTGCTCAACGTGGCTGATGAGGCCGTGGAGCCAGCTCCGGCATTGGCATCCGCGGCGGATGCTGAGTGCATCGAGGGCATCACCAGGCTGGACGAGCGGCTGATCATACTCCTGAGTCTGGATGACCTTCTGCCCGACATCCGACGGGCCGGGCTACAGAGGTAGTGGCGCGATGACATTTTAGGCACCCAACGGATGGCGCTTCCCGGCTCGATGTGCATTCATGAGCGGAACACCGGTAGGAAACTGGAGACTGAGGCTTGGACCAACAAAGGCACCTTCAGTTGAGGAATGCTGTCTGTGGATGGTGGTGATAGCAAGCGATGGATAGCGTGCTGACCTTTGAGCTGGAAGCCGATGAACTGGAAGTGTTTCGAGAGGACGTGGCCGAACTCCTGCAGGCGATGGAGACAGGTATCCTCAGCCTCGAACGGTCATCTGATGCGGAGACCGTCAACTCTGTGTTTCGGGCGGCTCACACTCTGAAGGCGATGGCCGGAGCAGTGGGACACAAGCCGATGGCGGATGTGACCCACACTATGGAGTTCCTCTTTGACGCCATGCGGGAGAAGAGGCTGTCTGCGACCCAGTCCGTGATCGATGAACTTCTCGGCACGCTCGACGTGATCAAGGCTCTGCGCGATGAGGTAGTGAACAACAAGCCCAGTGGCGTCGATTGCACGGGCGTTCTGGAACGTCTGACGGCAATAAAGGATGATTGCGAGGGCCGGAGGGCATCCCAAGCACAGTCTGCGCCGATGCGGCTACTCCTGTCCGCAGAACGGGCAGATCAGGCGAACGGACTTCGCGAGGAAGGCCACGCTGTTCTGGAGGTTCACGTATGCACGATCCCCGGTGCTGTGGCCCCGGCGGCGCGGTTGCTGCAGGCAGCCATGGCGCTGATGGAGATGGGCCAGGTAATCGTTCAGCGTCCGACTCAGTCTGAGCTGGCCAGCAACAAGCACGACGGCTACTTGACGGCTGTGATCGCGGTGCAATCCGATATCGAAGCCGTCGAGGACTGTCTGGAAGACATTCATGACCTGACCGTGGTGCGGATTCAGGAGTATCCCCTGGAGGTGCCCACGGCGGCGAAGGCGTCCGCGAGCAACTCGCCTGGGGCGACGTCATCTTCTACCAGCAGGGCCGACTCGGCGGGGTTTGAAGCGGATGCGACGGTACGAATCCACGTGGACCGTCTGGACGTGCTCATGAATCTCGTGGGCGAACTGGTCACGGACCGAAACCGGTTGGCTCAGGTGGCGTCTGGCGCGAGGGAGCAATTCGGGCGAGAGGGAGTTGCTGCTCAGTTAGGACAGATGTCCGCGCACTTCGACCGGGTGGTGGATCAGTTGCAGGGAGAGGTGATGAGGTTCCGGATGTTACCCATCTCGCATCTCTTCGAGAGGTTCCCCCGCCTGGTACGAGATCTCTCTCGCTCTCAGGGCAAGAAGGTGCGGTTGGCCATCGAGGGAGAGGGTACGGAGTTGGACCGCTCCCTGATCGAGGGCGTCAGTGATCCCCTCATACACCTGCTGCGAAACGCGGTGGACCACGGCGTCGAGATGCCGGACGAGAGGGTCGCGGCGGGGAAGCCGGCTACGGCAACCATCAAACTGACTGCCAGTCACATGGAGGGGCACATCGTCATCGAGGTCGAGGACGATGGCAAAGGCATTGATCCTGATCGAGTGAAAGCCGCGGCCGTGCGCCGGGGCCTTCTGTCTCGAGATCAAGCTGCTCAGCTCAGTCCGAGAGAGGCAGTGAACCTCATCTTCAGGCCCAATCTGTCGACTGCCGAGAAGATCACTGAAGTCTCTGGACGGGGCGTGGGTATGGATGTGGTGCGCTCCAAAGTAGAGCGACTCAGCGGCAATGTGGAAGTCGATAGCGAGGTCGGAAAGGGTACCTCCATCCGCCTCTCGCTGCCGCTAACGCTGGCCATCGTTCAGACCTTGCTGGTCGATGTGGACGGCGCCGTGTACGCCATCCCCTTGGCCAGCATCATCGATTCTCTCTATCTGTCAGAAGTGACAATCAACAGCATGAAGGGCAGGCCGATCATCTCCTGGAGGGACACGGCCTTGCCTCTGCTCGACTTGCGCGGCTTCTTCGACGGTGGGAGCGCGGCGCCTACCTCGCGAAACGGAGGCAAGCCCGCGATCGTGACGGTAGCCTGGGGCACCATTCAGACTGGCCTTGTGGTAAGCGAGATCATTGGCAAACAGGAGATCGTGGTCAAGTCGCTCAGCCCGGTGGTTGGCGAAGTGGCGGGTCTATCGGGGTGTGCGATTCTGGGCGATGGGCGCATTGCACTAATCGTAGACATACCAGATCTGATCAATGCTGCGATGGGGGACTGCAGATGAAAGGCGAGATGAAAAAGGAATGGTCATGCTGGTACAACATGGTGCCAGGAGCGGAACTGGAAGACCTGGTGTCTGCCGCCATGCAAGGCGCGGCGCGCAATCTATCGGCCATGGTGGGGCGCACGATCAGTATCTGCACTCAGCGGGTGCTGACGGTCCCCCTCTGCCAGATCAACGAGTACGCTGGTCACCCTGAGTCAGAGATGATAGGCGTCTATCTGTTGATAGAGGGCGACCGGAGTGGACAGGCAGTCTTGATGTTCACCACCGAGAGCGCGCTGAAGCTCGTGGATCTGCTGATGGGTCTTCCGACGGGCTCGACCCAAAGTCTCGAAGATATGGAGCGTGCAGCACTTGGGGAAGTTGGAAACATGATGGTGTCTGGCTTCCTGAATGACTTGGTCGCCGTCATCGGAGGGGAGTTGCGGCCATCGCCGCCGGCGGTGATGGTGGACATGCTTGGCGTCATCATGGGTCTGGTGGCATCGTCGGTGGCTGCAATGAGCGACGATCTGCTGGTAATCGATGCTTCGCTGGTTGATGCCGAGCAGATGGTGCAGGCCAGGCTGTGGGTGTTGCCTGCGCCGGAGACGGAGCGGGTGAGCGACGTCTGTCCAAGCTGTTGAAGGGTAGAGGGTGGCAGCAGCAGACTGCAAAGGCTCGTGATCTGCAAGACGTTAGTGAGGGCGAGGGGTGATCGTACGGGGCCGGTGAGGACTCGTGGTCGTCCCTCGAACGTTGCGGTGTGGAGGTGCTCAAGACACAGAGGGCCACCGGTTCGTTCAGACTGGAGAAGATAGCTGGTCTTCGGCTTCGATCTGTCTTGGAGGAAGCCGTCGCGGAGGGTAGCAGCAGAATGCCAACAGTAATGGTGGTAGATGACAGCCGGTTTCAGCGCATGATGTTGTCCAAGGTGATCAAGCAGCAGGGGCACGAAGTTCTGGAGGCTGCAGACGGGGACGAAGCGGTGAGCATGTACGGTGCGTCCAAGCCGGACTTGGCCCTGATGGACGTGACGATGCCAAACAAGGATGGGCTGCAAGC